>Ga0066710_100002518_pt1 | contig 14866 bp, 11 predicted proteins | sample GraSoiAngelo_159_FD_79666 | JGI IMG/M metagenome (GOLD analysis project Ga0066710, IMG submission 79666) | Grasslands soil microbial communities from the Angelo Coastal Reserve, California, USA - 14_1009_16_40cm | ecosystem: Environmental > Terrestrial > Soil > Grasslands | place: USA...
GGGCCTACTGGGGTACCACTCCGTCCAAGAAACGAGTGCAGCGTATTTGCAAGTCGATCAGCGAGATGACCCGTCGGAGTCAAACCCAGCAGGATGCGACAACGCTGGAGGTGCGCTCAACCGGAAGATCAATGGTTGGGCTAACTACTTCTGTCTGGGGCCGGTCAGCCAAGCCTACCGAGCCGTAGAACAACATACGTGCCGACGGCTTCGCCAGTGGCTGTGTGTCAAACACAAAGAGCGGGCTGGGGGAAACACGCGGTTTCCCCAGAAAGCCTTGCATCAGAAGTTTGGCTTGGTTCGCCTGACCGCGCGGACCGCCAGTTTTCCGTGGGCGACAACGTGAATCTTTCTCCGAGAGCTGGATGCGTTAACTGCGCCTGTCCAGTTCGATAAGCGGGGGTGTGGAAACGCAGCATGGTGCGACTATTGAGGCACCGGCAAACGAAAGGGCAGGACTCGGCTAGGCCGTACCTAAACCGGCGCGCCACCCCTCGACTTCACCTCAAAACCGCAATTGGCAGTGAAAGCACTGTCCGTTGTCTTTAGCTGGTGCGGCCCCCTAGTTGCTGCTCTTTTTTAACGCGTGCAAGGCTCAGCTGCTCGATTGCTGATGCCATGCTGTTACGAGCATCCTTCGCATAGTCTTTCAAAAGATCATCTGTCTGGAGCGGTAGAACCTCGCCGAGACACTCTTCCAAGCGTCCCACCAACCAGTCAATCAGTTGTATTGTACGGTCACCCTGCTGGACCGTGGGATCATCATCAGGAAATGCCATTCCCTATGTCCTCCCGTGCAACGATACCACCGACGCCGCCGAGGTCGATGAGCGTAATGGCGATGTTTCGCCAACAATGCCGTGAATCTGAGCCGTGAAGGCCAAGGGTTTCCTGGCAGGATAAAATGGCGTTTCATTCAAGAAGGAAGCCCATGCTCATGAGCCGAAGAGCAGCAAGCGCGTCTTCTCGGGTCGTCGTACTGATTGCGGTATTGATTGTGGCCGCCACGCCTTCAGCAACTGTTCAGGATCATAGATTTTCCGCCGACAAAAAGGGGCAAATAGATGCTGCAGTAGCTAAGTTCATGGCCTCAATGCACGTCCCTGGTGTGTCCGTCGGCGTTGTCGAAAATGGCGAATATGTCTGGGCGGCCGGATACGGATTGGCCGACATCGAGAATAACGCTCCTGCTAGCGAGCACACACTTTTCCGACTGGGATCGATTTCAAAGTCACTCACGGCGACCGGCGCGATGGAACTCTGGGAGCGGGGAAAGCTCGAACTCGACGCACCGGTACAGAAATATTGCCCGGCTTTCCCGCAAAAGCCCTGGCCGATTACGACGCGACAGGTAATGGGACACCTGGCTGGAATCCGGCATTACAAGACTGGCCCGGAAGATCTCGAAGTCGGAAACACGAAGCACTTCGTCAATCCGATTCAGGCAGGCCTTGATTTCTTCAAGAATGAGGCGCTGTTGTCAGAGCCGGGAAAGACGTTCCACTACTCGACTCACGGATATACCCTGGTCGCTTGTGTGATGGAAGGGGCTTCAGGTACCCCATATGTGGACTATATGATGCAGAACGTTTTCGTGCCTGCTGACATGGAACATACGGTAATCGATGATCGATTTGCGATCATCCCATACCGCACACGGTTCTATCGGAAAGCGCCATCGGGGAAAGTAGAAAATGCCGATTTTCTCGATTCCAGCTATAAGATCCCGGGCGGAGGCTGGTTGTCGTCCGCGGAAGACATGGCACGTTTCGAAGTAGCTATTCTCAACGACAAGCTCATGAAGCGAGCCAGCCGCGATCTCATGTGGAGCCCATCGAAACCCTCCGACGGCATGAAGATCGGCTACGCTCTGGGATGGGGCAATGGTGATAAGGACGGCATTGCAGACGTGGGGCACAGCGGTGGCCAACAGGGCACCAGCACAGCGTTCTTGATTGCTCCGACGAAACGCGCCGGAGCCGTGGTGCTGGCCAATATGGAGAGTGTCGACACTTACGACCTTGCCGTGGAGATTCTCAAGATCGCCGCCGGCGAAGTGAAGCAATGACAGTCTAATGACAGCACCACCCAATACGCAACCGTAGGATAAGTCTCAGTGCGGGCGTAACACCCTCCCACCGAGAAGCTGCGCAAGTTGGGGCCGGTGATGGCGCGCTCCGCGCCGCCGGGCAGCGCATCAGGATTCAGACTGGTAAATGTCAGAACGGTAAACTTCTGCGCCAATTGATGGACGGCCGAAGTATCAAGCGTGTCCGCTTGGGCCATGGAGCATGCAGCCTCGTCAGCATCCAGCAGATCGCGGCGCTGCAAGCCCGTCTTCTTCCCCTGGCGGCGCAGTCGGTTCACCGCCACCGCCACGCGATTTTTGACTTCTGCCACAGAATAGCGGGGGAGAGCATGGCCGAAGTCTTGGACAATGTAAAGCCGGTCACCGCTACGAACCACGCCCAGCCCGACCACGTTGTAGGCCCGGTTCAGCAGGTTCGCGCGATGCGGGGGTGAAAGCATTAGATGCCGATGTCCCTGCGTGACGTCGAAATCGAACGCGACATTCTCCCCATCCTGGTCAAGCTGCAGGCTGGTCGTCGCCGCCAGCCGTTGAGCAAGGGAGGGCTCGCCTTCAAACCGGTGGGAAATCTGTCGCGCTTCAAACATCGCGAAGGCGTGGGCACGCGCTGCCTGCGAAAGTCCAGAGTCCAACTTCAGCGCAGCTGCTCCTGCTTGCGCCCGAGACTGGTTGGCCAACTCCAGAAGCAGCTGTTCCGCGTCCCAGTCGTACTCATGCAGCGGAATGTCAGGAGTCAATGCCGCGGCAGCCTTCAGCGTCGCGTGCTGGACAGGTTTCGTGGCCGCCGGCTGTTCTCCGCCTGCAGCGCTGCTCGCGGGCAAGAGCGTGCCTAGCACTAGCACCAGCGACAGTCGAGTGGGGGCTCTGAGCATCCTCTTGGTGCCTACTCACCTTGATCCCTGGGAAGGATCAAAAATTGCGGCCTCGACTTCCGATCAGCAGAGGCCAGTTCCGGCTCAAATTTGCCGCTGGTGCTAGGCTAGGGGCTAGAATCCAGCCAGAGAAATTACCTACGTCTATGGAACTCGTGACCAGTGGGGCTATTGGCCTGTTGTTTGGCATTGCTGTTGCCTGGCTCGTGCTGCGTTCGCAGCACGCCAGTCTTAGGACCCGGTTGTTGCTGATAGAGAAGGAATTAGTTGCCGCAAAGGCAGAACTGGCACGGCTTCTGCAGCTCCAGACCGAACTCGTCGCCGGTAAAGCTAGGCTGGAATCCACGCTTGAAGCGGAACGGAAGACCAGCAACGAACACGCAGAACTGCTCACGCGCGGCAGTGAGGAATTGCGTAATGCGCTCAAGGTGATGTCCCCCGATGCATTGAAAAACAACAACTTGTCATTTCTGGAGCTGGCAAAAGCGAGTCTGGAAAAATTTCAGAGCGAGGCCAAAGGCGACCTCCAGGCCCGGCAGAAGGCCGTGGCTGATATGGTCGCGCCCGTACATGAATCGCTCAGCAAAGTCGATGCGCAGATTCAGCAGATGGAGGTAGCGCGGGGCAAGGCCTATGGCGATCTCCACGCACAGGTGCAATCCCTGATAACGACGCAGAAAGAACTGCAATCCGAGACCGGAAATCTGGTGCGGGCCCTGCGCACTCCCAACGTGCGCGGGCGCTGGGGAGAGATTCAATTGCGCCGAGTCGTCGAGATCGCCGGCATGCTCTCCTATTGCGACTTCGCCGAGCAGGAGACCGTCAACACCGACTCCGGCAGATTGCGTCCGGACCTGGTGGTGAAGCTGCCCGGCGGAAAGAATGTGGTGGTGGACGCAAAGACACCGCTGCAAGCTTTTCTCGATTCCTTCGAGACCACCGATGAAAAGACCCGCCTCGCGTGTCTGGCCGATCACGCGCGTCAGGTTCGTGACCACATGAAGATCCTGGCCGGCAAGAATTATTGGGAACAGTTTGAAGCCGCTCCCGAGTTCGTTGTGATGTTCCTTCCCGGCGAAACATTTTTTAGTGCAGCCTTGGAACAAGATTCGGGATTGATTGAGCACGGGGTGCTGAATCGCGTGATTCCTGCGTCGCCGACTACGCTGATCGCGCTGCTGAAAGCCGTCAATTACGGCTGGAACCAGGAAAAGCTCGGACGCAACGCACAACAGATCAGCGCTCTTGGCAGGGAACTGCACGATCGCCTGCGCAATCTTGCAGGCCATATCACCTCTGTCGGTGCGAACCTGGATCGCGCCGTCGATGCCTATAACAAGGCGATTGGTTCAATGGAAAACCGCGTCTTAGTCTCGGCTCGAAAGTTCAGCGAGCTGGGCGCCTCGGTGGCGGAGGACATCCCGGAACTAGAGCCGATAGAAACTACAGCCAGGGCTCTGTCGTTTGACTGGGACGACGACAACAATCTCAACGAAACCGGGAATATCGACGGTCGGAAAGCAGGGTAAGCGCCTCAACGTCGATACTGCCAGCCCGAGGAACTCGCAACAGAATCTGGAAGTGTCGTATTTGGGTTGTAATCCCAATTCCACGATTCCCGCTAACCTAAAGAAACTCAAAGGAAAGCAGATACAAAATCCCACAGAAACTTCCCAAAAGCCGTAGTAGGTGTTCGAATTAGCATCTATAATTTGAGAAGCCGTTTTGTTTCCGCAACTTAGCCAGACGGAGACGAACTCTCACATGGCAGCGAAGTTGCTCACAGAAGAGAAGAGTCGGGGCGCACATTCGACCCCTGCCAGGCCCCGGGGTTCGGGGCCGCTGCGGAAACCCATGAACCGGGAAAGCCAGCTGCGTTTCGTTGCCGTCCTGCTGTCTCTGCTGACCGTGGCAGCAGTGGTCTTCGCCGGCTTCAATTTCCAAACCGAAAGAAAGGTTACGGCTCCCGACGATGGCGTCGCCTGGGTCGAGCGCAACGGGCGACTGGTCGCGGACGAAGTCGAGCCCAACGGGCCCGCAGCCAAGGCCGGAATCAAACCCGGCGATCAGCTGGTTTCAGTAAACGGTCAGGACATCAAGAATACCTCCGGACTGGAGCGTCAACTCTACCGTACCGGCATCTGGTCGAAGGCCGCATATTCTCTGGTGCGCCAGTCCGTGCCCCTCGATTCAAGCGTCATTCTGGCGCCGTCTGACCGCTCCCTGAACAACTGGCTGCGGCTCATTGCTCTGATCTATCTCGGGATCGGCCTCTACGTTTTGCTACGTCGCTGGACGGCTCCAGGCTCGACGCACTTCTACGTCTTCTGCCTGGTTTCGTTTGTAGCCTATTCCTTTAAGTACACCGGCAAGTTGAACGATTTCGATTGGACAATCTACTGGAGCAACGTAGTCGCCTGGGTGTTGCAGCCCGCGCTGTTCCTGCATTTTGTTCTGACCTTCCCGGAAAAACGGGAGTTCGTCCGTAGGCATCCCTGGGTTTTGACTCTGATCTATGTGCCGGGCGCAATGCTGCTGGCCACCCGTCTGGCCGCAATGCGATTCCTGGAGGCCACTGGCCAACTCAGCCGCGCCATGGATCGCATCGACATCTCGTACGGCGCCGCATACTTCATCCTTGCCGCGGCAGTTCTGTGGTACAGCCACCAGCGCGTCAGCACGACCATCCTGCGCCAGCAGTTGAAGTGGGTAACTCGTGGCACGATCCTCGCCATCGCTCCCTACACGCTGCTGTACGTACTCTCGTACGTGTTCCCGCATTTCATGGGCTGGCTGCCGCAGGCGGCGATGAAGGTGTCAGTCCTCTCGTTGGGCCTGCTCCCGCTCACTTTCGGTTACGCAATCTTCCGCTACCGCCTGATGGATGTGGACCTGATCTTCAAGCGCGGCGTGGTTTACACCCTCGCAGCCGCCGCGGTCGTGGGCATGTACTTCGCCCTGGTCGCGGGCGTCGCGGAATTGGTGCACATGCAGAAGCCCGGCACGGGACCGATGGGTCTGATCCTGGCAGTAGTAGTGACCGCGCTGTTGTTTGATCCCGTCCGCAAGTGGATTCAGGATCGCGTCGACCAGTTCTTCTACCGCACCCGCTACGACTACCGCCGGACATTGATCGAGTTCGGCCGCGAACTGAGTTCGGAGACGAACCTGAACGCCATGCTCACGTCGGTCATGGATCGCCTGTCGCGTACGCTCGCTGTCGACAAGGTCGCGATCTTCCTGCGTACGGGCGAAGAGCAGGAACGCTTCATTCTGTCCAAGTGCTCCGGCATGATGCCTCCGAGCAACCTCGATCTGACTTTCCTGAGCGCCCCGCGCCCCGAGCAAGCTGGACACCTGTTCTTCGAGAACACGCACCAGGTGCCACGCGAAGCTCCCGAATCTCAGGAAACCATCGCCCGGCTCGATCTGAATTACTACATCCCCTGCCGCGCCCAGCAGAAGACGATTGCCGTTCTTGGACTCGGCAAGACGAACCAGGGAGACTTCCTCTCCAGCGAAGACGTCGAATTGCTCGAAACTCTGGGCGGATATCTCGGTATCGCGATTCAGAATGGCCGGCTCTACGCGTCACTCCAGCAGAAGGCTGCGGAATATGAGCGCCTGAAGGACTTCAACGAGAACATCGTCGAGTCCATCAACGTCGGCGTGATGGCGCTCGACATGGAAGACCGCATCGAGAGCTGGAATGCGCAGATGGAAGTCATGTACGCCTTGCCCCGCTGGCAAACCCTGACCCAGTCGGTGCAGACAGTCTTCCCCGCCGAATTCGTGGAGGAGTTCTACCGGGTGCGGCAGAGTATCGGCATTCACAACTTGTATAAGTTCCGGCTGAAGACCCCCGCCGGGGAAACGCGCACGGTCAATGTAGCCGTAGCTCCGCTGGTGACGCGGAAGTTCGAAGTCGTTGGGCGCCTGGTCATCATGGACGACATCACCGAGCGCATCGAACTCGAAGCCCAGCTGTCACAAGCGGATAAGCTTTCGTCAATCGGACTGCTGGCCGCCGGCGTCGCGCACGAGGTGAACACCCCACTTGCTGTCATCTCTTCCTACACCCAGATGCTAGCCAAGCAACTGCAGGGTGATCCGCAGAAGTCGGGCTTACTGGAGAAGATCACGCGGCAGACCTTCCGTGCTTCCGAGATCGTAAACAACCTGCTGAACTTCTCGCGCACCAGCGGCACCGAATTCACCGACGTCGACGTCAACAAGGTCATCACTGATACGCTCGCGTTATTGGAGCACCAACTCAAGACGGCAAAGATTCAGGTGCATCACGAACTCACTCCGTCCATTTCAGCGATTCAAGGCAACCCAGGTCGATTGCAGCAAGTGTTCCTGAACTTGTTCCTGAATGCCAAAGACGCCATGCCCGGCGGCGGAACCTTGAGCGTCGCAACCACCAATGGCGCGCTGGTTTCCGTCCGCGTTTCCGACACTGGATCGGGGATTGCGCCGGAACATATTCAGCGCATCTACGATCCGTTCTTCACCACCAAAGCTACGCCTCGCGAGGGACAAAGCCGCGGAACTGGCCTCGGCCTCTCGGTGACCTACGGCATCATTCAGGAGCACGCGGGCAAGATTCGCGTGGAAAGTCATCCCGGTTCCGGAACCACATTCGCGCTAGATTTTCCCCTGAGCAGGAAGGCAGTCAATGTCTGAAGCAGCAGTCATATCGCGCGGCACGCTGCACGGAAACACCGATCCTGTAGGATCCGTGCTCATCATTGACGATGAGGCCGAGATTCGCGAATCCCTGCAAACCTTGCTCGAACTTGAGAATTTCGAAGTCGAGACGGCTGTCACCGGCGAAGAAGGACTGCAGCGCGTCGGCGATCGCCCCTTCGATCTCGTGCTGCTCGACCTAGCTCTTCCCGGCCGCAGCGGAATGGAAATTCTCTCCGATATCCGCTCGCACGATGCGCATCTCCCCGTCATCATGATCACCGCATACGGCACCGTCGAAAATGCGGTGCGCGCCATGCAGTCGGGGGCCGCAAACTTCGTTCAGAAACCGTGGGACAACGAGAAACTCCTCGCCGATGTACGCGCTGCCGTGGGATGGCGTCGTGCCGCAGAGGAAAACGTACAACTGAAGCGCGCCCTTAAGCAGCGCTACAACTTCGAAAACATCGTGGGCAAGAGCGAGCCCATGCTGAAGATTTTTGACCTGGTCGCTCAGGTGGCCACCAGTCGTTCGACGGTGCTGCTTCAGGGAGAAAGCGGAACCGGAAAAGAAGTCATCGCCAAGGCGATTCACCTGAACTCTGCACGCCGCGACAAGCCCTTCGTCCCCGTGAACACAGGCTCCATGCCCACCGACCTGCTCGAGTCCACGCTCTTCGGACACGTCAAGGGAGCATTCACCAGCGCCATCGCCTCGAAGAAGGGCCTTTTTGAGGTTGCCGACAAGGGAACCCTCTTCCTCGACGAAATCGCCACCATGGGCCTCGAGACCCAGGCCAAGATTCTCCGAGTCTTGCAGGATCGAAAGTTCATGCATCTCGGTGGCATCCAGGAAATCCAGGTGGACGTGCGCATTATCGCCGCCACCAACGTCGACCTCCGCCAGATGGTGCGCGAAGGCCGCTTCCGGGAAGATTTGTTCTACCGCCTGAACGTGATCAGCATCGAGCTGCCTCCACTGCGCCAGCGCAAAGAAGACATTCCTCTTCTCGTCGACTTTTTCCTGAAGAAGTACGCCGAAGAAAACGAGCGCCCGGTGCGGCACATCACCCCGGAAGCGCTGCGTCCGTTGATGGTTTATTCCTGGCCGGGGAACGTGCGTGAGCTGGAGAATGTTATCGAGCGCGCCGTCGTGCTCTCCTCCGGCGCTGAAATCAACGTAGATCTGCTTCCCGACTCCATGATGGGACGAGGACATTCCCCGGCCCTCCATGACCCGCCCCCTGATTCCTCGCTGTTTGAGATCGTCGAAGACGTAGAGCGTCGCATTATCACCGACATGCTCGAGCGCTGCAACTGGAACCAGACTGAAGCCGCTGAGCGCTTCCACGTACCGCTCTCGACTCTCAACCAGAAAATCCGCCGCCTGAATATCGAGATCAAGAAGAAGGGCCGCGGGTAACCGTCAGTTCTCATCCATCAGCACTTTCGCGCCAGGAACAGCCGAGCTTTCTGATGGCGCCGGGCCGTGGCTGCCCCAAAATTGATCGCGGCCTTAAAGCGGCAGAGGTATTCCTTGAGGTGTTTGCCGCATCCGGCTCTCATGCTGAAACATCCGCCGAAGAGATAAAACTCTGGAACACTTCGTTGGAAAGCAATCTGCCTCGAGACGTCAGGCAGACTGAATCCCCGCACCGATCAATCAGCCCGCCGTCGACGAACTCCGAAATCGTCCCCTGGAACAGCTCGACCGCCTTCTCCCCGAAACCACGGGACATATCTCGCAAGTCAACGCCAGCCGTCAGCCGCAGTCCAAGAAAGAAGCTCTCTTCCAAAGCCGCGTGCCGTGATACCACGGTCTGCAGCAAGGGGGCGCCCGAGACATACTTCTCCAACGAATCCGCAGTCGAGAATCGCACAGCGTCGGCACCCGAAGCAGCCGACATCAGCATCGAGTGCGCATCCACCCCGAACCCAAGATAAGGCTGACGTTTCCAATACTTCAGATTATGCCGCGACTGGAATCGATCCCGAGCGAAGTTGGAGATTTCGTACTGCGCAATCCCCACCGACTCCAGCTTTTCACACGCCGCCAAATAGAAATCAGCCGTAGACTCGTCATCCGGAACGAAGTGCGCGTGATAGCGAGTCCCTCCTGCGATGAGTTCCCGACCCAACCGTGAATCCTCATCAACCTCGAGCATGTACACACTCACATGGGGCACACCGGTCGCAGCGGCTTCAACTAGCGATGCTTCCCAGCTTTCCGCCGTCTGGTGCGGCAACCCAGCAAGCAGATCAATGTTGATATTCGTAGTCCCCGCCGCTCGCAGGCGGGCAATGTCGTCAAGAACGGTCTGGTGCCTGTGTAGACGCCCCACCGCCGCAGCCTCTACATCCACGAACGACTGCACGCCCAGGCTGACGCGGTTCACACCACAGCGTAGCAACCCCTCTACCGTGCCGGGCGTGAGCGTTCCCGGCGCACATTCCACTGTAACTTCGGCTTCGGCTCGTACGGCGAACTGTTCCCGCACTGCGTCAAAGATCCGCGCCAACTGTACCGAATCAAGCACCGTCGGAGTCCCGCCACCCAGATAGATCGAATCGACTTCGTGCTCGAACTTACCACCCATCTGCGCCACGATCTGTCGCGAACGCTCAACATCCGCACGCACTCGCGCGACGTAGGTTTCGAAGACAGTCTTCGAGAAGACATCCGAGGCAAAGTTGCAGTAGCTGCATTTGGTACGGCAGAAGGGCACCGAGATGTAGACGCCTAAAGCCACTTTGCTTGATTATCCCACTGCGCGCGTGTGGAGCGGACACTCCTGTCCGCTGCCTTTGACTTTTTTTTCCCCTTGAGTGCTGATTCGGGTCCGCAGACCCGCTACTGCAACCTCAACTTCAAGAGCGGCGGACAAGAGTGTCCGCCCCACTCGAACGACCCAAACTTTTCCATCCTGCCCGCTGCCTCAGCCATCTATTTGAGGTAATCTTTTAAAGTGTCCGGTGCAGTCTCCTCCGTCCAGCCCGGCACCCAAGCGAACGATGTCCCAGGAAGAAGAGGTACTCGGCAAAGCGTACGACCGCCGCCTGATGCGGCGTCTGCTCACCTACCTGCGTCCCTATCGCTGGCAGGTGGTGATTGCGCTCGTCTCCATCGTTCTTAAATCCTTCTGCGACGTGCTCGGCCCCTACCTCACCAAAGTCGCCATCGACCGCTACCTCGCGCCTACGGGCGGCACAACCGCCGGGGTGTGGAGTTGGCTCAGCCCGCACCCGCTCACCGGCATCGCGCAGATTTCCGCCATCTACATCGGCCTGCTGCTCCTCACCTTTTTGCTCGAATTTCTGCAGACCTATTACATGCAGTGGACCGGGCAGAAAGTCATGTTCGACCTGCGCAGCCAGATTTTCCGGCACCTGCAGCGCATGCACATCGCGTTCTACGACAAAAATCCCGTCGGACGCCTGGTCACCCGCGTCACCACCGACGTCGACGCCCTGAACGAAATGTTCACCTCCGGCGTAGTCTCGATCTTCGAAGACATCTTCGTGCTCGCCGGAATCCTCGGCATCATGCTCTGCATGAACTGGAAGCTGGCGCTGATCACCTTCGCCGTGCTCCCGTTGATCATCTACTCGACGAAAATTTTCCGCGACAAGGTGCGTGACTCCTACCGCCGCATCCGCACCGCCATCGCCCGCATCAATGCCTACCTGCAGGAGCACGTCAGCGGCATGGTCGTGCTGCAACTCTTCAACCGCGAGCGCAAGGCCTACGACCGCTTCTCCGAAATCAACCGCAGCCACATGGACGCCTTCAAAGATGCGATCCTGGCCTACTCCCTCTACTACCCTGCCGTTGAAATCTTCTCGTCGATCGCGATCGCTAGCGTGATCTGGTGGGGCGGCAAGGAAGTGATCAGCGGCGTCCTCGTGAAAAGTGTCGCGCTCGAATTCAACCCACACTCCATCATCGCCTTCCACGTCGTAGTCGCGGCCGCATCGCTCGGCGTCCTGGTCGCCTTCATGCAATACGCCCAACGCTTTTTCCGCCCCATCATGGACTTTAGCGAGAAGTACAATATCCTGCAGTCGGCGATGGCCGCCGCCGAACGCATCTTCAAGTTACTCGACACACCACCCGAAGTCGTATCGCCCGTAGTTGCGAAAGAGCCCGAAGGCCCCGGCCGCATCGACTTCGACCACGTCTGGTTCGCCTACCGTGAGTTGTCGTCCGAGAAGGAACATGTGGGGACGGCCGCCGTCGGCCGTCCAGCCGAGCAAAGCTCGGCTGGCTCTTCTCCGGATAGTGACAATGCTGCGGCCCCCGACTGGGTTCTCCGCGACGCCACCTTCACCATCAACCCCGGAGAAACTGCCGCCATAGTCGGCCACACCGGCGCGGGCAAGACCACGCTGATCTCCCTGCTCCTCCGCTTCTACGACGTTCAAAAAGGCGCCGTGAGAATCGACGGCGTCGATGTGAAAGACATGGACCTCGCCGACCTCCGCCGCCGCTTCGGCGTAGTTCTGCAAGACCCGTTCCTGTTCACCGGCACCATCGCCGGCAACATCCGCCTCGGCACCGAGCGCATCGAAGACGCGCACATCGAGCAAGCCGCCGAAGACGTCAACCTCGCCGACTTCATTCGCGCCCTGCCCAACGGCTTCAACGAAGAAGTCCGCGAGCGTGGCTCAACGCTTTCGACCGGACAGAAGCAGCTCATCTCCTTCGCCCGCGCCTTGGCCCACAATCCCAAGATCTTGATTCTCGACGAAGCCACCTCCAGCGTGGACACGGAGACGGAATTCAAAGTCCGCGACGCCCTCAACCGCATGGTCGAAGGTCGTACCTCGCTGATCATCGCCCACCGCCTGTCGACAGTGCAGCGCGCCGACAAAATCATCGTCATGCACAAAGGCCAGGTCCGCGAAATGGGCACGCACCAGGAACTCCTAGCCCAGCGCGGCATCTACTACAAGCTCTACCAGCTGCAATACAAAGACCAGGAGATCAATGCGGCGCGGGCGCCCTCGCCCGCGAACGGCTCGGGAGGATTCCAACAGCCCGAAGTCACCACCAGCGCGGACGACTAACGCGACCCCACGAGGCCGTTCATGATTGGCTTTGACGCTCCATGCGTGCGAGCAAGTGCCACCGGATGAGATAGAGCCACAACCAAGAGAGCGGCAGAGAGAGACATCGACAGGTCCCCAAGCACGGTCAGGGCAGCGGCAGCGCTCATCGTTTCTCCTCCCAACCAGACATCGCAGAACCTGTTAATGGCCATAGTTGCTAAGAGGGCCCACGCGAGGAAGACCAAGCCGATCCATCGCGCGATACCGCTGGCTGCACTTCGTAAGTGTCTGAGATAGTCGGGATCGTTGGGTCGCTGGGATTTCGCCACAAAGGGCGGTATTCGATACCAGACCTTGAGAACCCGGGGTATTGTCCAAACGAAGGCCACGAGCAGGAACCCAGCGTAAAGCTTGTATCCGATCCAGAACTCTCGATCGATACGAAGCGGTGTCGTGCTCAACCCCGTTGATTCCTGAAACATAGTATGCCTCGAATCTCTGGCGGGATAATAAAAGGACAGACGCTGCTTGTCATTTGGACACCGCCCTGCCTTGTACGACGTTCACGATTCGACGATAAACCCAGTGGCGATCAGGTAGTTCGTCACCGGTCGCCCTAGCGGCTGTGAGTGGCCGTACAATGCTCACTTGCGAATCCTGATCTCAGCCGGCGAAGCTTCGGGCGAAATGTACGGCGCCCAGCTCATCAAGGCCTTGCACCGCGCTGCCCAGCGAAAGCCAGCGGAGCTTCACTCCGCCGGACAGCCGGGGGCGGCTGTCCCCACACGAGCAAATGTCAACCTAGAGGTGCTCGATTTCTTCGGCGTCGGCGGAGACCGCATGCTCGCCGCCGGCTGCGACACGGTGGTCGACGCCAAAAACCTCGCCGTAGTCGGCATCACTGAAATCCTAGGCCACCTCCCGAAGATCTACGGCCTCTACCGGCACTTGATCAAAGAAGCCGACAGACGCAAGCCCGACCTCGCCATCGTGATCGATTCCCCAGCCTTTAACTGGCGCGTAGCCCGCGAAATGCAGAAGCGCAAAATCCCCACGGTCTACTACGTTGCCCCGCAATTCTGGGCCTGGCGACAGGGACGCGTCCGCCTGCTCCGCGACTACATCGACAAAGCGCTAGTAATCTTCCCTTTTGAAGAGCAGTTCTACCGCGACCGAGGCGTAGACGCCACCTTCGTCGGCCACCCTCTCGCTGAACTTCCCCGCCCCACAATCGAGCGCACCGACTACGCCGCCCAATTCAAACTAGACCCCGCCAAGCACTGGATCGCTCTCATGCCCGGCAGCCGCGTCAAGGAAGTCCGTATGAACCTGCCCATCATTCTCGAAGCCGCCGCACAACTCGGCCCGGCTCACGAATTTCTTCTCCCGGTCGCTCCCACACTCGACCGCGTGTTCCTGCAAAAACAGATCGGCCAGCAACACATCACTCTCGTCCCCGACGCCCTGCCCGCCCTCTGGCATTCCCGCGCAGGAATCATAGCCAGCGGCACCGCAACCGTAGAAGCCGCCATGATGAACACGCCCTTTGTGATGGTCTATCGCGTCAGCCCGCTCACCTATCTGCTAGGCAAGTCGCGCGTGAAAATCCCCCACTTCGCTATGGTCAACCTGATCGCCGGAGAAGAGATCGTCCCCGAACTCGTCCAACACGACTTCACCGCCCAGAACGTAGCCGCGCAAATCAACCAAATTCTCCCCGAAGGCCAAGCCCGCGACCGTATGTTGGACGGTCTGGCCAAGGTAAGAACCAAACTCCGCATCTCCCAAACCGGCAGTCCCCCGCAGCACCCCGCCGACCGCGCCGCGAAAATCATCCTGGAGTTAGCGAACCGGGGCCAGGCTAAAAGCTAAGAGCTAAAAGCCAAAAGCTGCCCTAACCCTTGTGCTCCCAGCATCTTTTACGTCAAAATCTTCATCTTAGGAATATAGTGGTATTTTCTCTGGAGACTCTCCTGAATGCAGATTCACCTTCGGCGCGCCCGGTGCGTCTTAAAGAGTTTTTTCGTCCTTTTCCTGGCATTTTTCCTGACGACCGCCGCCATGGCTGCGGAGAAGCCTCGTCTTCGCGTTGACGACTACCAGATTCAGGCCGAGCTCACGCCCCATTTGCATCAGGTTTCTGCCCGTTCGGCCGTCCAATTCA
>Ga0066710_100002520_pt1 | contig 14863 bp, 13 predicted proteins | sample GraSoiAngelo_159_FD_79666 | JGI IMG/M metagenome (GOLD analysis project Ga0066710, IMG submission 79666) | Grasslands soil microbial communities from the Angelo Coastal Reserve, California, USA - 14_1009_16_40cm | ecosystem: Environmental > Terrestrial > Soil > Grasslands | place: USA...
GGACGAACGCCGAGATCAAGACCCGACCGACCGTGAGACCCATAGCGAAAAAGACGGTACGGGTGCTGACGCGCGCCTAGCCGTGCTTCCAGGATTGGGCACATGATTCCGTGGGATAATCGCGAGAGCTTCCCGGCCAAAGTACGGACCTTCATCGAAGGAGACGGACGATGATCGACATCCGCCAGTTAGACCCGATGCGACGGCCGCTCGACGAGGCCAGCCACGCGCCGGGCTGGCTCTACAGCTCGCCTGAGGTATACCGCCTCGAGGTCGAGCAACTGTTCATGCGGAGCTGGCTCTTCGTCGGTCGCGAGGAGGAATTGCCTGGGGCCGGCGACTACCTGACGCTCCGCATCGCCGGCGAGCCGGTCGTGGTCGCCCGCACGCCGGAAGGGACCCTCAACGCCTTCTACAATATGTGCGTGCATCGCGGGGTGGAGGTGGCCCAGGGCTGCGGCAACGCCCACTCGTTCAAGTGCCCCTACCACGGCTGGATCTACGACCTCTCGGGGCGGCTCTCGGGCGCCGCCTACATGAAGGACAGCAAAGGCTTCGAGCGCGACCGCGAGCGGATGACGCCGTTGCGCCTGGACACGTGGGGCGGCTGCATCTTCGTGACCTTCGCCGCCGACGCCCCGCCGCTCGCCGAGTTCGTGGGGGGATGGGAGAAGGACTTCGCCTTCCTGCGCCCGGACAACTGCCGGCTGGGCAACCGCATCGACCTCGACCTGGCCTGCAACTGGAAGTTCGTGCCCGAGAACCTGATGGACTTCTACCATGTGGGCGTGCTGCACGCGAACACGTTCGGCGCCAAGTTCCGATGGGAGGACGAGCAGGTGCACCTGAAGCCCGGGGGCGGCATCTCGATCTTCTACAGCGCGGGACCGCCCACCCCAGGAGCCCAGCCCTTGCTCGGCAAGATGCCGTGGCTGGAAGACCGTCCCATCAGCTTCGCCTGCACGGGGTTTCTGTCGCCGAACTGCTCGCTGTTCGGCCGCATCGACTGCGTGCGGATGTTCGCGGCGTGGCCGGACGGCCCCGGCCGCTCGCGCACGACCATCTATCACCTGTTCCCCGAGGAGTTCTTCGGCCGCCCCGGGTTCCGTGAGACGCTCGAGGTCTACCGGGCCTACCAGCTCCAGGTGCTCGAAGAGGATCGCTCGATGCTCGAATCGATGCAGATTGCCATGGCGTCGCCGGCCTACCGACCGGGCCGCATGTCCACGCTCGAAAAGCCTCTCCACCACTACCTGAACGGCTACGTCGACCGGCTCTTCGGAGGTAACGGTGCGGAGGTCGGCGAGCGCGAGGCACGCATGACGCGGCGGACAGCCGGCGGAGTCGCCCCATAAGCGCCCGTGGCGTCATCCCGCCCGCCGAGCTCGCGGCCGCAGCCGACGTCCTTGTGCGCGACTACATGGCTGTCCGGCCGGGCGAGGACGTGCTGATCACCGCCGATACCGCCACCGATCACGCTCTCATCCAGGTACTGACGACGGCCGTCGCCCAGGCGGACGCGCGGGGCTCTGTGCTGACGATTCCGCGCCTGCCATTCCAAGGCAAGCTCGCCGACCCCTACGTGCCGCCGGTGATTGATGGTGCGGCCCGAGGCTGCACGGTGTGGATCGATCTCACGTTCCCGTACCTGGCCGGCGCCCGCGTGTGCGACGAGGCCGTGCACGATGGCGGCGTGCGGTACCTACTCGGCGGCGACATGGGGGCGGCCGGCCTCGCCCGTCTCTTCGGCGGCGTCGACCTCGACGTCTATTATGCTGTCCACAAGGCCTTCGACGAAGCGACAGCGGCCGCCGTCGATCGCCCGGTGCGCATCACAGACGGCCTCGGCAGTGACGTCACGTTTACCCTGGCCAAGCCCGCCTTTACCAAGCCGCGGCGGGCCCACCAGCCCGGCCTCTACTTCGTGCCGGGCTCGTGCACGATGTTCCCGAGTCCCGAGTCGGTCCAAGGCGTGTTGCACGTGGTGGCCAGCTTTCACGAATACTACGCGCGTTTCTCGGAGCCCGCCCGGCTCGTGATCGACGGGCGCATCCGGGAGGTCAGCGGGGGAGGCGCCGCGCGCGGTGCCTTGCAGCGCGCGCTACGGCGGGCGGCCGGCGGTGACTACGGCCACGTTATCCACTTCACCCACGGTATCCATCCCGCGGCGCGGGTGACGGGTGAGTCGTTCATCGAAGACATGCGGGCGACGGGCAACGACGCCGTCGGGCTCGGCGTCCCGTTCTGGCTACCTGGCGGCGGCGAGAACCATCCCGACGCCATCCTCAGCCAGCAGTCGCTCTGGATCGACGGCCGCCCGGTGGTGCAGGATGGGGTCATCATCGCGCCCCCGCCACTCGCGACGCTCGCCGCCACGCTCGTGCCAAAGATCGGAGCCGGCCGATGATCGAGGTCCAGGGCGTCCACAAGATGTTCGACCTTGCCGACGGGGGCACCTACGCGCTACGCGACGTGAGCTTCGACGTCCACGAGGGCGAGTTGGTCTCGCTCATCGGGCCCAGTGGCTGCGGCAAGACCACGCTGCTCTACTGCATCAGCGGACTCGAGCCCCTCGTGGAGGGCCGCATTCTTCTCGACGGTCGACCAGTGGAGGGCCCGCGCAGCGGCGAGGTGGGTTTGATCTTCCAGAAGGCGGTGCTACTCGGCTGGCGCACGGTGATGGACAACGTGCTGTTGCCCATCGAGGTCTTCGGCCGGTCGCGGGCGAGCTACGCGAGCCGCGCCATGGAGCTGATCGACTTTGTCGGCCTCACCGGCTTCGCTGACTACCTTCCCGGCAAGCTGTCGGGCGGCATGCAACAGCGCGCGGCCATCGTGCGATCGCTGATCTTCGAGCCCCGCGTGCTCCTGATGGACGAGCCATTTGGCGCTCTCGACGCGCAGACGCGTGAGCACATGAACATGTTGCTGCTACGCGTGTGGGAAGCAACGCGCAAGACCATCGTCTTCGTCACCCACGACCTCGAGGAGGCCGCCTTCCTTTCCGACCGTGTCGTGGTGCTGACAGCGCGGCCGGGCACCGTGCGCGAGATCGTGGACGTGCCGCTGCCGCGGCCCCGCACTATACAGATGCGCTACTCGGAGGACTTCGTCCGGCTCGCCCGCCGGCTGCGCGGACTACTGGACGTGGTTCTGTCGCCGGCCGCTATCGGGTAGAGGCGCCTGCGTGGCCCAGCGCGCCGCTGAGATATCGCCGCTGACAGTGGGCGACGATCTCCACCTCGCCGTCGACGCCGCCCGCCGCGCCCGGCGCCGACGCCGTCGGCGCGACGCTCTCATCCTCAACGCCACCCGGACCGCTGTGCTGGTGGCAGCGCTGCTGGTGTGGCACCTGGCCTCGCTGGCCACTTCGCCGCTGATTCTGCCCGCGCCAGCCTTGGTGGCCGCCCAGCTCGTCCAAAGCTGGGGATTGATCGCGACGAACCTGTGGATCACGCTCGCCGAGATCGTACTGGGCTTCGTGGCGGGCAGCGCCATCGGCTTCGTCACCGGCACCGTCATCGCGCACTCGCGCCGGCTCGATGGGGTCCTGCGCCCATACATCGCGACCTCACAGGCCGTGCCCAAGGCTGCGCTGGCGCCGCTCTTCGTGCTCTGGCTCGGCTTTGGGCTCGGGCCCAAGGTCACCATCGCTGCCCTCATCTCGTTCTTCCCACTGCTGGAGAACACGATCGTGGGCCTGCGCCGCGTCGATCCCGACGCGCTCAAGCTGTTTGCGTCGCTCGGCGCCAGCCCCTGGCAGGTATTCGTCAAGCTGCGCCTGCCCCACGGACTGCCCTACATCCTGACGGGGCTCAAGGTGGGCGTCGTGTTCGCCACCGTGGGCGCCGTTATCGCGGAATTCGTGACCGCCAACAAGGGCCTGGGGGCTGTGATCATGCAGGCCCAGGGCAACTTCGACACCCGGCTGATGTTCGCCGTCATCATCGTGCTAACCGTGATGGGGGTGCTCCTTTACGAGGTGGTGCAGCAAGTGGAGCGGAGGGTGCTGCGCGCCTGGAACCTCGGCGAGGGGGAGCTCGATAACCGCCACACCGGGACGTGATGGACAATCGCCCGCCGACATCGTGATCGGCGAAAAGGGAGCCTAACCGATGAGACGCCGCCTGCTGCTCGCCACCGTCGTGCTGTCGCTCGGCGCGCTCCTGGTGCCCGCCGTCGCCCCGCGGGCGCAGGTCCGGCCCAAGGTCCGCTACGTGCGACCGTTCCCGCCTGACGTCAGCATCGCGTGGTACTACGTGGCTCTCGACAAGGGCTACTTCCGCGACGCTGGCATCGAGACCGACATCGTGGTGGGCACGCTCGGTTCCGGGGGCGCGCTGCAGCAGGTCATCGCTGGCGCCGGCGAGTTCGCCAGCGGGCCGCCCGACGCCATGCTGAACGCAAACGCCCAGGGGGAACCGCTCGTGGGCTTCTGGCAGTGGATCAAGGTCGGGATCTTCGGCATCCAGGCCCGGAAGGATCGCGGCATCACCCGGATCGAGGACCTGAAGGGTAAGACCATCGGCGTGCTCGGGATGGCCAGCGCTACCCGCTACGCCCCCCTCATGATGCTGGCTCGCTCGGGCCTGAAGGAGGGCGACGTCAACATGGTTGTCCTCGGCGGCGGCGGTGCCGCCTACGGCCCCGCCCTCGCGCGCGGCCAGGTCGACGCGCTGGGCACCTGGGATGTACCGAAGTGGGTGGTGGAGACGACGGCAGGTGACGCGGCCTTCCGCACTCAGCTCGTCTACTTCCCGGCCTCCGACTACCTACCCGACATCTTCACCACCACGAAGAAGTACTACGACACGAACAAGGAGAATCTCGTGAAGTTCCTGGTGGCCATGCAGCGGGCCAACGTCGATGTCGGCCGCGATATCGACGCCGCTGTGAAGATCACCGGGAAGTACTTGCCCACCGTGGCCAGTGCCGACCAGGCTGTCATGCGAAAGACCGTCGAGATCCGGGCGACCTCACTGTCGCCGGACGGCCGCTTCGACTACGCAGCTTACGAGCGGGCCCTCCCGCTCTACAAGGAGGTCGGGCTCGTGAAGGCCGACCCGCAGGCCTTCAAGCTGCGCGAAATCCTTAGCAATGAGCTGGCGGAGTTGGTACAGAAGCAGCTCGCTCGCTGACGCTGGCCCGCAGGGGGCAGAAGCGGTGGAGGTTCACGGGCAGGCTCGTGATCTCGACCTCGGGGCCCAGGGCGTGAGCAACCGCGTTAGCCAGCGCAGCACCGGCGCCCGATGTGCCCGTCTCGCCCACGCCTTTGACGCCAAGCGGGTTGGAGGTGACGCCGCCTTCCTCCAGGATGAGGACGTCGATCGACGGCACGCTGTCGGCGCGCGGTAGTGCGTAGTCCATGAGCGTGCCGGTCAGCAGCTGGCCGTCGGCGTCGTAGACCAGCTCCTGGAGCAGCGCCCCGCCCAGCCCGTGCACAACGCCGCCCACGAGCTGCCCCTCCACGAGCAGGGGATTGATGGCGCGGCCCACGTCGCACACGAGCACGTAGCGTAGGGGCGTCACCATCCCCGTCTGGGTGTCGACGGCCACCAGGGCGATGTGCACGGAGAACGAGAAGGTCATCTCGCTGGTGCGGTGGTACTCGAAGGCGTCGAGCGGCGCCACCAGGTCCGGTGCGATTGGCACAGCTGGCGGGGCCACCATTGCTGCCACGTCGCGCAGCGTGCAGCCATGGGCGGGTGAGCCGGTCACGGAGATATGCCCGTCCTTGACGACTAGGTCAGCCGGGCTCGCCTCCAGATGCGCGGCCGCCGCGCGCAGGATCTTGTCCTTCACGCGCTGCGCGGCTCGGTAGACGGCGCTGCCCGCCATGACCGTGGTGCGCGACGCGTAGGTGCCCTCGCCGTACGGCATGAGGCCGGTATCGCCGAGGTGGACCACCACGTCGCAGTGAGGGACGTCAAGAACGTCGGCGCAGATCTGGGCGAGTGTGGTGGCCTGCCCCTGCCCCTGGGAGCCGGCGCCCGTGTAGATGTGGACTTTGCCGGAGAGGCCAAGCTCGACGCGCGCGGTCTCGAACGGGCCGCGCCCGCTCGGCTCCGCGAAACACGTGAGTCCGACACCAAGCCGGATGGTACTGCCGCCGGCGTTGGCCTCGCGGCAGCGCACGAGCAGGCCTGCGTAGTCGGCGTGCGCGAGCGCTCGCTCGAAGATGTCGGGGAAGTCGCCGCTATCGAAGACGACGGGCACGCTCGCGCTGGCGGCGCCAACGCGATAGGGCATCTGCTCGCGCCGAACGAGATTCCGCCGGCGCATCTCGGCTGGGTCCAGCCCGAGCTCGGCGGCAAGCAGGTCGAACGCGCGCTCGCGCACGAAGCCAACCTCGAAGAGGCCAGGACCCCGTAGAGTCCCCGTGGGTGTCTTGTTCGTCATCACGCACGATACCCGACAGCGGTAGTGCGCGACGTGGTATGGGCCGGGCACGTGCGCGGCCGACGAGCTCGGCACCATGGTGCCGTGGGTGCGGATGTAGGCGCCCATGTCGTTGACGAAGGCGGCATCGATGGCGAGCAGGCGGCCGTCGCCGTCCGTGGCCAGGGTCAGGTCCCAATGCTGTTCGCGGGAGTGGTTGGTGGTCAGGAGGTGCTCGCGGCGGTCCTCGATCCAGCGCACCGGCCGGCCGAGCCGGCGCGCCAGGTAGGGAACGAGGAAGTCCTCGGGATAGAACTCGCCGCGGGCGCCGAAGCCGCCGCCCACGTCGCCCTCGATGAAGCGGATCTGGTCCTCGCCGATGTCCAGCAGGTCGGCCAGCACGCGCCGGTTGAAGTACGGAACCTTGGTCACACCCCACATCGTCATAGTCTCGCGACCGGCGTCCCACTCGGCAAGGAGACCCCGGGTCTCCATGGGCAGCGCGGTGTCGCGGCCCACCGTGAACGTGCGGCGGAACACGCGCGGGGCGGCCCGGACGATGGTGTCGACGTCACCGAAGTTGACGACCCACGTGGAGGCCAGGTTGCCGTCGGCGTGAAGCGTTGGCGATCCCGGACGCATGGCCCCGAGCGCGTCGACCACAGCCGGCAGGGGTGCGTAGTCGACCTTGATAAGATCGCGTGCGTCCTCGGCCACGTACGCGTCGGTGGCGACGACTACGGCCACCGGTTCGCCGACGTAGCGCACGGTGTCGAAGGCGAGCGGTGTCTGCAGGTAACGGTCCAACTCGGGGCGCCCGGCCATGCGTATCGGGATCACGCCTAGACGCGGGATGACGTCGTCGAAAGTGAGACAGTTGAGCACGCCGGGAACCGCGCGCGCGGCCCGCGTGTCGATGCGCGCGATGCGGGCATGGGCGTGGGGGCTACGCACGACCGCTGCGCTCACCATGCCGGGACGCCGGAGATCAGCCACGAACCGCCCGCCACCGGTGAGGAGTTGACGGTCCTCTACGCGCTTGATGCTCGCTCCGATCAGCTTCACTCGACGCCCCCCTCCCGGCGCGACCGTCGGGCCCTCGCGAGTATATACTGGGCGGGTTCGAAACCGCCTGGAGACACAGTGAAGGAGACGGATGTCCGCCCTGAACGTCATGCTGTTCGGCACTGGTTCCAATGTCGTGGTCACAGCCGGCCTTGCGCGCGGCGTGTTCGCGCGGCACGGCCTGACCCTCGACATTGCCTATACGCAGGGCTCCGAGATGTTGTGCGAGACTCTGCGCAGGGGCGGTTGTGACATCGGGGTGCTGGCCGCCGACGACGTGGTTTACGAGGTGGAGCGGCGTGGGCTCGATTTCTTCCTGTTCATGGGGATCCACACCGGGCTTCTGTCGCTGATGACACGCCCGGAGATCACGACGCTAGGCGCACTCGCCGGCCGCCGCTTCGGCGTCGACGACACCGCCTCCGGCTTCGTGCTACTCGCCCGGCAGATCCTGCGCGACCACGGCCTCACCGAGGGCGGCTACGCACTCGTCAAGGCCAAGGGCATGAACCTACGCGCCCAGGCGCTCGAGAACGGGGAAATCGACGCCGCCCTACTCTCGCCGCCCTTCACGCTACGGCTGCGTGACCGGGGCTTCCGGGAGCTGGCGCGCGTGCACGATTTCTTCCCACGCTACCAGGCCGGCTGCTGGGTGACCACCCGCGCCTGGGCGACGAAGCACGAGGAGGAGCTGACGACCTTCGTGCGCGCCTACCTCGAGAGTCTCGCCTGGACGCTCGACCGGAAGAACCGCGAGGAGGCGGCCGGCTATCTCGGCCAGGAGTTCAAGCTCGAGCCGGACATTGCCCGCCGGACCTATGACCTGCTCGCCGAGTCCGACGGCGGTGGTCTCTTTCGCGAGGCCGCCATCGACGCGGAGGGCATCCAGGTCGTGATCGACATGCGTGTGGAGGCGGGCCTGCTGCCGTCTCCGCCACCGCCCGCGTCGAAGTACTACGATGCTCGTTACCTCGAGCGCGCCCGCGGCGGCGCCTAGCAGAAGGGGAAAAGGCAATGGACAACGTCGCGCTGGCCTCGCTGTTCCGGAAAGAGTTCGAGTGGTGCTGCGTCGCCGCCGGTGAGTCGGTCGCCATCGTCACCGAGCCCGCGTCATCGCCCAGCTACGTGGCGGCCAGCCTGGCCAGTTTGGCTGGCATGGGCGCGCAGCCGTTTCAGGTGATGCTGCCCCTGACCCTCAGGACCGACGATATCGCCGTCGTCGCCCAGGGTTCCGGCGCCTCTACCATTCTGGCCGACTTCCCGCACGTGGTGGAACTACTCGGCAAGTGCGGCCTCGTCATTGATCTCACCCTCGAGGGGCTGGTCCACTCGCCGGAGACGAAGACCGTCCTCGCCGGCGGCGCCCGCATGCTGTGGATCCGCGAGCCCGCCGACGCGCTGGCCCGGCTTCTCCCCACCGCCGAGCGGGTAGGACGCATCGACCGATCCGTGGAGCTCCTGCGGAGCGCGAAGGAGATGATCGTGACCTCCAAGGCTGGCACCCGCCTCCGCGCCAACCTGGAGGGAGCGCTGCTGACCGGCTCGCGCGGGTTCTGCGCCGAGCGGGGCCGCTGGGCGCACTGGGGTCAGGGACTGGCCGCGGCCTACGTGGCGTCGCTCGACGTCGACGGCGAGATCGTGCTCGACATCGGCGACATCGTCTTCCCGTTCAACCGCTATGTTGACGGCCGCACCACTTTGCGATTTCGAGAGGGTTTCGTGGAAGCCATCGAGGGCGAAGGGCTCGACGCCGCGCTCATTCGCGATTACATGGCACGTTGGAACGACCGCAACGCGTACGGCATCTCGCACGTGGGCTGGGGCCTGCACGAGCGCGGTCTCTGGCACGCGCTGAGCCTCTACGGCAGCGTGGCCATGGGTCTCGACGGCCGAGTGTTCGAGGGCAACTTCCTCTTCTCGACGGGGCCCAACCACGCTGCGGGCCGGCAGTCGGGCTGCCACTTCGACATCCCCATGCGAAACTGCAGCATCTTCCTCGATGGCACGCCCGTCGTCATCGACGGCGTCATCGTGGAGCCGTCGATCCGGCGCGCCGGGGCGTGATCCGGCTTCACCCGGCCGTGACCGCTCTTCGACTCGAATCCGCGTGTCTCGGCGGAGCGCGACATGAAGGCGACGTCGACGTTGTAGGCGGGCAGCGGCACCGACACCCCGATGTTCATGACGTCCTCCTGTCGAAGGAGGAAAGCGATGGATCCCGCACGCGGCCCCGAATCTCGGCCAGCGACCCATAGAGATCAGGACGCCGATCACGATAGTACCCCACATCGCGCGCAGCCCGGGCATGACCGAGACATCGATGTCGGCGACCACCGTGTCTTCGCCGGTGTCTTTGGCTTGGGCGATGATCTCTCCCCGCAGACTGGCGACGAGACTGCTGCCGAAGTAGTTTCTGGTCGAGTCCCCACGTCCATACCGACCTTGTTCACGCAGCAGACGTAGAAGATGCTCGTCACCGCGTGAGCACGAAGCTCGAGGTCCGAGAGATGCCGCGTCATTCCGCTCGTCACGGTGGGCCCGAACACGATATCGGCGCCGCCGAGACCGGGAATCGTGGGGAAAATGACGGTCATAGCAGATGAGGATGCCGATCCGCCCGCGCCCCGAACGGTCATCCGCGGACTGCAGTGCCGGCGCCGTGCGACGTCAGCTCGCGCCGAGGTACGCCTTCTGCACGTGCTCGCTGGCCGCAACCGCGGCCGATGGCCCCTCGAGCACGACCCGTCCCTGCTCCATCACGTAGACGAACCGAGCGAGCTTGAACGCCAGGCGGGCGTTCTGCTCCACGAGGAGGATCGTCACGCCCTGGCGATTCACCTCGAGCAGGCGCCGATAGACCTCCTGCACGATCACCGGCGCGAGGCCCTGGGACATCTCGTCGGCCATGATGAGCCGCGGCGAGGCCATGAGCGCGCGCCCGATTGCGAGCATCTGCTGCTCGCCGCCGGACAGGCTTCCGGAGCGCTGCGCCTGGCGCTCCTGCAGGCGCGGGAAGGCCGCGAACACCATCTGGAGCGTACCCGCGACCTCCGCTCCGTTGGTGCGGAGATAGGCGCCGAGCCGGAGGTTCTCGAGCACCGTCATCTTCGCGAACACGCGACGGCCCTCGGGCACGTGCGCGATGCCGAGCGCCGCGATCTCGCGCGAGGCGCGCCCGTCGATGCGGCCGCCCTCCCAGCGGATCTGGCCCGAGCGCAGCGGCTGCAGCCCGCACACCGCCTTGAGCAGCGAGGTCTTGCCGGCGCCATTCGGTCCGACGATGGCGGTGATGGACCCGCGCTCCACCCGGACCGTGGCCCCGTTCACGGCGCGCGCCTTGCCGTAGATCACCTCGATGTCCTCGACGTCGAGCAGCGTGCCGCCGGTCATGCGAGCTCCGCCACGCCGAGGTAGGCGTCCACGACACCCTGGTCTCGCGCCAGACCCTCCGGCGCGCCGTCGTAGATCTTTTGGCCGAAGTGGAGTACGAGGGCGCGGTCGCACCAGCCGGCCACGATCCGCATGTTGTGCTCGACGAGGACGACGGTGCAGCGCTGCCGGATTTCGGAGGCCACGAGGTTCATCATCCGGGTAGCCTCGTCGCGCGAGAGCCCGGCGGCCGGCTCGTCCAGCAGGAGCAGGACGGGCTCGGTCGCGAGCGCGACCGCGACCGTGAGCAGCTTCTGGATGCCGAGCGGTAGGTCGGCGGCGACGGTGTCGCGGTAGGCGGCAATGCCGAGGAGCTCGAGCACGCCGAGGGCGCGCCGCGCGACCTCCCGCTGCTCCTTCCCGTAGGCCGGCGTGGCGAGCAGCCCCGCCACTACGCGCGCCGGCACGTGCCGGTGCAGGCCGTGCAGAACGTTCTCGAGCGCCGTCTGCTCGCCGAACAGCGTCGTCTGCTGGAACGTGCGCGCGACGCCGAGGCGCGCGAGATCGTGGCTCGAGAGCCCGGTCACGTCCCGGCCGTTGAAGACGATCTGACCGCGCGTCGGCGGAAACGCGCCGGCGATGATGTTGAACAGCGTCGATTTGCCTGCGCCGTTCGGTCCCACGAGCGCAACCAGCTCGCCGCGGCCCACCGTGAACGCCACGTCCAGGAGCGCCGTGAGCCCGCCGAATCGCTTGGTGATGGAGCGGATCTCCAGCATGCTTAACGCTCCCTGGCCGCGGTCACGTCCGCCGCCACCGGCAAGACGCGCTCGCGCGCCCCGCCCCGCCGGAGGATCCGCGGCAGTGAGATCAGGCCACCGGGCAGCGCGAGGATGACGACGAGCAGGACGACCGCGTAGACGAGGCTCTTGTAATAGCCGGCGGCGAAGAGCTGCTCGCCGAGCCCCGTGAGCAGCACCGTACCGAGCATTGGTCCCCAGTAGCTGCCGAGTCCACCAACCATGACGTAGATCATCAGGTCGTTCGATAGGAAGAACGTGAAGACGAACGGGCTGACGAAGCGCAGGTAATGAACGTGCACGGCGCCCATGAGCCCGCAGAAGAAGCACGAGACGACGAACGCCAGCGTCTTGTAACGGGCGGCGTTGATGCCGAGGCTCTCCGCGAGCCGCTCCGTCTCCCGCGTGCGCAGGGCCAGGAGCGTGAACCCGAAGCGCGTCCACTGCAGCTGGTAGAGAAAGAACAACGAGACCAGGGCGACGGCTAGCACGACGTAATAGAATTGCAGGTGCGTGTTGAGCCGCGTGCCGAGCAGCGCGGGCCGCGGCACGCCCGCGATGCCGGCCGGCCCGCCGAACACCTCGAACGCGCGGAAGGCGGCGTTCACCACCTCCGCGAACGCGAACACGGACAGGCTGAAGTAGATGCCGCGCAGCTTCAGGGTCACGGCGCCGAGCGCCCACGCGAAGATGCCGGCGACGACGCCGCCGGCGAGGAAGCCGATCCACGGCGTGATGGCCAGCTTTGTCACTAACAGCGCCGAGGTGTAGCCGCCGAGCGCGATGTAGCCGGCGTGGCCGAACGACAGGTACCCCATCCGCATGATCACGTACAGCGCCTGCGCGTATACGACGTTGATAAGGATGACGATCACCACGTGCAACACGTAGGGTTTGCCCAGCGGGGGCAGGAGCACCAGCGCCGCGATGAGGAGCCCGAGAAGGCCGCGCTTCATGCCTTCCCGAGGAGCCCCGCAGGACGAACGACGAGCACGACGATCATCACGATGAAGACCAGGCCGTAGGCTGCCTCCGCGCCGAGCAGCACGCCGCCGACGGATTGCAGCACGCCGACGAGGAGCCCGGCGAGCACGGTGCCCGTGATGCTCCCGAGCCCGCCGACGATGATGATGAGGAAGGACATGAGAATGGCCTCGAGCCCCATCCCGGGGTTCAGCGAGTAGATGGGCGCGACGAAGGCGCCGGCGAGCGCGGCGAGCGCGAAGCCGACCGCGCACGCGAGTGCCGCGACGCGGTCGGCGTCGATGCCGAGCATGCGCGCGGTCTCCTCGTCCTCCTCGATCGCCCGCATCGCGAGGCCCACCTTCGTCCGGTACACAAGCGCGTAGAGGAGCCCGACGAGGACCACGCCGACGGCGGCGGCGATCAGCCGCTCCGTGGGCAGGCGCACGCCGCCGAAGGCGACGACCCCGGTGAAGAACGAGGGGACGTTCTTCTCCTGGATGCCGAACGCGATCCACCCGAGCGACTGGATGATGAGCGAGAGGCCCACGCTGGCCACCACCAGCTGCAGCCACTGGCCGCGCAGCGGGCGAAAGAACGCGCGCTCGACGCCGAGCCCGAGCAGGAGCGAGAGCAGGAGGATCACCACGAGCGTCGCCGCGAACGGCAGCTTGAAGACGACGTAGCAGTAGAACACGCCCATCGCGCCGAGCATGTAGATCTCACCGTGCGCGAAGTTGACGATGTGCAGGATGCCGTAGATCAGCGTGAGCCCGAGCGCGATGAGAACGTAGAGGATGCCCGTGAGCAGGCCGATGGCCAGGCCCTGCCCGATCAGATGAAGGTAAACGTCCATTGGGAAGGGGGCCTCGAAGGAAGGCCCCCTTCACCCCCAAATGCTCGGAGCTCCCCGGCGAAGCCGGGGCGCCCCTCGGTTACCCGCTTTGATCACTCGAACTTTCCGGAGCGGACGTCGAAGGGCTCCCACTTGCCGTTCTTGAGAATGGCGGCCGGGATCGGCATGATGATCTGCCGCTTGATGCCGTAGGCCTTCTCCCCGCCCCACGACGCCGCGCCGAACGGATGCGCCGCGTAGGTGGAGCCCGCGAGCGCGTCGGCCACCTTCATCGTGTCGAAGGTGCCGGCCTTGACGATGGTGTCGACCAGCCAGCGGGCGGCGCCGTACGTCTCCCACAGCGTGCCCGGAGCCGCCTCGCCGTACTTCTTCTGGTGCCGCTCGGCGAGCTCCGTGTAGAGCTTCGTCGGCGGGCTCGCCCAGATGCGGAGCGCGATGATGTTCTCGCCCGCCTTGCCGGCGATGTCGGAGATGGCCTTGGCTTCGAGCACGGCGGTGGAGTTCACGAAGTAGCCGTTGTAGCCCAGCTCTCGCGCTTGCTTGGCGATCAGCGCGATCGATCCCGTCGGCGAGCCGTCGGTATCGATGATATCGGGCTTCTGCGCAATCAGGCGCAGCAGCGCCGGCCCGAAGTCGCGGGCGCCACGCTCGTAGTACTCGTCGCCGACGAAGGACACGCCCTTGGCCTTGAGCTTCTCCACCTCAGCCTTGATCGCCTTCGCGTCGTTCTTCCCCAGCTCGTCATTGGGGCCGAGGAAGGCGATGCGCTTGCCGCCGAGCTTCTCGGCGATGGCCACCGCGTACGCCTGGTATAGCTGGTCGGACGACGCCATGATGCGGAACGCGGTCGGGTTGTCCGGGTTCGTGATCTGCCGGCCGGCGGCGGCGAAGGCGAAGTCGAGGAACCCGGTCTCCCGGATGATCGGCAGGATCGGCGGGTGCACGCCGGCGCCGATGATGACGCCGTACTTGACGTTGTCGTTGTAGACGGCGCGGTTGATCGCGGCCACCGTCTTGTCCGGCGCGTACACGGTATCGTAGGTCACGACCTCCAGCTTGTATTTCTCCCCCGCCACGGCGAAGACGCCGACGTCCTCGGCGGCCAGCTCGAGACCGCGCTGCACACCGAGGCCGAACGCCGCCGCCGGCCCCGAGACGGGGACGATGGCGCCGACCTTGAACGACTTCTGCGCGTGGACTCCAGCCGGCAGGCCGACCACGGCGAGCGCAACCAGCAAGACGAGGGCAAGCATCGGACGTCTCATGCGGAGTCTCCATTGTGGATGCATGCGTTCAGCACCTCGAGGAAGTACTCGATCTCGGCCTCGCCCACCGCCGTGGACAGGCACCCGAGCCCGGTCGGCGCCAGCAGGATGCCGTGGTCGATGAGCTCGCGATAGAGCCGGTCCAGCCGGGCGCGCTCGGCCTCCGA
>Ga0066710_100002521_pt1 | contig 14859 bp, 14 predicted proteins | sample GraSoiAngelo_159_FD_79666 | JGI IMG/M metagenome (GOLD analysis project Ga0066710, IMG submission 79666) | Grasslands soil microbial communities from the Angelo Coastal Reserve, California, USA - 14_1009_16_40cm | ecosystem: Environmental > Terrestrial > Soil > Grasslands | place: USA...
AGGTACTTGACGGCGGGCCCGTTTGCGCTGACTCTCGGGGGCATCGGAGACCGCTCCGCCGAGCTCGGACTGATAGGGGCCTTTCGTGTCGTAAAGGAGGCGCCCATGTCGAACAAGGTGAGGGTCAATCAGGCGAATCCGGCGGAGCTTCTGGAGCTCCCGGGCGTCGGTCCCGAGCAGGTCCGGGCAATTCTCACGTTTCGCGCCGAACACGGGCCCATCCAGGATGCGAGCCAGCTCGCGAAAATCCTGGGAATGTGGCCCGTCTCCGAGGCGATGTGGGAGCGTGTGGAGTTCATTCCCTCGGACAGCACCGCTCCCGAAGCACCGGGCGCGTAGACAGGAGGTCAGCCATGGTGATCCGCATTACGTGGGGCAAGCTTCGCGCTGGCGCATGGAAGGACTTCGAGCGCACCTACCGGGAGAATGTCCTCACCAAAGGCAAGAGCCTCAAGGGGCTGCGCGGCCGCTGGCTGGCCCAGGACGAGGCGGACAAGGACACGGGATTCGCGGTGAGCCTGTGGGACAACACCGCGGACATGCAGGCCTACGAGCAGAGCGCGCTCTATCGGGAGATCATGGCTCCGCTCCAGCCATTCTTCGTCGGTGAGTACAAGACGTATCGCTGCGACGTGAAGTACACCGACGTCGGCGCGTAGCCGCTGACGCCGGCGCAGTGCGGCGTGGGGGCGCGGCAGCGTGTGATCGCGCCCTCCCGTCGTGGCGACGTCTCGCGCCCGCCGGGCTACGAGAGAAAGAGCTCGCAGGTGTCGAGCCAGGCCTGCGTCGTAAGCGCCAGCGAGTCGACGTCGACCCTCTCGTCGTTGCCGTGGAAGCGACCTGACATCGCCTCCGCGGTCAGGGCGCGGGAGAACAGGCCGAAGCCGTAGGCGACCGCGCCGTGCTCGCGGAAGTACGGCGCGTCGGTGAAGCCGACGATCAGGCGCGGCAGCAGCTTGGCACCCGGGTAGTGCGCGCCGACCACCCGCCCCAGCACGTCCCAGAGCGGCGTCCCGGTCGGCGAGACCGACGCCTGCTTGGAGAAGAGCTTCTCGACGACGACTTCTTCGGACAAATCGCCGAGTGCCTTGTCGATATGCCGCCGCACCTCGTCCTCGTTGTCCCCGGGGATCGTTCGGATGTCGACCTCGATATCGACCGTGTCGGGAATCACATTCGTCTTCACGCCGCCGCGGCACATGTTCGGCGAGAACGTCGTGTGCGTGGTCGACCACGCGAAGCGCGCCAGGCCCGCCGGCAGCGTTGCGATCGTCTCGTCGACGCGGGAGGGATCGACCAGCGCGGCCTTGACGGCCGGGTCGAGCTCGAGCGAGCCGACGAAGTTGCGCCATAAGTCGTCGAGGTACGGCGCCGGCCGGTAGTCGGCCAGACGCGAGACCACGTGGGCGGCCTTGACCAGCGCGTTGTCGGAGCCGTACGGCATCGAGCCGTGGCCGGGGGTGCCCTTCACGCGAAGCCGGCGCCACGCCACGCCCTTCTCGCCGACGTGCACGGTGACGTTCAGCTCGCCGCCGTGCGCGCTGACGGTGCCGCCGTTCTCGGTCAGCAGGTAGTCAGCCCGCAGCGAATCCCAGTGGCGCTTGCACACGTGGCCGGCGCCCAGCGCGCCACCGGCCTCCTCGTCGGCGCACGCTAGATACACGAGCGTGCCTCGCGGTCGCCACCCGCGCCGGGCCAGCGCCTTGAGGGCGACGGCCTGGGAGGCCGTCAGGTTCAGCATGTCGATCGCGCCGCGCCCCCACACCTCGCCGTTCACGAGCTCGCCGCCGAAGGGATCACGCGTCCAGTGCTCGGGCGTCACCGGCACGACGTCGGTGTGGCCCATCAGGCACAGCGTCGGCGCCGCCGGATCGCTGCCCTCGATGCGGGCCACGAGGCTCGTGCGGCCCGGCGCCCCGGCGGGCTCGTAGACTTCGAGGTCGAGGCCGCTGCCTTCGAGATAGCCGCGCAGCACGTCGCTGGTGCGCACCTCCTGGCCGGAGGCGACGGTGCCGTCGTTCACGCACCGGTTGCGGATGAGCTGCTGCAGCAGCTCGACGGTCTGCGCGGTCAGCGCGTCGTTCATGCCGCTGACTAAGCTGTCGGCGTGTTGCGGCTCAGGAACTCGCCGACGCGGCGGATCGACTCGGCCAGATGCGTGGGCGCGCGCCAGTCCTTCTGGATCTCGAGGTTCGGGGCCAGCTTCGCGATCTCGGCGCTGGTCTCGGCCGGGTGCGGCTTGTCGGTGCCCGGCTGCAGCAAGAGCGGCGTGCGGCAGCGGCGCACGAACTCGCGGCTCACCGAGAAGACGAAATCGCCGCCGAACAAGTTGTGACCGAACTTCTTGATGGTGGCCTCGGTCAGGCTCGAATCCTCGGCGAGCATCTTCTTGGCGAAGCCGGTGACGATGTCGTCCCACGTGTCCCGGTTCTCGTGGAAGCCGATCGGGTTCTGCAAGACCGCGGCGGTGATGCGCTCGGGCGCCAGCTCGCAGAGCGACAGGCAGTACGAGCCGCCGATGCAGCCGCCCATCACGTGGAAGCGGCGGAAGCCGAGATGGTCCATCAGCGCCAGATGATCGCTCGCGAAGGTGTGCCAGCCGTGGGTCTCCGTCAGCAGGCCGTGCGACTTGCCGGCGTTGCGCTGATCCATGCCGATCACGGTGAGCTTGCTGCTCAGATCGGCCATCGGGTTCATCCACGGGGGCGGCGCCGACGGGTTGCTCGGGCTCTGCCGCCAGTAGTCGAGCTGCGACTTCAGGCCCCCGGCCGCGAAGAGCAGCAGCGGGAACCCCGATCCGTGGACTTCGTAGTAGATCTCGGCATCCGGACGCGTGAACACTGGCATGGTGTCTCCCGACTCCCATTTTGACGCGCGAGTATTACGCCGATCGCCCCCTGGCCCGGCGGCAGCGTATCTTACGGGACGGCGCGATTCCAGCCAAGTCCGAGCATCTCAGGGGTAGTGGGCCACTCCCCCTCTCAAGACAACCTGGACTTGCGACTCGAATGTCTCGATAATCGGCCCCCGGCTGGGGCGCGAGCCCGCCGTCCCAAAACGCTCGAAATCAGGGGAGGCGTCATGACGGAACCTCGGTGGCGGAGGCCGCATACGCGCAAATTCCGGTCCCGGCTCATCGCCGCTCTCGTGGTGGGGGCTCTGGGCGCCGTCGTCGCCGCCGGGGCGCTGGCCCAGGGCGTCGGCAAGAGCAGCTTGATCGGCAAGCTCGAAGGCCCGGAGGTCGTGACCGACTCCGCGAAGTTCCCCAAGACCCTGAAGGAAGCGCCTCAGCTGGCAGCACTGGTCAAGGCCGGCAAGCTGCCGCCGGTGGCCGAGCGCGTCGGCCAGGATCCCCTGGTGATCAAACCGCTGCACGAGATCGGCAAGTACGGCGGCACCTGGCGCGGCGGCTTCACCGGCCCGGCCGACTTCTGGAACGGCTACCGCTGCTGCTCGGGCCCCGACCACCTCCTCTTCTGGGACTACACGGGCGACAAGGTCACGCCGAACATCGCCAAGGGCTACGAGATGCAGGACGGTGGCCGCACGCTCGTCTTGCAGCTGCGCCGGGGGATGAAGTGGAGCGACGGCAAGCCGTTCACCGCGGACGACTTCGTGTTCTGGTTCGAGGACATCTACAGGAACAAGGACCTCGTGCCCACGCCCGCCGCGGCGATGGCGATCAACGGCAAGCAGGGCGAGGTGCAGAAGGTCGACACCTATACGGTGAAGTTCAAGTTCCCGGAGCCGTACTACCTGCTGCCCGACGTGCTGGCCGGCTCCACCCAGATCGGCGGCCATGCCCAGCAAGGTCTCAACGGCATGGGCGGCTACGCGCCGGCCCATTACCTCAAGCAGTTTCACCCGAAGTACCTCGGCCAGGCGGAGCTGGACAAGAAGGTCAAGGAGGAGAAGTTCGACAGCTGGGTTCGCATGTTCCTGTTCAAGAACGACTGGGCGAAGAACTCCGACCTGCCGGTCGTGACCCCCTGGAAGACGGTCACGCCGAGCAACACACCCACCTGGACGCTGGAGCGCAACCCCTACAGCGTGTTCGTCGACCCCGAGGGCAACCAGCTGCCCTACATCGACCGGGTGGTGCTGACCTTGGCCGAGAACCTGGAGGTCATCAACCTGCGCGCGATCGCCGGGGAGTACGACTTCCAGCAGCGGCACCTCGATCTGGGCAAGCTGCCGGTGTTCATCGAGAACCAGGCCAAGGGCGCCTACAAGGTCCACCTGGATCCGGGTGACTACGGCGGCGACATGATCATCAAGTTCAACCTGAGCTACGAGGCCGACCCGGAGATCGCCAAGTGGATGAACACGGCCGACTTCCGGCGCGCGCTCGCGATCGGGATCGACCGCGACCAGATCAACGAGACCTTCTGGCTGGGCACCGGCACGCCGAGCTCGGTGGTGCCGGCGGACTCCAACAAGTACAATCCCGGGCCGCAGTACCGGAAGATGTGGGCGACGCTCGACGTCAAGAAGGCCAACGAGATGCTCGACAAGATCGGCCTGGCCAAGAAGGACGCCGAGGGCTACCGGCAGCGCACGGACGGCAAGGGCCGGCTGCGCATCGAGATCATGACGTTGGGCGGTCAGTTTCTCCAATTCACGCAGATCGCGGAGATGATCCGCGAGCAGTGGAAGAAGATCGGCATCGACCTCGTCGTCCAGGAAGTGGAGCGGAGCCTCGCCATCCAGCGCACCATCGCCAACGAGCAGCAGCTCGCCGCGTGGAACAACGACGGAAGCGAGCACCTCTTCACGTTCCCGACCCACGTCTTCCCCTTCGACCTGATCGCCGTGGTCGCGACTTCGGGACCGCTCTACGCGAAATGGTTCCAGTCCGCCGGGACGCAGGGGAAAGAGCCGCCCCCGCGGTTGAAGGAGCTGATGGAAAAGTTCAAGAAGGCCTACGGTGTGCCCGAGAAGGAGCGGATCGCGCTCGGTAAGGAGGTCTGGAAGATCGCGGCCGAGGAGGTCTTCATCATCGGCGTGATCGGCATAGGCCCGGCCTCCATGGGCGTGCGCGTGGTCAAGACGAACATGGGCAACATCCCCTCCCGGCAGTACAACAGCCCGGACGGCAAGACCCCGACGATCTCCCGGCCGGTGACGTTCTTCTACAAGAAGTAGACGACCGACGCGCCCGGGTCGCCGCCGCTCCGGGAGCGGTGACCCGGGCTCCCCATGCTGACGTTCATCGGCCGCCGCGTCGTGCTCGCGATCTTCACCGTCTGGGCGATCTCCGTCCTGGCGTTCGCCATCATCCAGCTGCCGCCGGGCGACTACGTGACCTCCTACATCGCCCAGATGGCGACGATGGGCAGCGTCGTCACCGACGAAGAGGCCCAGAACCTCCGGATCCAGTACGGGCTCGGGCGGCCGATCTACGTTCAGTACTACAAGTGGGTCAAGCTGATCGCGCAGGGAGACTTCGGCATGTCGATGGAGTGGCGACGGCCCGTCACCGAGGTGATCGGCGAGCGCCTGTGGCTGACGGTGGTGGTCTCGGTGGCCGCGTTGATTCTCACATGGGCGCTGGCGCTGCCGATCGGCGTCTACTCCGCGGTCCGCCAGTACTCGGTGGGCGACTACCTGGCGACGTTCGTGGGGTTCATCGGCCTCGCCGTCCCCAACTTCCTCCTGGCGCTCGTGCTGCTCTATCTCGGATTCGTCCTGTTCAACGCCCACATCGGCGGGTTGTTCTCCCCGGAGTTCAACGATGCCCCCTGGAGCTGGGCGCGGGTCTGGGATCTGCTCAAGCATCTGCCGATCCCGGCGTTGATCCTGGGCCTGGCCGGGATGGCGCAGCAGATCCGGATCATGCGGGCGAACTTGCTGGACGAGCTCCGCAAGCCCTACGTGGTGACGGCGCGATCCAAGGGCCTGCCCGAGCCCAGGGTGATCACGAAGTACCCGGTGCGGGTCGCCCTCAACCCGTTCGCGAGCACCATCGGCTACACCCTGCCCTATATCGTATCGGGCAGCATCATCGTGTCCCTCGTCCTCGGATTGCCGACGGTCGGGCCCCTCCTGCTCAAGGCCCTCATCGCGCAGGACATGTTCCTGGCGGGGACGATCGTGCTGCTGCTGGGCGTGATGACCGTGATCGGCACGCTCGTCTCGGACGTTCTGCTCGTGTGGATCGACCCTCGCATTCGGCTCGAGGAGACCTGATGGCCGTTGCGCCGGAGCAACGGGTCTTCGTGGCCTCGCAGTGGCAGCTGACCTGGTGGCGGTTTCGCAAGCATCGGGTGGCCGTGGCCAGCGCGGTCGTCGTGGCCGGATTCTACCTGGCCGTCCTCGGCGCGGACTTCCTGGCCTACGCCGACCCCAACGCTTCCGAGGCGCAGCGCGGATTGATGCCGCCGCAGCGCGTCTACTGGTTCGACGACGGCAAGTTCGGCCCGTACGTCCACGGGGTCAAGGGCGTCCGCGACCCCCAGACCTTCAAACGGGTCTATCGCACCGACCCCAGCCAGAAAATCCCGCTTCGCTTCTTCGCCCAGGGCTTCGAGTATCGATTCCTCGGCATGATCCCGACGACGCGCCACCTGATCGGCGTCGGCGGGGGCCTCGACGCCACCAAGACGATCTTCCTGCTCGGCACCGACGTGCAGGGCCGCGACCTGTGGTCGCGGCTCATGTACGGCACGCGCATCTCGCTCACGATCGGCCTGCTCGGCGTGACGATGAGCCTCGTCCTGGGGGTCGTGCTCGGTGGGCTCTCGGGCTTCTACGGCGGGATCGTCGACACGCTGATCCAGCGGACGATCGAGATCCTGCGCTCGATCCCGACGATTCCCCTGTGGATGGGGCTCGCCGCGGCTCTCCCGCGGGAGTGGTCGATCTTACAGGTCTACTTCGCCATCACGATCATCATCTCCATGCTGGGCTGGACCGAGCTGGCGCGCGTCGTCCGCGGGCGCTTCCTGGCGATGCGCGAGGAGGATTTCGTCGTCTCGGCCCGGCTGGTCGGGTGCAGCCAGATGCGCACGATCTTCGTCCACATGGTGCCCTCGTTCACGAGCCACATCATCGCGGCCACCACGCTGGCCCTGCCGGCGATGATCATCAGCGAGACCGCGCTGAGCTTCCTGGGTCTCGGCTTGCGCCCGCCCGCGATCAGCTGGGGCGTCCTGTTGCAGCAGGCGCAGAACGTCCAGACGGTGGCGATCTCCCCGTGGCTCATGCTGCCGGCCGTGCCGGTGATCATTGCCGTCATGGCGTTCAACTTCCTGGGCGATGGACTGCGAGACGCCGCAGACCCCTATGGACGGTAGGCTCGGAGGGGGGCTTCGCCCCCCTTCCGACGGTCGTCGCGCGCCTAGCAGCGCACTCCTCCGTGCCTCCCCCCATGATTGCGCCGGCGGAGCCGGCGCTCGAAGCGGACCATACGATGGTTGACGTCGGCCGTGAACCCGTGACGTCTCTCCCCCGGGAGACGCTGCTGTCCGTTCGGAATCTGAAGACGTATTTTCCGCAGGACGAGGGGTTGGTAAAGGCGGTTGATGGAGTCAGCTTTGACTTGTACCCGGGCGCGACGCTGGGGATCGTGGGCGAGAGCGGCTGCGGGAAGAGCGTCACGGCCAGGTCCATCTTGCGCATCGTCGATCGGCCGGGCCGGATCGTCGACGGAGAGATCCGTTTCCGGCGGCCCGCTGCCGACGGCGGAACGGGGACCGGCCACGTGGTCGACCTGGTAAAGCTCGCGCCGGACGGCTCCGAGATGCGGTCGATCCGCGGCGCGGAGATCGCCCTCATCTTCCAGGAGCCGATGTCCTCGTTCAGTCCGGTCCACACCGTCGGCAACCAGATCATCGAGGCGATCCGGCTCCATCAGCCCGTCGATCGGCGAGGGGCGCGAGACAAGACCATCGAGATGCTGCGGCGAGTGGGCGTCTCGTCGCCGGAGCAGCGGGTGGATCAGCTCTCCAATCAACTGAGCGGAGGCTTGCGCCAGCGGGCCATGATCGCGATGGCCCTCTCCTGCCAGCCGACGCTCCTGATCGCGGACGAGCCCACCACCGCGCTCGACGTCACCACCCAGACCCAGATCCTCGAGCTGATGCGCCAGCTCCAACAGGAAGACGGGATGGCCATCATGCTCATCACCCATGACCTCGGCGTCATCGCCGAGATGGCGACCGACGTGGCGGTGATGTATCTGGGCCGCGTCGTCGAGCAGGCGCCGGTCGACGCGATCTTTCACAACCCCCGGCACCCGTACACGCGGGCGCTTCTGCGGTCGATCCCCCGCATCCGGTCCCGGTCGCGCGAGAGGCTGACCCCGATCGCGGGCTCGGTGCCGCACCCCTACGATCGGCCGACCGGGTGCCCTTTCCATCCGCGCTGCGCGGACTTCATGGCTGGAAAGTGTGATCGGCTGGAGCCCAGCCTGCGGCCGGTCGGCGATCAGCACGCCGTGAGCTGTTTCCTCTACGAATGAGCACGCCGCGCGAGCCGCTGCTACGGGTCGCCGGGCTGCAGAAGCTCTTCCCCATCCGGAAGGGCTTCCTGAAGCGGACGGTCGGGCACGTCCGCGCGGTCGACGGGGTCGACTTTCACATCGATGAGGGTGAGACGCTGGGCCTCGTCGGGGAAAGTGGCTGCGGAAAGACCACGACCGCTCGCTGCATCCTGAGAGCCATCGAGCCGACCGCGGGAGAGATCTTCATCCGGGTGTTGGGAGGCGCGGTGGTCGAGATGGGCCGGCTCCGCCCGGCGGAGCTGCGTGCGCTGCGGCGCGAGATGCAGATGATCTTCCAGGACCCGTTTACTTCGCTCAACCCGCGCATGACCCTGCTCGACCTCGTGGGCGAGCCGCTGCTCGTCCACGGCATGAAGAGCCGTCAAGAGCGCGAGGAGCGTGTGGCGGACCTCCTGCGCCGGGTCGGGCTACGCCCCGAGTACATGCGGCGGTTTCCCCACGCCTTCAGCGGCGGCGAGCGCCAGCGCATCGGCATCGCGCGAGCGCTGGCCCTGCATCCCCGGCTGGTGGTTGCCGACGAGCCGGTCTCGGCCCTGGACGTCTCGGTGCAGGCCCAGATCCTGAATCTCCTGTTCGACCTGCAGTCGGACTTTCGGCTGACGTATCTGTTCGTCGCGCACGACCTCAGCGTCGTGCGCTACATCAGCAATCGCGTGGCGGTGATGTACGTCGGACGCATCGTCGAGCTGGCCGAGACCGACGAGATCTTTAGCGCCCCCAAGCACCCCTACACCGCGGCGCTCCTGTCCGCCGTGCCCGAGCCCGATCCGCGCACGCGCTCGCGACGCATCGTGCTGCAAGGGGAGGTAGCGAGTCCGGCCTCTCCGCCCCCGGGCTGCTACTTTCACCCACGTTGCCCGCACGCCATCGACGTGTGCCGCACCCAGGCGCCGGCGTGGCAGGAGATCTCGCGCGGCCACTTCGTGAGCTGCCACCGTGCCCACGAGCTGCAGCTCGCGGGCGTCGATTAAGTCGAATCGCCCTTCGCAGCCTCCTGCACGAGCTTCTCCAAGACCTCGTACGGCTGCGCGCCGACGACGCCCCGACGCCCGGCCACGAACGTCGGCACGCCGGTGACGCCGTAGCGGCGCGACAGCTCCCAGTCACGGTCGACGGCCGCCTTGAACGTGCGCTTCCCCAGCACCTCGCGCGCGCCGTCGACCGACAGCCCGACGCGCTCGGCGATCTCGAGCAGGACCTCAGGGTTGGAGATGTCGCGCGACTCGACGAAGTAGGCGCGGAACATCGCGTCGTGGAACGCCTCGCCGCTGGGCTGCGTGTCCGCCCACTTGCCGAGCTCCTGGGCCAGGCGGCTGTTGTAGGTCATGGTGCGCTCGCCGTAGGGCAGGCCCTCGGCGTCCATGCGCGCCTTCATCTGCGCGTGCATGGCCTTTCGGTCCACGTTGCTACGCCCGGCGAACAGCTCGGCGAGCGAGCGGCCCTGCGGCGGCGTCTCCGGGTGCAGCGGGAAGTGCACCCACTCGATCTTCACGTTGTGCTCGGTCCTGAGCTTCTCAATACGCACGGTACTGAGATAGCACCAGGGTCAGACGTAGTCGGAGAAGATCTGCAGCGTCACTTGCTCAGCCACGGTGCCTCCCGTCGTTGTCTCGGTTGCCTCAGCGTACGGTCTCCCGGAATTTACGGAGCACGCCCAGGTGCCCGTCCGGGAAGCTCAACCCCGCTCCCCGCGCCTCGCCGATGACGGAGGTCGCGCCGAGAGCTTTCCACGCCTTCACTTGTTTCGTCCATTCATCCGGGCCCTGGCCGCCGATGCGGATGCGGCCTTCCAGCGGCAGGCCGGCGGGATCGCGGCCGGCCTCGCGGGCGTACGTGCGCACGCGCTCGACGACGGCCTGGCCGTGGGCGTCGGGCGTCAGGTTCGGGCTCCAGCCGTCGGCCAGGCGCGCGATGCGACGCAGCGCCGCCTCGGGCGGCACCGCGTGATCGCGGCTGCCGACCCCGAACCAGATCGGGATCGGCCGCTGGATCGGCATCGGGTTGAGCCCGGCGTGGCTGATCCGATGGAACTCGCCGCGGAAGTCCACGACCGGCTGCGTCCACAGCGCGCGCAGCACCGCGATCTGCTCTGCGCTCCGCTTGCCGCGATTGTCGAAGGTCTCGTTGAGCGCCTCGTACTCGACGGCGTTCCACCCCACGCCGATGCCGAGGCGCAGCCGGCCGCCGCTCAGCACGTCGATCTGGGCCGCCTGCTTGGCGACCAGCGCGGTCTGGCGCTGCGGCAAGATCAGGATGCCCGTCGCCAGCGTGATCCGGCTCGTGACGCCGGCCAGGTAGGCCAGCAGCGTGAGGGCCTCGTGGACCACCGCCTCGTGCGAGTAGTTGGCCAGCGACGGGTGCGAGTGGAACCTGGGATCGGCGCCCAGCACGTGATCGGCCACGAAGAGATGATCGAACCCCATCGCCTCGACGGCCTGGACGAATTCGCCGATCGCCTTGACGTCGGTCCCGCACTCCGTCTGGGGAAAGATCGCGCCGACGCGGAGGGTTCGATCAGTCACGACGCGCGTAGGTCGCGATCTCGATCGAGTTGTCGTCGGGGTCACGAAGATAGATCGAGTCGATCGGCCCCTCGGCGCCGCTCCGCTTGACCGGGCCCTCGGTCAGCTGAACACCACACGACGCGAGGTGGGTCGTCCAGTCGGCAAGCGGCGCGTCCGTGACAAAGCAGAGATGGCCGGGGCCGGGCCGGGGCCCATCCGCCGGCAGCCCAGGGGCGCTCTCGAGGTTGATCTTCTGTCGGCCGAAGCGGAGCGCCGTCCGACCTCGCCCGAACGTCTCCACCTCCATGCCCAACACGCGGCGATAGAACGCGCAGGCCGCGTCCACGTCCCGGACGACGAGCACCAGATGATCCAGGCGGTCGATGGATGGCGTGTTCATGGTCCGGATTCTACCCCAGCCTTGACACGTGAGGCGACGCGGCGCAATGTCTTGGCCGTCGGCAGCGTCTGACGTCTTCGGGCGCGGAACTCAGAGAAGGAGGCACTCATGGCGATCACGCTCTCGCATGGCGGCCCCACGATCTATCGCTCTCCCGCCCCCTCCCGGCAGGTATTGGTCGGCACCATTGAGGGCGTGGTGTGCCTCGAGCGAGAGTCCGCTGGTTCCGGCTGGCGCGTCGCCCGCCGGACCTTGACCGACAAGCACATCCACGCGCTACTGCTCGAGCCCGAGAGCGGCACGCTTTTCGCCGGCTCCAAGCACGGCTCGATCATGGCCAGCGCAGACGGCGGCGAGACCTGGGAGCGGCGGGACCATGGGCTCACGCAGCACAATGTCTACAGCCTCGCCTGCACTAGTCTGGCCGGTGGCGTGCGTGTCTTCGCGGGGACCGAACCCGCGCACCTGTTCTTCAGCGACGATCTCGGAAGGAGCTGGACCGAGCTGCCGGCTCTCCGGTCGGTGGACACGTCGAAATGGAGTTTCCCGGCACCACCGCACGTCGCCCACACCAAGCACATCAACTTCCACCCGGACGACCCCAACACGCTGTTCATCGGCGTGGAGCAGGGCGGCCTCATCAAGAGCACCGACGGAGGAAAGACCTTCCGCGCGATCCCGGGGATGGACGACGACGTCCACCGCACGCTGTTCAATCCGATGAATCCCGGGCGCATCTACATCACGACCGGCATCGGGATGTACGTGAGCAGCGACGGCGACAAGACGTGGGAGCAGTGGACCGACCTGAAGCACGAGATCGGCGGCTATCCCGACCTCCTGGTGCTCCACCCGCGGCAGCCCGAGCTGATGTTCGTGGCGTCCGCCGAGAAGGGACCCGGCTCCTGGCGTCGAGAGCGCTACGCAGGCTCGCGCATCTCCCGGAGCACCGACGGCGGAAAGACTTGGCAGGTGTTGCTCAATCACGGGTTGCCGGATCGGCTGCGGACCGCCTTCGAGGCGATGTGCCTGGAGGACTGGGGCACATCCTTCTCGCTCTTCGCCGCGACGGCCACCGGCGAGGTGTGGTGCAGCGACGACGGCGGAGAGCACTGGAGCGAAGTCGCGAGCGGCCTGGCGCCCATCTCCAAGGGCGACCACTACGCCGCCTTCGTCACCGCCTGACCACGACGCGGTCGGAGCGTCAGCTCACCTTCACGAGCTTCTGCAAGCTGCGGAGCCCGGGCGGGTGCGGCTGGCCCTTGTAGCGGTTGCCCCAGTTCGTGTAGGACACCTCGCCCACGTAGATGTCGCCGCGCGAGTCGACGGCCAGCCCGTGCGGCGAGATGAACTGGCCGGTCTCGAGGCCGGCCGGACGCTGGCCGAGCCGCACCAGCAGCTCACCCCTGTGGCTGTAGATGCTGACGCGCGGGCCGATGTTGGGCATGTCGTAGTTGACGCCCATGCCGCCGCCGATCTCGCCCACGAAGAAGCGCCCCTGCCCGCCACGCTCCATGAACAGGCCCGAGGGGCGGTGCATGTTGATCCACTGGGTCTCGAACTTGCCGTGGCCGTCGAAGACCTGGACGCGATGGTTCTCGCGGTCGGCCACGTACACCCAGCCGTCGGCGTCGCAGCAGATGTTGTGCGGGATGTTGAACTGGCCCGGATCGGTGCCGGGCTCGCCCCACGAGCGCAGCAGCGTGCCGTTCGGCGCGAACTTGTGGACGCGCGAGTTGCCGTAGCCGTCGGAGACGTAGAGATCGCCCTGCGGCGAGAGCGCCGTGTGGGTGCAGCGGTGGAACGGCTCGCCGCTCATGTAGGGCCGCGGCGTGCCCGGGATCCCGAGCGTCAGCAGCACCTTGCCGTCGAGCGTGCAGTGGCGGACGGTGTGGTCCCCGTCGTCGGTCAGCCAGATCGTGTCGTCGGGCGCCATGTACACGCCGTGAGCGCGCGGGAAGAGCCCTTCGCCCCACGAGCGCAGGAAGTTGCCGTCGCGGTCGAGCACGACCATCGGGTGCTTGCCGCGATTGAACGCGTACACGCGGTCCTGTTGGTCGACCCCCACCGCGGCGACGTCGGCGTTGAACTCGTGCCCCAGCGGCAGCTTCGCCCAGTTGTCGACGACCTCGTAACGATGCGCGCCCGTGCCCAGGATGATCGCCATGATCTGGTCAGCCTCCTCGGAGGAAGTCGGCGAAGTACTCGTCGGTCGTGACCCGGCGGCGCGTCAGGCCCAGCCGGAAGGCTTCGTCGGCGAACGCGTCGATCTGCGCGCGGTTCCGCTCGAAGCCGAACGCGTGGAAGTCCTCGCCCATCACGGCCACCGTGTCCTCGAGCTCGGCCTCGAGCCACGGCGTCGCGTACGGGAACCCCTTCTGCGCCGCGGTGAAGCAATCGTTGGCGGCGCTGAACGCCTCGGTGAGGCTGCGGGCGATCCAGGGGTTCGCTTCCCAGGCCTCGCGCCGGAGGACGATCAGATGCTGTGGAGGAAACGCGCCGGTCTTGAGAAAGTACTCCTGCTCGATGTAGCGGAACTCCGGGAACACCCGCACGATCGGACCGGCCTTGGGGTGGTACGCCTGCGGGCGCGGCGGGCTGTAGATGGCCTCCAGCTCCCCCGCGATCAGCATCTCCGAGAGAGACCTCCCGGGCGGGGCCGCGTTCACGCCCGCCGGCAGCTTCTGGTCCGTCGGCGCCGACCAGGGCGTGTCGATCTCCCCGATCCACCACTGGATGGTCGTCGGATCCAGCCCCACGAAGCGCAGGAAGTGGCGGTACCAGATCGACCCGCTCGCGGTGTAGCTGTACATGCCGATGCGCTTGCCGGCCAGGTCCGCCGCCTTCCGGATCGGTCCGCCGCGGCGGATGTAGAGATCGCGCGCCGTGAAGTTGCGCAGCGGGAACACCGGGAGGCCGACGAAGCGCCGGTCCCCCTTGTCGATGCGATAGAGGTACTGCGCCATCGACCACTCGCCCCCTTGCACCGCGGGGTCCTGCACGGCCCGCCGCAGCATCTCGGCGCGGCCCGGCCACGAACCTCGGCTGCTGAGGATCATCGTGAGCGCGATCCCCTCGGGCTTCACCTCGCCGGTCGCGAGGGGCATGACGCGAGCGTAGTCGGCGCAGGTCAGCGAGATCGGTAGCTCAGCCATCTTCCACCATCATTCCTTGTCGCGCCTCGGGCTCACGATAGCACGCTCCCGTAGTCAGCGACGGCGCGTCGGAGTCGCCTCGAAGATCGCGCGCGGGTTGCGCACGAGCATCTGGTCGATCTGGTCGTCCTTGACACCCGCCTTGCGCAAGGCCGGCAGGATGTCATCGGAGATGTGGTTGTAGTTCCACTGCGGCCGGGTCCGCCGCTTGGCGTCCTCGGAGAGCATGTCGGTCCAGCAGTTGGCGTCGTGCGAGAGCACCATCTTGCCGGCGTAGCCCTCGGCGCTGAGCCGGGC
>Ga0066710_100002522_pt1 | contig 14855 bp, 16 predicted proteins | sample GraSoiAngelo_159_FD_79666 | JGI IMG/M metagenome (GOLD analysis project Ga0066710, IMG submission 79666) | Grasslands soil microbial communities from the Angelo Coastal Reserve, California, USA - 14_1009_16_40cm | ecosystem: Environmental > Terrestrial > Soil > Grasslands | place: USA...
CAGTAAGATCGTCGGTACGAAAGTGAAATCATCGCAGGGAGAAGAAATCGGCGTAATTAAAGACGTCGTGCTCGACCGGAATACCGGCTGCATGGCTTACACTGTTCTTTCCGCTGGCGGGGCAGGAGCAGGCGCCGGCGGCAAAATGGTTGCGGTTCCCTGGGCCGTATATTCCCCCACATCCAGCGTTAGCGAACTCACGGTAACGGTGGATCGGGAGCGCATCTATAACGCGCCGGCGTTCGATTACGCTCGGATCGAAGAATATTCCAGGCCGGATTACATTACCAACGTCTATAGCTATTATGGCGTGAGCTCGGGCGCGGCAGTGGGTGTTGGCGTTTCCGGCTCTACTACAACAACCGGCGCTACGACAACAACGGGCGCGACAACAGGCGCAGGGGCAACAGCCGGCAAAGCAACCAGCCCAGGCGCGGCCACTTCACCAGGTACAACCACTTCACCGGCGGCAACTTCATCGCCTGCGGGAAGGAAATCACCCCTGCCTGGGACATCGGCTTCGCCGGCCAGATCGCCGAGGCAACCTGCCACACCAGCAACAAGTCCACACGCGACTCGCGGCGGAAGGCCACACGAAACAGTTTCTCCAAGCACTCGCGGCGGAGCGACAGGCACTTCACCAACAGAAGAAAAGCCGGGCACAACAGGTACGCGCGAAGAGACAACTTCGCCAACTGGCCGCAGCGAGACCGGAGCGCGATCGGAAACCGAGAGAGTTCCATCAGAAGCGGCGAGCCCCGGTGAAAAGGCAACCGGATCACAGCATCGCCAGAGAGGAAAACGCGAGACCACGAGTCCCTCGGAGAAACCTCCAGGAGAAGAATAAGAAATCCAGGCTTCAGCGTGAATTTACGCGTGATCAGTCTGGGTTGAAGCTTCGGCGGATTCCCAGACGATCGGTCGCGAATCACTCAGCCGTTTGGCTTTCTACCGCGGCTGTATCAGCTGGAAGATATTTTACACCGATGAGCCAGGTCAGGCCGGAGAGGAAGATGATTCCGGACACAAACAGAAATGCGACGTGCATGTTGGTGTGACCGCCAATGTAACCCAGGAGCCAAAATGCCTGCACATCGCCAAGCGCATGGATGACGAGAATGTTGACAGCAAACGCCGTCGCACGCACCGCTGGCAACGCAACATTGGCAAGAGCCGTGTTTGAGGGACCGGTGTTCACAAACAAGAAAAAGATTGCGAAGAACATTGGTAGCCACGCCGCGGGAAACGGAGTGTACAGCGTTGCAACGAAAAACGGACAAGCGATCAGCATCCCGATTCCTGAAACCCAGAAGTAGGAGCCAGCGAAACGCGAGCGCAATCTATCGGCTATCACGCCTCCCAGAAGCGTCGAGACCAAACCAGCGACCACCGTGATCAAGCCAAAGATCGTCATGCCCACGGCGGGACTTTGATTCCGATAGCGTAGATAAGCCGGTACCCAGAATCCAAGGCCACCGGTTACAAAAGTCATCAGTGTCATCGCGATGCAGTTGATGAGATAAGAGCGCGTGCGGAACAAGTTCAGGTAATCGCTTATGCTTCGGCGCGGCGATTTCTGCGACAGATGACGCGCATCGGCGCGCGGGTCGCGTTGCCGGAAGCAGAGCAGGCCAAGCAATAAACCCGGCGGGGCAACCAGATAAAATGCCCAGCGCCAACCGAGGTGAGCGCCAATCAATCCTCCGATCACGTAGCCGAGCGCGCTGCCGACCGGAATCGCCGCGCAAAAGATCGCCATGATACGACCTCGTGTCTCGATCGGAAAAAGATCGGACAAAATCGTCGGTGCCGCCGGCCCGTAGCCACCTTCGCCAATTCCGACGCATACGCGAGTTACAAAGAGAATTGCAAATGTCGCCGCAAGGCCGGAGCCGCCGCTGGCCAGGCTCCACAAAATCACAGCGGAACCAACAATGATCCACCGCGAGAATCGATCGGCGAGCAAACCGAGAATCGGCGCGCTGAGCATATAAGTTACGAAAAAGGCGTCGCCCAGCAGACCAGTTTTCGTCATAGCATTTACGTCGCTTGCTGCGAAAAAGTTTGCACGAATATCAGGCTCAAGTGCCGCCAGAATTTGGCGGTCGATGTAATTAAAAAGATTGATGGCCAGGAGCAGAAAAAGTGCGCTACGTGCGCCGCTCATCGGTTTTTTCACGACAGGCTCCATCGCAATTGCCGATTGCAGTTTGCCCGGTGCAGATTGTAAATCATAAACGATGGTTTCCACGTCCGCCGCCGAACGCGCGCTCTATTTCATTGGCAGGCCACTGGTGCGTAGCTTTTATCGGGTGACCGCGCTCGGTCTGGAAAATTTGCCGGCTCGCGGATTCCTTCTTGTGCCCAACCACATCACCTGGGTGGACGCGCTCATTCTGCAGCTCGCCTGCCCGCGTCCGATTCGCTACGTCATCGACCAGGAGTATTATCACAAACCGATTCTGCACCAAATTCTGCGTGCAGTAGGCTGCATCCCAATCAATATCCGGCATTCGCACGCTGCCGTTCGGGCCGCTGCTGAAAAAATTGCCAACGGCGAAATCGTGTGTGTTTTCCCCGAGGGCCAGTTGGAACGCACAGGAACCTTGTTGCGATTGCAGCGCGGTTATGAATTGATTGCGCGGCACGCCAACGCGCTGGTCGTTCCGGTTTGGCTCGATCAACTCTGGGGTTCGATCTTCTCGTTCCAAGGCGGAAGATTTTTTACAAAACTTCCCAAGCGAATTCCCTACCCTGTGACCATCGCATTCGGCAAACCACTTGAGCCAAACGCCGCCGACGTTGCGACTATGCGCGAAGAATTACTCAAGCTCGGCGAATTCTGTTTCAGTCGCCGGCCATCATTGGATCGACATCTTGCCGAAGAATGCGTGCGCGGCTTGAAGCGCAGACCGTTTGCTACCGCAGTGATTGACGGAACCGATCACAGTGAACTCAGCCGGGCAAAATTGCTCGGCGCGGCGGCAGCATTCAGCCGCTATCTTCGGAAGCAATTTTCCGACGAACGAATCGCCATCGTCTTGCCGGCCAGCAAGGGATCGATGCTGGCGAATCTGGCTGTGACGCTCGCAAACAAAGTTCCTGTCGATCTCAATTTCACAATTGGCCGTGCGGCGAACGAATCCTGCTGCAGGCGCGCCAACCTGCGGGTCGCGATTTCAGCGACGCCATTCATGGAACGACTGAAGGATTTTCCGTGGCCGGAACACATTTTGAAACTGGACGAACTGCTACCGCGTATGAAACGCCAAATCATTTTGTGGTGGATAATCTCGGTGCTCGCCCCGGCGCGGTTGCTCTTGCGGCTTTTGCAAATTCCAAAAAAAGGCGGACACGCCGAAGCGGTCTTGCTTTTTACAAGCGGAACCACCGGAGAGCCGAAAGGCGTTGTGGTAAGTCACCGCAACGTGGTCGGAAACGTCTCGCAGTTCCGGCAACTGCTCGACGCAAAAAAAACCGACGCCATCCTCGCCTCGCTGCCGTTCTTCCATACGTTCGGATCGACCGTGACGCTTTGGTATCCGCTCATCGAGGGCGTGCGCATCGTCACATTTCCCAATCCATTGGAGGCCGCCAAGTGCGCAGCGCTAATCGAACAGTACGGGCTGACGTTCCTGCTCGCGACGCCCACGTTCCTCCGGTTGTATTTGCGTAAAGCCGAGCCGGAGCAACTCGGCACTTTGCGCCTCATAATCGCTGGCGCGGAAAAATTGCCTCTTGATCTTGCCAGCCATTTTGAAAAACGCTTCCACAAAAAAGTTTTTGAAGGCTACGGACTCACTGAAACTGCGCCAGTGGTCAGCGTCAATTTGCCCGACCAGCAGCCGAGAACGTCGGGGGAACATGTGCAACCATCGAGCCGTTTGGGATCGGTCGGAAGACTTGCGCCCGGAATCGCCGCGGAAATACGCGAACCGGAAACAAACCGAAAACTTTCGCTGTATGAAAGTGGAATGCTGTGGCTGCGCGGCCCAAACATTTTTGAAGGTTACCTGCACGACCCGCAACGAACGGACGAAGTCTTGCGCGACGGCTGGTTGAAAACGGGCGACATCGCCCGATTCGACGAAGACGGGTTTCTTTACATCGAAGGCCGTCTCTCGCGTTTCTCAAAGATCGGCGGCGAAATGGTGCCGCACGAAGCGATCGAACAAAAAATCATCGACCTATTGGAGCTTTCCGGAAGAGACGAACGACCCCTCGCGATTGTTGGTGTGCAGGACGAGGCCAAAGGCGAAGCACTCGTGCTGCTCAGTGCAGTCGATATCGATCTGACACAGCTGCGCAGCAAGCTTCACGAAGCCGGCGTCCCAAACTTATGGATTCCAAAACAAGTCCAACGCGTCGAAGCGATCCCCGTCCTCGCCTCTGGCAAACTCGATTTAAAAAAGTGCCAGGAACGCGCGGCTGAGAGGTAGGGCGCGACCGCCAGTGCGCACCGATTCTCTTGACTCACCTCGCGGACGTTTGAGGTTTTGCCGCAATGAAAAATACGTTCATCGCAATTTCTTCCGCCGGTACGAAAGCTGATCCATCGAAGGTCACGCGTCAGCAGCCCTTCTGGGATGAACATGCCGCGTTTATCGATCAACTCGTCGCCGAACGTTTCATTAGGATGGGCGGCCCTTTGATCGATGAAGCCGAGATCCCGCATGGCGCTCTTTTGATCGTCAGCGCCGAAGATGAAAATGAAGTGCGAGAGAAACTGAAGAACGATCCCTGGTTCGAGAAAGGCATCCTGAAACTCGAGAGCGTATCGCGCTGGAAAATCTTTATTGATGCGAGGAAATAAGACCTCCCGCAGAGCTTGGAAAAGAGTAGCCAGTGTCTCCTAAATCAGCAACACGAGCGGCCATCGGCACTCTGTGCTATCCGAATACGTCTTGGTCTTTCGAACATCCAAACAACCGCTGCGGCGCGTATCCAAAATGACTGAACTGAAACGAAAGGGGAACATATGAAATTGAAAATAATTGCTCTCGCTTGCGTAGCGATCGCGCCACTTGCGTCAGCGCAGACCGGGTCGGGACCGACAAGTACGGGAGAAAGAGATATCGCTGCCGCGCCGAGCGGCGAGGTCAGCTACGTCAATGAATTCACGCCCGGCAAATCCATCAAAGTCACAAGATCGGGAGTTGGGACACAACCTGTCGTTTACAGACTGGCACCGAATGTCCGGTATGTTAGTCAGGCTGGAAGCCCAATCGATCCAACCGACATCCAGCCCGGCACACGCGTGCGGCTCGACTCGACCGGTACCGGACCAGGTCTAACGGTGGATCGTGTGGTCGTGATTCAGGCGAAATAACCTGCTGGTTTGAGATTTCGCTGCACGGCCGGAGCGAAATGGGCGAGGAAATCGAGAGGTTTACAGACACGAACGAAATTTTCGTGCCGCCTTGTGCCAAGGTTGCGCGGAGTAATTGTTGGCGATGGATAGCTATATCGCGGCGTCCTGGCGAACCTTTTCGTCGATCGCAAGGTAATCGTCGCGCGGAGGACTGAAGGTATCGAGTACGCGGGTGGGCAATAGCGTTTCCACCCCATGCGGGACATTGCTCGCGAGATAAAAGGAATCACCGGTGCAAAGCTCATGCGACACGCCGTCAACAATGAGTCGCATTTTGCCTTCGAGAATATGAACGAGCTGCTCCTGCGGGTGCGAGTGCGGTGGCATGCGACTCCCGGCCGCCAGCGTGGCCATCATCTGATACATCGTCTTGCCGTTTGCTACCGTCCGACGTGTGATGCCGGGACAAATTTCAATTGTCGGATTTTCTTTCTTCATCTCCACAACCTTATGCGGGCAACTTGGATAACGCGAATCTTCGCTTCTTCAAGATTGGCACTTGTCACTTGTCACTTGTCACTCGTCACTGGCAGAATGCCTCCCATGAAAATCTTTATTCCCTTAATTACAATTCTGTTCGCGACCTTGATCGCGACTCCCTCATTTGCGCAAAGTCCCGCCATATCGCCCGCGACTGAATCGGCTCCGAGTACGGTCCAACCAGCAACTGCAACCGGTCAACCGAATCCGCAGGAGATGATGAAACAGATGATCGAGCTGTCGAAGCTCAATGAGAACCACAGACTTCTCTCCAGCCTCGACGGCAATTGGAATTTCACCATCAAAACGTGGATGAACCCCGATCCGAATGCCAAGCCGCAGGAATCCAAAGGCACCGCCACCCGCAAAACCGTCATGGGCGGCCGTTACGTGATGATGGATGTGAATGGCAGGATGCAAATGCCGGGTGAAGACGGCAAAATGAAAGACGTGCAATTCAAAGGCATGGGCCTTGAAGGCTACGACAATATGAAGAAAAAGTTCGTCAGTTCATGGATCGACAACATCGGCACCGGTATCCAGTCCTCCGAAGGGACCTACGATCCCGCGACAAAGACATTGACTTATACAAGCGAAATGGAGCCCCTCCCGGGAATGAAGTCGCAAACGCGCGAACTAATAAAGATCGCTGACAATAATCATATGACCCTGGAATGGTACGAAAATCACGGCGGTCAGGAAAAGAAGACGATGGAAATTAATTACACGCGCTCGGGGAAAAAATAGCGCGACGCCAGGTTCACACTTCTTAATTCTACATCTGCCTTGCGTCAGCCTGCGCATGCAGTTCGCATCCTAAGCAGCGCTTCTGACAAGGCGAGCTACTCACCAAGCTGTGCGTGAGCAGGATCTTCTTCTTTATGTCGCCACGGCGAAATCCTCGTAAACAAATCGCGAGTCGCCCCCGCAATGTCTTCGACCTTGGATACGCCGCTGTCGCGCGCCGCTTCCCAAATCTTCCTTACGACCAACGCGCCGTTTTCCCGAACGATCCGGCCCAGATGATGCACCGCAGCGGCCGTAGCGGATTTGCGGATAGCGTCCCGCGAGCAGCGTGACGTGAGCGCGCAGTATCGTCGCGCGACTTCACCAACTCGTAGCGTCAGAAACGCGTTCGCGGCGCCATTTGAAATAGACCTGACGAGAAGCGCTGAAATGCCGCTGAGTCCCGGAATTCCACCTTTGATGGCGGGCACAACGGAAGTGGCCAGTGGTGCGATCATTTCACCGAGGTCGAGCGATTCGAGCCCGCTAGCTATCAATGCCGTCCCGGCCACGTTCGCATACAGCCGCATCAATTCGCGGGGCGATGGCCGCTGCACGTAAATGCGCGCGACCCGGTTCACCATTTGAATTTGAGTGAACAGGACCACCAGGCCGTCGAGCCGCCCGTTTTGCATCAGCGCCGTGCTCAGGAAAACCATGCTCGCCGTCCGGCGCACAACCTTGTCCGCTTCGTTCGACAACTGCCTGACCGCCGCCTCGATCTCCTCTGGCGTCGTGAGCGGCAAATCGCGCGTGCGCGGATTAGTTGCCAGCCGTGCGCACAACGCTTGCAGATACGCCTCGTGCTTGGACCCCGAAGTTTCTTCCGGCGGAATGAGCGCCGCCGGCAACCGCGCGTACGCTATCACGCAGTAGAGCGCAAAAAATCCCGCCGCCAGACAAACGCTCCAAAACACGATCGTGCCCGCGACCGGATGAATTCTATCAGCCAACGAAATCAAACTAGCAGCGCCGGCCACGATCAGCGACAGAACCGAAATCGCGCCCAGAGCGATAACTACAAAAACAATTCTCCTCACGCTAAAGGTTGGAGCCTCGCTCGCAGCGCTCATGACGATTGGAACATCGAGCGCAGTCGATGCGCGTGCAACGCCCAAGCCCATGCGATGGCGGCCATCTCGCTCGCAGCCCATAAACGCATTGGTCGCCGATTATCGCCTATCGAGCGAGTAAGGGTTCGGATATCTGTATTCCAGGAAATCTGCGCGATACCAGAATCCGGCGCTTCGATGAACGCAGAGGCGAGAGCAATTGCGAATCCTTTGTGGGGATCGCGCTGGAAATCTTCAGCGCAACGAACAACGAGTGAATACGACGGCAATACTGCTTTTGGTGCTTATCGTGGTGGTGATCGCGGTGGGCGCATTTCTCTTTTGGCAATGGCGGCGTTCGGCGGCATTGAAAAAGAAGTTTGGGCCTGAATATCAGCACGCAGTCGGCCAGTTCGGGGACGAACGCAAAGCGGAGGCGGAGCTGGCGGCGCGTGAGAAGCGAGTGCGCAGGCTGGACATTCGCCCGTTGAGGGCGGAGGAGCAGGCCCGTTTTAGCGACGCTTGGAAGAAAGCACAGGCGGGCTTCGTGGACGAACCATCAAAGGCCGCCGCTGAAGCGGACATTTTGGTGAAGGAGCTGATGCAGGCGCGTGGTTATCCAGTCGGCGATTTCGAGCAGCGCGCGGCAGACATTTCAGTGGATCACCCAAATGTGGTGAGCAATTACCGAGCGGCACGCGAGATCGCCCTGCGCAACAACGCCGGAAAAGCGACAACAGAAGACATTCGGCAGGCGATGGTCCACTATCGCTCGCTATTTGAAGAACTATTGGAGACAGCACAACCAGCAACACACAGGGAGGAAGTCCGATGAATGGAAAAACTGATCAATCGGCGATGGAAATTGCCGACCGCGAAAGGCGCAGTGGTCGCCCAACTTCCACGAAGGAAGTAGCAAGAGACTTGGAAAAACGTGAGGGAACAACAGGAAAACCGGCCGGAATCGACAAGCCAACGCCGTTGTTTCCTGAAAATGAATCCACGAATTTCCGCAATCGTTGGACGGAGATCCAGGCGGCATTCGTGGACGAACCGCGTCGCGCGGTGGAGCAGGCGGACACGCTCGTCGCTGAGGTCATTAAACGGCTGGCCAGCAGCTTTGCCGATGAACGTTCGAAGCTCGAAGGCCAGTGGGGTCGCGGCGATAATGTCTCGACAGAAGATTTGCGGGTCGCGCTGCAACGTTATCGCGCGTTCTTCGACCGGCTGTTGAGTGTGTAAATGAAGTAGGAAAAGGAAGGCTCGAAATGATTAAAGGAAGTCAGTTGATCGGGCGCGTTGTCATCGACATGGAAGCCGCGGAGCGCCTCGGCAGAATCAAGGAAATCATTGTCCAACGTGACGGCGAGCGCGTCGCTGGATTTGTCGTTGTGCATGGCGAAACGATTGTCGGAACTGGCGGAACGCGCCGCGTCATTCCCGCGTCGGCTCTGCATTCGATCGGACCTGACGCGATAACCGTGCGTGGATCGGCCATGAAGGCACGACTCGCTGATCTCGAGAGCCTCCCGCGTATGTCCGACGTGGTCGGTCACAAAATGGTGACGCGCAGCGGCCGCCTGCTCGGCTTGATCGACGACATACTCATCAACGGCGCGGATGGCACGATTGTCGGCTTCGCCGTCGGCGAAGGCGTCCGCAACAAACTGGAAAATTTCTTTAATCCACAGCGTTCCCGAATTCACGGTTACGTGCGCGCCGATGCCGACCTGCAAGTGGGCAATGAACTGATCGTCGTACCAGACGACGCGCTGATTGAAGGCGAGCCCAGCGCGCAGGAAGGCGATCATAAACCCGCGACGCATCAGGCCACTGAAACCGAGGCACGTGGCTGGGCCGAGCACGCTTCAGCGGAATCTACGCGACCCAGCATTTGGAAGCGGCGAACAGACGCGGCAACGCGCAACAGGTCACAGCCCCTCGCGGAAGCTCGCCTTCGATCAGAAACTGCCCGACCAGTTGAGAATGTGGGCACCGCCGCGCCAGCTGAAGTCGCGCCTGAAACGTCATCGTCGAACGATCGGGGCGAAGCAGCGACGACCGCGCCGCAAGATCAACGTCAAGGATAGCGGGCACTTTCCGAATCCAATCTGCGGTTTCCAATTCAGCGCAAAACTCGGCGAAAAATCGCGGCCTTGAATGAGGAACCCAGCAAAGGGATTTTCGAGACAAAAGGCAAAGCTACGAGGGTAGCGGCGAGTCGATCGACGAGCTAGTTTTAATCTGCGGATTGATTGCTACTTGGCGGCCGCTCAAATCGAACCGCGGATGCCGCGGTCAGGATCGCGCGCACCGATGACGCCGGCCATTTTTTCCCAGACCGCATTTACCGCGGGACGCGCAATGTCCCATGGCAATGCTGAAGTGGGCTTGGCCTGCTCGTACTCCGTCGCAACCGATTCTTCGACTTCATCGAAGCCCTTCCCCGGATATCTAAAGAAGGTGTCGTAGCCGGTGCGATACGCGTGCTCGAATTCCTCGTAAGGATAATTCTTCGCGTACGGCTGCTTGGCATGCTGTTCGCGCCAATAAGCCGCTTCTCTTTCCGGATATACCCCGCCGCTTTGATCGCTCTTGCCGCCTGACGTTTTGGGATCTGTTTGCATAGTTTTACGCCTTCCGATGTTGCCATAAAAGAACGCCATTGAGCTGCCGATCGGTCGCTTTTTTCTTCAAACGCGACGATTGTGAATCAGGCTGCAACGGATGCGAAGCAACGGCCCGGCTTTCCAACCATAAATCCAGGAGAATCTGTGTAATCTGTGGCTGATTCCCTTCTCATGAGAGCCGTGTTTGTCGTGTTCGCGATTTGATCGGGCTTCGCAGTCGCGGGTGAACGCGCGTCGATTCAGCCAGCGTTGGCCGCTTCTCCACAATCACCGCGCGCGCAGGTCACAGTTGAGAATTGGGACAAGGGCGGCGCGCTTTCGCATTGGGTCTATACCCCTTCAGCCGTGATCCGTCGCGGTGGCGCGATTCTCGATCTGCCGGTGCAGATTCGGCCGGAGATCGGTACGCTGAAACTGAAGAATGCCGACGGATCGGAACAAACACTCGACCAGTACATAAACAATGGCGCAGTTGACGGTTGTGTGGTCGTGCACGCCGGCAAAATCGTTTACGAAAAATATCCGACCATCCAGCGTGACGACCTTCACATCATCATGTCGGTCACGAAAGCCGTTGTGCTGACTGCGCTCGCGATCCTCGAGGACCAGGGGAAGATCGATTTGGAAAAACCGGTCGAAACTTTTTTGCCGGAACTAAAAGGAAGCGATTGGGCCGGCACGCGGCTGCGCGATCTCGTTGATATGCGTTCGGGGATGGAAGGGGTCGAAACGGGTAACGACGCCTATCGCAACTCCAAACATAAGCAGTTTCAACTCGAGGCCACGCTCGGCTGGCAACCGCGCACCGCGGCCGAGCTACCGGAAGCTGCGCGGCGCGGCGATCTCTTCGGGATGCTCCGCACAATCAAACGCGAACGCCCCGCGGGAGAAAAATGGGCTTACACCAGCAGCAACACGATCGTCATCGGCGAAATCGTTTCACGCGTGTTCGGCAAAAGTCTCGCCGACACGATCAGCGATCTCATCTGGAGCAAGATGGGCGCGGAACACGACGCGATCCTTACGGAAAACGAGCGTGGCCATCCGGTGTCCGGCGCAGGCATGGCCGCGACACTGCGCGATGTCGCGCGGTTTGGGCTGTTGTTTACTAAAAACCCACCGGCCGGCCAGTCGCGCGTACTCTCCGATGCGATCGTGAAACGGATCTTTGCTGGAAGCGGCAATCAGCGGACGCCCGACGAGCACGGCATGCTGCCGCTAACTTACGAATGGGACATGATCAGTAACAAGGGCGAACTAGTGAAAGGCGGCTGGGCTGGTCAGCTGGTTTACATCAATCGCGACAAAGACGTTGTCGTCGCATGGTTCGGCACGAATCAAAACGCTAATCCACCACTTGAGCCTCTTCCCTGCCGCATCATCGCGAACACATTCTTCTGATCACTTTTTCCTTCTTAACTTTTCCTTCTGCCTTCTTACTTGTCTGTTCAGATCCAACGAGGCACTTCGCGTTTGTACTGCAGATAAGGCTCACCGAATTTGGCGGTGAGATATCTCTCTTCGCGAAGGACGACGCCGTAATGAAAAATCAAGGCGAGCGGGACGACAAACATCAACGTGATCCAGTCGTTCAGAAAAAAGCCGAGCGCGATCTGCAGCAAACAAAGCGCCAGATACATCGGGTTACGGGTGAAGCGAAACGGCCCGCCGCGCACGATTGCCAGAGCAGGTTTGCCGGGATCGACGTTCGTTCCGGCCGCTTTCATTGTTATCAACGCCGACAGCGCCAGCGTCGGTGCCAGAATGATAAAGACAATCCCGCAGACGAGACACATGTCATATCTCATGATCGGCAGTCGTATGAATAAATGCACCAGAACGCTGATCACCGCGTTCACCAGCCAGATCAACGGTGGGAAGGCGATGACGCCGGGATTATCCGGTGGTTGATCCGTGTTCAATGCGCGACAATCTATGCAAATGCGTCATGCGTGCTTTGCGTTTTTGGTGGGCGTCGCGATTTTCACTCTTTCTCACGCCGCGCGCGCCGACGAAAAGCTGACGATGAAAGCAGTCGTCGCGCATGAGTATGGCGCGCCTGACGTGCTGAAATTTGAAGAGGTGCCGCGGCCGGAGCCGAAAGAGGACGAAGCGCTCGTGCGCGTGATCGCGAGCGCTGTTAATCCAGCTGATCCGCTTACGCTCAGCGGGAAATACGCAAAGGAATTCGGCACGCACTTGCCGCTGATCCCGGGTTACGACATCGCCGGCGTCGTAGAAAAAACCGGCGCAAACGTCACAAAACTAAAAGTAGGCGACGCAGTTTACGGTTATCCAACGTTCGGCGGCGGCTGGGCGCAGTACGTCACAGTCAAGGAATGGGAAGTAGCCACCAAACCAAAGTCTCTGAACTTTGTCGAAGCTGCGGCGGTGCCGATGGGCGCTTTGACCGCGTGGCAAGCGTTGGTGGACGTGGCGAAGCTGCATCCGGGACAAACCATTCTTATTCACGGCGGCTCAGGCGGGGTCGGTAGTTTCGCGGTCCAGATCGCGAAAGCACGTGGTGCGCGCGTCATCGCGACGGCCTCGACGGCAAACCAGGATCTCCTCAAGCAACTCGGCGCGGATGTCGTAGTCGATTATACAAAGACTAGATTCGAAGATGTCGCCAAAGATGTGGACGCCGTGCTCGATCCCGTAGGAAAAGAAACGCTCGCCCGTTCTTACGCCGTAGTGAAGAAAGGCGGTATGGTCATGTGTTTAGTCGCGCTCCCCGATCGGGCCGAGCTCCAGAAGCGGGGTATTCACGGAGCAGCAATCTCGGCTCATCCGGATGCAGCAGATCTCACGGAGATTGCGCATCTGATCGATGCGGGAAAGGTCAAGCCAACCGTGACACAAGTTTTGCCCCTGAGCGAAGCGATCGCGGCACAACAGCAAGCCGCGACACATCATACGCGCGGGAAAGTTGTGCTTAGAATTGCAGAACAGCCGAAAGGTTAATTCACACTTGTTGTTGCCGCTGATGGGATCAGCGACATAGAAGGTAAAGCCGCTACGGAGTAGCGGCGAGTGAGTCGGGAGACGAGCGAGTCTCAAAATCCATGCAATTTGTGGATGAGAGATGAATTACGCCGGTAACGTTCTTCCTACGCGTCGCAAATCGTCGAGTAGGATCTCCATGTCGCGCAAAGTCGTCCGATAGTTCAACACGCAACCGCGCAGGGCGAAGCGCGCGCCGAGCGTGGCATTGGAGAGATACGAGTTGCCGTCTCGTTGCAACGCGACTAGCAGACGTTCATTGAAAGCGTCGATTGCTTCGGGCGATTGGCTCCTGAGCTGCACCGGCACATGACGAAAGCAAAAGATCGAGAGCTCGACGGGCGCGACCATCTCGAAGTCATCGCTGGCCTGCACCATCGACTCCAGGTAGCGCGCACACGCAAGATTGCTTTCAATCGCCGCGCTCAAGCAATCGAGTCCGACTCCTTTTAACAGCATCCACACTTTAAGCGCGCGGAAACGCCGCGACAGTTCCGGCCCGTAGTCCCAGCACACAAAGGCCTCGTCTGCTTCCTCGCCAAACATACGAGTGTATTCAGCCTTATGAGCAAAAGCGGCCCGGGCGATTTCTGGGTCGCGGTAAATCACGCAGCCAACGTCCACCGGCAGATAAAGCCATTTGTGCGGATCCAGCGCGATCGAATCCGCCTGCTCCATGCCCGCGAACAATTTTCTCGCCGATTCCGCGAGCACAGCGAAGGCGCCATAACTTCCATCGACATGCATCCAAAGGTGGAACCGGTTCGCGATTTCTCTAATCTCCATTAAAGGATCGACCGCGCCTGTGTCCACGGTTCCGGCATTTCCAATGACGCAGAATGGAACGTAGCCCGCCTCCAAGTCAGCTGTGATTTTTGCAACAAGATCGTCCATCCGGATCTTGAAACGCTCATCAATCGCGACGTGCTGCACATCTTCCCAGCCGATTCCCAAAAGCGCTGCTGCCTTGGCAATGGAAAAATGCGTCGCGCTCGACGCATACATGCGCAAGCGACCTGACGAATGATGTTTCGTCTGCCGTGCTGCCGCCAGCGCAGTGAGATTCGCCATCGATCCGCCGCTGACAAACAGCCCGCCGGCTTCAGCATCGAATCCAAGAATTTGCCGGATCCAATCGATCGTTAGGCGCTCGAGTTCCACCGGCGCCGGCGCCGAACGCCAGATCGTGAGATTGGCGTTTAAGGTCGAGGCAAGCAGGTCGGCGAACGCCGCCAGCGGAGTTCCGGGGGATTGCACATATCCAAACATGCGCGGATGCGCGTTCTGGCGGCTGAACGGGACAATAGCCTCGCGAAAAACTTTCAACAGTCCGTCGAAATCGGTTCCTTTGCTGGGAAGCGCCGGATCGAGCCGGTCGCGAATCCTGTCGGAAGACATGTGACGATACACGCTGCGATCGCGGAGATTGCCGAGGTAATCGGTCATGAATTGAATAACGGAATTACCCCAATCCCGTATCTCGTCGGCGGAAGGCTCAAGCATTTCGGCCTATTACACGCGCAAAGAATGGCG
>Ga0066710_100002523_pt1 | contig 14853 bp, 16 predicted proteins | sample GraSoiAngelo_159_FD_79666 | JGI IMG/M metagenome (GOLD analysis project Ga0066710, IMG submission 79666) | Grasslands soil microbial communities from the Angelo Coastal Reserve, California, USA - 14_1009_16_40cm | ecosystem: Environmental > Terrestrial > Soil > Grasslands | place: USA...
ATACGGCCTCCGGTGATACGCGTGAAGCCGTAGATGGAATGCAGCACCGTGGATTTACCGGCACCGTTAGAGCCGATCATGCACAGCGACTGGCCGGCGGCCACCTGCAGGTTCACGCCGTGGAGAATCTCCATCTTGCCGTAGCCTGCATGCAGGCTCTCGATGGACAGCAGTGGCCTGCCGCCGGCAAGCTCGGCGATGCGCTCGCGCGAAGGCCCCGCGCCGGCCAGCAGGGCGGCCTCGCGCGCGACGTCATCGACCGAGAGCAAGTCTTCGTCCCGATCGGCGTCGTCGCGCTGCCCGTGCTGCTGGTTCATCATCAGCGCGCTCCCAGATAGGCGTTGATCACCCGCTGATCATTCTGGATGGCGTCAGGCTCTCCCTGCGCGAGCAACTCGCCATGCGCGAGGCAGTAAATGTATTCGGCCAGCCGCATGATCACCCGCATGTTGTGTTCGATGACGAGCAGCGTGATCCCGAACTCGCGGTTCACGCGCCGCAGCCGGCTGATCAGGCCGTTGATCAGTGTCGGATTGATGCCGGCCGTGGGCTCATCGAGCAGCAGCATCCTGGGTTCGTTCATGAGCGCCATGGCAAACTCGAGCAGCTTCTGCTGTCCGAAAGAAAGGTCACCCGCTTGAAGTTGGCGTTTGGCGTACAGGCCGATGAACTTGAGGAGATCCTCGGCCTTGCCGGTCTCGGCGGGCGAAACGCGGCGAAACATCGAGCGCCATCGATCGCTGGACTGCGGCACGCTGATGATCATGTTTTGCATGCAGGTCATCTTGCCGTAGATGCCCGTTTGCTGGAATGTGCGCAACAGACCGAGACGGGCAATCTCGGGCACGCGCAAACTCGCGATCTCACGCCCCTGAAAGCGGATCGAACCGGCGTCAATGGGGTGGTAGCCGACGATCGAATTGAACAGCGTGGTTTTGCCGGAGCCGTTGGGGCCGATCAAGCCGACGATCTTGCCCTCGGGCACGTCGAAACTGATCCCGTTGTTGGCGACCACGCCGCCGAATGTCTTGCGCACGCCCCGGATGCTGAGGATCGCCGTCATTGCTTGACCTCCGATCCTTCGACCCGCCGACCGAACCGCTCCGGCCAGCGCTCGTGCACCCACCCGAGAATCCCGCGCGGGAAGAACACCACGATGATCACGATCAACAAGCCGAGCGCCACGCGCTGCCAGCCGAGCAAGTAGGTCCAGAACAGCTCCTTGGTCAGATGGAAGACCACCGCACCGATCACGGGGCCCCAAAGCGTTCCCTTGCCGCCCAGGATCGCCATCAACACCATCCACACACCGAAGGTCGCGCCGGCAAACGCGGTCTCGCGCGAATCGATGAAGCCGATCATGTTGCCCACGGCAGCGCCCGAAAGCGCCAGGAACAGGGCCGAGATGCACCACGCCGTGGTCTTGTACTGCGTCGTGCGCAGGCCCATCGCTTCGGCCTTGTCTTCATCGTCGCGGATGGCGTTGATCGCAAGGCCAAAGCGTCCCGCGTACAACCAGCGCAGGAACGCAAAGGTGATGGCCGCAACTGCGAGGCAAAGGTAGTAAAAAAAGCTCTCGCGCCCGCCTATCGCGCCGGGGAATAGCGGCGGGACCATGCCCGCGCCGGCGCCTATGAACTCCCAACCGCCGGCAAGTTCGCCCGCGGCAATGCCAAGACCCAGCGTGCCGATGGCGAAGTAGTGTCCGCGCAAGCCGAGCATGCCGGACCCGAGCAGCGCGGCAACGGCGACTGCAAGCAGGGCGCCCACACCCATGCCAAGGAATAGCGCCGGGAAATAACCGAGACCCGAGTCCCGCTGCAGCACGGCACAGGCGTACATGCCGATTCCGAAGAACAGGATATTGCCGAAGGAGTTGTAACCCATCTGACCGCCTTGCAGGTCCCAGGTGAGCGCGAACACGATCATCACCCACAGGAACGCCAACTGCGTGCGGTAGTCGGGCACAAGGATAGGCGCCAGCAGCGCCAGGATCGCGACGCCGGCGTAAAGGGACAGGCGCATGAACGCCGGGTTCATCGCAGGACTTTCCGCTTGCGACCGAGTGAGAATCGCCGCCACACGAGAATGACGACCAGGAGTCCAAATACAAATGCCGCCTGGTATTCCGCACCAAGGATGAACCCGGCGAAATTTTCGGCCGCACCGAGCCCGAGCGCTGCGACGAACACGGCCATCACATTGCCGAGTCCGGCGAGGATCACGATCATGAACGAGCGCACCGTGTACGGCAGGCCCAGGTACGGATGCACGACCCAGGTCATGGCCACCAAGGCCCCGGCCGCCCCGCAGATCGCCGCGTTGATGGCGAAAGTCCAGGCGTACAGCGCGTCGGTATCAACTCCCATGATGCGCGCGGCGCGCGCGTTCTGAGCCGTGGCCCGGATCGCCTGTCCCATGCGCGCACGCTTGAGAAACCACATCAGCGCAGCACGGGCCACCAGCGCCGCCACGAATGAGGCGAGCTTGATCTCGGCGACCGTGACCCGCCCGGCGAACAGAAGCAAGGTTCCAAAACCGGACTCGGCCGTGCGCACATTCGCGCCGAACAGGCCATTGGCGAGTTGCTGCAACAGAATGCTCAGGCCGAAGGTGGCGAGGATGGAAATGAAGAGATCCTTGTCCACGATGCGGAAAACGACGCTGCGGTACAGCGCCCAGCCGAACAGGAACATCAGCAGTGCGGCCAGTGGAATGCCGAACAAGGGGTGGATGCCGGCGGCATACAGGAAGAACGCGACATAACCCCCGAGCATGACCAACTCGCCCTGGGCGATATTGATCAGGTTCATCACGCCCCAGACGAGCGCCATGCCGTAGGCCGGAAGCACATAAATCGCGCCGATCAAAATGCCGTCGAGCAGCAGCTGCACCGACAGCACGGGCGCGTCGAACAGCAATTGGAGGTTGTTCATATCACCATTCGCTCCTCCCTGTCCTGGGCCGCCGCACTGGGGAACAGGACGACGTCGCTACTGCGCGGCCTGTCGCGGCCAGACCAGCTTGGCCGCGGCCCATTTCGTAGGGGCCACCACCCTGTAGTGTCCGTTCTGCACCTGGTAGAGCACCATGGGCTTGGCGGTGTTCTTGCCGCTTGGGTCGAACTTGATCGGCCCGTAGAAGGTCATGAGGTCGGTGCTGGCGATGGCATCGCGCACTTTCTCGGGATCGAGGGACTGGGCGCGTTCGAAGGCATCCACAAAGACCAATACCGACGCCGTCGACTCGGCCGCCTGGTAGGGCGCTTCATAGCCGAACTCCTTCTTGAAAAGCTGCGCATACTGCTCGGCGGTACCGAACCACCTGTCCTGGTAGTTCAAACTGCGGTCCCACTGCGAAGCGCACAAGACCGACTCGGCGAGCTTGCCCAGCGTTTCCGCAAGCTGGGCCGAGTCGCAGTGCGTTGTGGCGATCATCGGGACTTCCACCTTCATTTCCGCCGTCTGCCGCACCACGAGGGTCGCGCCTTTCTCGTGCCCGGACACGATGAGCAGATCGGGTTTGACCGCCCTGACCTTGGTGAGCGTCGCCGCCATGTCGTTCAGGTCGGGCGGCAGCTTGTCGTCAATGACGACCTTCATGCCGTGACGCGTGGTGTCCTCCACGACGCCATCGCGCACGTCCAGGCTGAACGGATCGTTCTCAAACGCCATTGCGACCTTGAGCGTCTTCGGGTCGCGACCGTTCTGCCTGGCGACTTCGGCAGCCAGATTCACGGCATCGCGCAAGTAATAGTCCGAGGTAGACAGGACGGCAAAGAGGTAGCGATACCCTTGGGTGAACAATTCGCGCGCCGCGCCGTTGCCTTCGACATGAGGAACCTTGTATTTCTCGGTCACCGGCGCGATCGCCTTGGTCAATCCCGAGCTGTAGGCGCCGAGCACAAACTTCACGCCGTCCTGGGCAATCAGGCGTTCGGCGAGCTGCGCCCCGCGCGCCGGCGTGGATTCATCGTCGTAGTAGACGACCTCGAATTTGTAGCTCTTGCCTCCAACCTTGACGCCGCCTTTTTCGTTGGCACGCTTGACCGCAAGGTCGTAACCGTCCTTCGTGTTCTTGCCGTTGACGGAGTACTTGCCGGTGAGCGACACCGCCGCGCCGAGAACGATGGAATCGACTTCGACCTTGTCGGCGCCATTCGCTGCTGTCATCAACAGCAGGGCGCAGGCGACTGCGGTCGGCAGGAATCTCATGGTGAACGTTTTCAGCATGATTCTCTCCTTTTGCGTCCCATCCGATGGCGTGTCGGCGCGCAGCGGCCCGCTCCTTTGTCAGGCGTTGACCTTGGCACCGCGGGGCGGCTGGTTCAGTATAGCCCTTCGATGCACCCAAGGGGCAGTGGTTCGCGAGAGTCCTGAGCGGTGCAATCGAAGGGGCTCCGGAGGTGGCGTTCGCTGCATTGCGGTCACTCGAGCAAGCTGCATTGACCATCTGAGTGGAGTGGATAGCCGCCGTAGTAGCTGCCTTGATCAGCCGGGCTTTGTCAAGCGACTCCCTTCGACACCTCAAACACCAGGCAAGTCGTGGTGGCGTGGGCATACAGCTTGCCGTCCGGCCCGACGATGCGGCCCTCGGCCGTGGCCATTTGCCGGCCGCAGTGGATGACGGTGCCAATCGCCCGCAGCGGCCCGGTTTTATGCGAAGCGGCGCGCACAATGGTGATGCTCAACTCCGCCGTGGTGTAGGCCCGGCCCACGGGCATCATGGTGTGCACCGCGCAGCCCACGGCTGAATCGAGCAGTGTGGCGTACCAGCCGCCATGCACGCTGCCCATCGGGTTGTAGTGCATGAGCTGCGGCGTGCCCTGGAAGGTGGCCTTGCCGGGCTCAACTTCTATCAGGGCGAAGTCCAGCGTTTCGGCAATGTGGGGGTAGGGCAGCTCACCGGCCAGCATGGCCTGCATCACCTCCATGCCGGTCTTGCCCGCGACCTGCTCGGGGCGGGCCAGTCCGGGTTTTCCGCCGCCTTCCTGCATGCGGGCGCGCACCGCTGCGCTTTGTTCCATCCATTGTGTCAAGGTCTCTTGTGGGGTCATAGGCTTCATTAAACTTGCATATGCAATAGTTGTAGGTACAATCAAATTATGAACGACAAATCATTTCTGTCAATCGAGGCCGAATTGAAAGCCCAAGGTTGCACCAACCTGAGGCTGCGCCAGCTGATGCGGCGCGTGTCACAACTCTACGACCTTGAAATGGCCAAGGCAGGGCTCAAGACCACGCAGTATTCGCTGCTGAGCCATGTTTTAAAGCTGGGGCCCCTGCGTCCCGGTGAACTGGCGCAGAGCATGAAGTTCAGCGCCTCCACGCTCACACGCAACCTCAAGCCGCTGATTGACGCGGGCTGGGTTGAGCTGGCCGCTGGCACCGATGCGCGCAGCCGCATTGTGGCCATTACGCCGGCCGGTCGCGCCAAACGTGAAGAGGCCCGCCAGCGCTGGAAGGTGGCGCAGGAAAGCCTGAACCAGCGGCTGGGCGTTGAACGTGTGCTGGCCTTGCACAGGCTGATCAATGAATCGCTTGAACTCTTGTCCCCCACTGAACCCGAACCTGGAGCTGATGATGAATAAACCCCAAGCCGCCGGCCCACGCAAGGGCGCACTCTGGCTGGTACTGCTGGCCGCCGGTGGCGCATTTGCCCTCACCATGGGCGTGCGCCAGACCATGGGCCTCTTTCTCTCGGCGCTCAACACCTCAACCGCGCTGGGCGTTGGCCGCATCAGCCTTGCCTTTGCCTTTGGCCAGCTCTGGTGGGGCCTGACGCAACCCTTTGCCGGCGCCGTCGCGGATCGCATCGGTACCGGGCGCGTGATTTTTATCGGCTTGCTGCTGGTCGCCGTGGGCACCATCATCACGCCGCTCATGACCAGCACGGCCGGCCTGATTTTTGCCATAGGCGTGCTCGCCGCAGGCGGCGCGGGCATGGCGGGCCCTTCGGTGCTGATGGCCGCGAGCACGCGGCTGGTGCCGGCTGACAAGCGCGGTCTGGCCTCTGGCGTCGTCAATGCGGGCGGCTCCTTTGGCCAGTTCGCCATGGCGCCGATTGCGATTGGCCTGACGGCTGCCGTCGGCTGGGCCAGCGCGATGCAGTGGCTCGGTGTGCTGGTGCTGCTGGCGCTGCCGGCGGTGTTCGTGCTCAAGGGCAACGCCAAAGCGCTGGCCGCGCAGGCCGCCGCGGCCTCGGGCACCCAAGCGCTCAGCGCCCGCCAGGCCATCGGCCAGGCGCTCGCCACGCCGAGCTACCGCTATTTGAGCCTGGGCTTTCTGGTGTGCGGTTTCCACGTCGCTTTTCTGGCGACCCATTTGCCCGGCGTGGTGGCGGCCTGCGGGCTGCCGGCCGAAATTGGCGGCTGGGCGCTTGCGATGATCGGCCTGTTCAACATCGTCGGCAGCCTGGCCATGGGCTGGGCCGTGAGCCGCTGGCGCATGAAGTCGCTGCTGGCGCTGCTTTACGCGACGCGCGGCCTGGCCGTGCTGGTGTTCCTGCTGGCGCCGAAAACGCCGGCCGTGATGCTGATCTTTGCCGCAGTCATGGGCGTGACTTTCCTCTCGACGGTTCCGCCGACGGTGGGACTGGTCGCCAAGATGTTCGGCACTGCCAACATGGCCATGCTGTTCGGTATCGTGATGCTGGCGCACCAGATCGGCGGCTTTTTGGGCGCCTTCCTTGGGGGCTATGTGTTTCAGGCCACCGGCAGCTACGACTGGGTCTGGTACATCGACATCGTGCTGGCAGCCGGTGCAGCGCTGGTGAACCTGCCTATCCGTGAAGCGCGCCTGCCACGTGCTATGCCGGCAGCGGCTTGAAGCGGTCAATATGACCACCATTGACCCGCGCACCCGCCTCTTGCTGGAGGCGCCCATCGGTTCGACCTTGTTGCGCCTGGCCGCGCCCAACGTGCTGGTGATGGTGGCGCAGGCCGCCGTCGGCCTGATCGAAACCTACTTCGTCGGCAAGCTCGGCACCGATGCGCTGGCCGGCATGGCGCTGGTGTTCCCGATCGTGATGCTGATGCAGATGACCTCCGCCGGCGCCATGGGCGGCGGCATCGCCTCGTCGATTGCGCGCGCGCTCGGGGCAGGGCGGCGCAAGGATGCCGACGCACTGGTCTTGCATGCGATGGTGATTGCGCTCGGTTTTGGCCTGGTGTTCTCGCTCGCGCTGCTGTCGGGCGGCCGCTGGCTCTACGCGCGGATGGGCGGTAGCGGCGCCTCGCTTGAAGCAGCCCTTAGCTATTCACACTGGGTGTTTGCGGGGGCGGTACTGGTCTGGCTGTTCAACTCGCTCGCCGCCGTGATCCGCGGCACCGGCAACATGGCCGTGCCGGCCAAGGTGACGGTGGTGGGCGTGATCGCGCTAGTGCCCTTGTCGCCGCTGCTGATCTTCGGCTGGGGCCCGGTGCCGGCGCTGGGCATTGCGGGTGGCGCCATCGCGCTGCTGCTCTACTACCTGGTCGGCACGCTGGCGCTCGCGGTCTATTTGTGGTCGAGCAACAGCCTGCTCAAGCCTTCGCTCGCCCACGTGAAACTGCGCTGGCCGCTCTTTCGCGACATCCTGCGCATCGGCTTGATTGGCGCCATCTCTACTGTGGCGACCAATCTTTCGATTGGTGTCGCGACCTCGCTGGCGGGCGGCTTCGGCCCGGCCGCCATTGCGGGCTATGGCACCGCCTCGCGGCTCGAATACCTGCTGGTGCCGCTGGTGTTTGGCCTGGGCGCGCCGCTGGTGGCCATGGTCGGCACCTGCATAGGCGCCGGCCGGCACGAGCGCGCACTGCGCGCCACCTGGATAGGCGCGGCCATGGCCTTCACGCTGACCGAAGGCATCGGCCTCGCGGCCTCGGCCTTTCCGCGCGCCTGGCTTTCCTTGTTCGACACCGACCCCGCGATGCTGGAGGCCGGCACCCAGTACCTGCGCACGGTCGGACCGCTCTATGGCTTCTTTGGTGTTGGGCTGGTTTTGTATTTCGCCTCGCAAGGCGCAGGGCGCTTGCTGTGGCCGGTGATTGGCAACATCGCGCGCCTCGCCGTCGCGGCCATCGGCGGCTGGCTTGCGATCCGCTGGGGTGGCGGGCTGGCGCAGGTGTTCATGGCGCAGGGCGCTGCACTGGCGGTCTATGGCGTGGTGATTGCCGCGGCGATTGCCGGCGGCGCCTGGTTTGGCCGCGTGGGCTGGCCGTGCTCCACGGCGACGCTGTTGTGCCGCATTCAGCAGGTTTAACGTTAACGTGATTTGAACGGGGAAAAGTAATGATGTACGGCACCACCACTGACACCCGCGCAGTATCTGCGCGCTACCTCGACGATCTCCAGGCGGGTGATCGTTTCACCAGCGCAGAGCACGTGCTTGACGAGGCGCAGATCAAGTCCTTTGCCGCACAGTTTGATCCCCAGCCCTTTCACCTGGATCATGAGGCGGCCAAGGCCACGCTGTTTGGCGGCCTGGCCGCCAGCGGCTGGCACACAGCAGCCATCACCATGCGCCTGCTGGTGGGCGGCGGCCTGCCGATTGCAGGCGGGATCATAGGCACCGGCGGCGAGATCCGCTGGCCCAAACCCACGCGCCCTGGCGATGTGCTGCATGTCGAAACTGAGGTAACAAGCGTCACGCCTTCACGGTCGCGGCCCGAGCGCGGCATGGTGGTGGTGCGCAGCGAAACACGCAACCAGCATGGCGACGTGCTGCAGCAATCCGTCTACAAGCTGGTGGTGCCGCGCCGGCCTGCATAGGAAGAGGTGCGAAGCCGTCGGGCTTTCCCGGTAGGGCACCGGAAGGCCCTGTGCCAGAATCAACGCACCAGTTAACTTGGCGGACGGCTCCAATGCTCATTAATTGCGTGGTGTACCAAAACGGCACCAAACTTGCCGATATTCCGGCCAGCGAGATCGGCGACTACATTTCCCGGCCGGACGCCTTCGTCTGGGTTGCGCTGCAGGATGCCACACCCGCAGAACTCGAAGAAATGCAGAAAGAGTTTGGCCTGCATGAACTGGCGGTTGAAGATGCACGGCATGGCCACCAGCGCCCGAAAATCGAAGAGTACGGTGCCTCACTTTTTTCAGTGCTGCATCTGGTCGAGCCGGTGTCAGACCAGAGCAAAGAACTGAACGTTGGTGAGCTCGATGTATTCGCCGGGAGCAACTATGTTCTGTCGGTGCGCAACCGCAGCAAAAAAGGTTTTCTTGGCGTGCGCCAACGCTGCGAGGGGGAGCCGGAGCTGCTGCGAAACGGCTCCGGCTTTGTGCTCTATGCGCTGATGGATGCGGTGGTGGACCGCTACTTTCCCATCCTCGACGGATTCGAGACCGAGCTGGAATCCATCGAAAAGGACATTTTCACCAAAGGCGCGGCCCGCCTGAATATTGAGCGACTGTATGAACTCAAGGGCCGCGTGATGGTGTTGAAACATGCGGTGGCCCCCTTGCAGGAAGGCGCCAGCAAGCTGCACGGCGGCCGGGTGCCACACATCTGCGCCGGCGTGCAGGACTATTTTCGCGATGTGGTGGATCATTTGTCGCGCATCAATGCCTTGATTGACACGATGCGCGACACCATAGGAACAGCCATCCAGGTGAACCTGGCAATGGCGACGATTGAAGAAAGCGAAATCACCAAACGACTGGCGGCCTGGGCCAGTATTTTTGCGGTCTGCACCGCGTTTGCGGGCATCTGGGGCATGAACTTTGAACACATGCCTGAGCTCAAGTTGCAATACGGCTATGCCATAGCTCTGGGCCTGATTGCTGTTGCCTGCGCCTTGCTTTACTGGCGGTTCAAGAAGGTACGCTGGTTATAAGCCGGGTGGCGTGAAGGCCGCGCGCGCCGCCAGCGCAGCTTCTCGGCTGGCGCAACCTTCCAGGTGATCATTGACCAAGCCCATGGCCTGCATGAAGGCATACACGGTGGTGGGGCCGACAAAAGTCCAGCCGCGTTTCTTGAGGTCTTTCGACAAGGCGGCAGCTTCCGGCGAGGTGCCCATGGCCTTGACGGCTTGCAGCGTGAGGCGCTCAGGCCGGCTGGCTGCAGCGGGTTCATGCCGCCAGACATGCGCACCGAACGCGCCAAATTCACGCCGCAGCTCAATCACGCGCCTGGCATTGTTGATGGTCGAGGCAATCTTGCCCGCGTGTCGCACGATGCCGGCATCGCCCAGCAGGCGCTTGACATCGTGTGCATCAAAACGGGCCACTTGCTCCGCATCAAAGTTGGCGAAAGCGCGGCGAAAAGTCTCGCGCTTGTTCAAGATCGTCAGCCAGCTCAGGCCCGCCTGGAAACCTTCCAGGCAGATTTTTTCGAACAGCCTGCGTTCATCCGCCACCGGAAAACCCCATTCGCTGTCGTGGTAGTGGCGGTACAGCGGTGTGGCCTGGCACCAGATGCAGCGCGGGATGTTGGCATCGTCCGTGAAAAGACCGGCAATCGTCCCGGTCGCCGTCGTTTTGGCGGGCATGGTGGTGTCAGAAGTCATACGGAATTTTAGGGGCCTGTCGGCTTGGGAGCGGTTTGACGAGGGGCATTGCGACACCTAGAATGAACTGTCCCCATCGCCGCGATGAGGGTCGATGGCTGCAGACGGTGAACAGGATGCCATGAAAGACGTCGCACAAATTCTCAAGTCCAAGCTTGATCAAACGGTCTACACCGTTTGGCCCTCGGCATCCGTGTTCGATGCCGTCAAGCTGATGACGCAAAAGAATCTCGGTGCGCTCCTGGTGCTGGATGGGGACGAGTTCATCGGCATCATCAGCGAACGCGATTGCGCGCGGAAAATGGTTCTTGCGGACCGGTCGTCCAAGGAAACCCCGGTGCGCGACATCATGAGTTCGCCGGTGCAGTACGTCAGCCCCAGCCATACCAATGAGGAGTGCATGGCACTGATGACCGAAAAGCGCCTTCGCCACTTGCCCGTCATGGACAACGGCAAGCTCACCGGCCTGGTTTCCATCCGTGCTTTGGCCAAGGACATAATCTCCGAGCAGAGTTTCATCATCCAGCAGCTCGAACACGACATTGCGGGTGTAAAAGGCTGACGGGTCGTCCCGCGAGGGGCGGCGCTGGCAGGATGTACGGTGATTACTTCCGCGCGTGAGCAAATAGGACTAGGATGACAGCACGGTGCTCAACTTTTCCAAGCCCAGCTCGAGATCGCCTTCCTCTTCCTGGTAGACGGTGCGGTGCTATCAAGTCTGAGCCCCATGATGGGTTGCGAGAAACCCAGGAGAAATACTATGCCCGACATTGACCCTCAAACCACCTTCCGCGGGCTTCCCTTGACCGCGGAGCAAGACGCAGAAGTCAGACACTACATAAAAAAGAAAAAGCAGCATGGCGAGCCGTGGGACACACCGGAGTTGGCGGCCATGCTTAAAGACATGCTGGAGCCCCCAGGCGACGATGACGAAGGACTCGATGCCACCGACGCTGATGAAATGAAAGCGGCCGCAGAACGCGCGGCGGCTTCCATTGACGAGGACATGGAACCCATTGAGGCCAATGAGGAGCGCAATGCGGCCATGGAAGCCGAGGTCATGAAGGGACTCGGGCTTTAAATCCCAGACTGCGTGCGCGTCTGGAAGCGGTCACCGCTCAATGGCGGCAGTCGGCCGCGAGCGGCCCTTCTCCTCAGACCGGCACGGTGTAGTTCAGCGTCATGCGCCCGCCGTCCACCACCACAATCTCGCCCGTGATGTAGCTCGCCGCATCGCTGGCCAAGTACGCCACCGTGTCGGCAATCTCCGCGGGCTCGCCCAGCCTTTTCATGGGCGTGCGGCTCATGATCTTGGCCTTGGCTTCGTCGCTGGTCAGCACGGCGTTGGCGGCCAGTTCGGTGGCGATGGTGCCGGGCGCGACGGCGTTCACGCGGACGCCCTTGTCGGCCAGCGCCAGCGCCATCACGCGCGTGAGCTGGTTGATGCCGCCCTTGCTGACGTTGTAGCTGGCAATCGTGGGAATGGCGAGCACGGCGTTGACCGAGCTCATGTTGATGATGCTGCCTTTACCGGCCTGGGCCATTTCACGCGCCACGGCCTGGCCCACCAGGAATGAACCCTTGAGGTTGACGCGCAAGACCGCATCAAAGTCGGCTTCAGTCACTTCCAGAAAGTCGGCGGCCCTGAAAATGCCGGCATTGTTGACCAGCACGTCGATGCGGCCGTGCGCGGCCAGGGTCTGCGCCACCAGCGCATCAACCTGGGCCTTGTCGCCCACATCGCAATACACGTAAAGGCCACCGAGCTCGCGGGCCAGCGCTGCCCCGCGGGCATAGTCAATGTCGGCGATGACGACTTTGGCATTCTCACGCGCAAAGCGGCGAATGCAGGCCTCACCAATGCCTTGCGCAGCGCCCGTGACCAGGCAGACACGATCGGCCAGGCCGAAGGAGATTTCTGATGACGTTTTAGCGTTCATGCCCGGATGGTAACTGCGCAGGCAGCTATGAACTTCATAGCGTTTTCAGCCACGTCGGAAGCCGGCGTGCCGGGTTTGTACAGCGCCGAGCCAATGCCGAAACCACTGGCCCCGGCGGCAAGATAAGGACGCATGTTCTCGGGCGTGATGCCGCCCACCGGCAGCACCACGGTGCTTGCCGGCAACACCGCGCGCAAGGCCTTCACCACGGCGGGCGTGATCATCTCGCTGGGAAACAGCTTCAGGCCCGAGGCACCGGCCTCCAGTGCCGCAAAGGCTTCGCTGGCCGTCATCACGCCGGGCAGGCAGACCATGCCCAGACGCACAGCTTCACGCACCACGGCCGGGTTGAAGTTGGGCGAGACGATGAGCTGGCCGCCTGCGGCCTGCACATTGCGCACATCGTCGGGGCTCAAGACGGTGCCGGCGCCGATCAGGGCTTGCGGATAGGCCGCCGCCATGGCCGCAATGCTGTCCAGCGGCTGTGGCGAATTCAGCGCAATTTCAATCAGCGTCCAGCCGGTGGACACCAGCGCCTGGCCGATGGGCAGCGCCTCGGCCGGCCGCAAGCCGCGCAGGATGGCGACCAGGGGAATGGTTTGCAAGGCGTGGGAGAGTTTTTGAAGGGCGTTCATGGTGCGGTATGGAAGGTGTTGCTTGATGGGGTGTTCATGGGCGCGCCAGGGTGTCGGCGATGGCGCGCAAGCCGCGCCAGGTGGCGTTGTCGCCCATGCGCTGGACCGACACGCCAAGCTGCGCCAGGGCTTGCTCGTAGCGGGCCGTCAGCGCCTGGGCGCCCATGACCACCACGCTATCGCCATGTTGCAGGGATTGTGATTTCAGTTCTTCGCCAATGACCAGGCCCGACAAATAGCTGGGCAGCGCGTCGCTGGCCATGCGCTTGAACAGTGACAGGGTGCGCGTGCTGAAGGCCGTGTGCAGCAGGCCTTTACCGCGCAGGGCATGGGCCACGCCCTGCTCAAAAGCAGTGGCGTCGGGCGCGGCGTCGTTGGCAGGCAGCGTGCGCGAAAGCATCGAGTGCTGGCGCAGCAGGGCATAGAACTCGCCGGTCATCCAGGTTGAAAAATCCGTGACCCGGCGATGGGCGACCGTCACCCACTTGCTGTGCGTGCCGGGTAAAACCAGCCGGGCGTTGTCCAGGCCCAGCAGTTGCAATGCGCCGAACACCTGGGTTTCTTCGCCGCGCATGACATCGGGTACACCGTCTTTTTCAACGCTAAGGCCCGGCACGATCGCGATGCGGCCCGGCTCCAGCCAGGCCAGCTGCCTGGCGATATCGTCGAAGCCGGCAGGGCAGGCGCAGTAGGGGGCCTCAAGCCAGCCCTGCTGGCTGCCGGCCATGCCCGAAATAAGGCACAGCGTGCCAGGACTCATCCAGGCGCCAAAACAGCTTTCAAAAACAGCGGGAAATTCGCCGCGGGCGACGGTCAGGATGCCGCGCGCAAAAGAGCGCTCTTCGACTATGCTGCCATCCGCGGCGATGAGCGCACCGCGCAGTGAGGAGCTGCCCCAGTCAACGGCCAGAAGACGGGTCATGGCAAAGTCCTTACCTGTTGGCGGCGCGGCGAGCGTGCGCCGGCGCTGAAACCCCGCAGGTCTTTGCGCTTTCCCGCGCTGGCCGGATGGAACTTCACCCTGGCTTCGCCTAGCGCGACTACATCAAATTTCCTGGTTTGCATTGAACATCGTGAAAAAGACAGCGGCTTGCGCGTCCTTCAGGCGTTTGTCGCGGGCCGGGACGCGCAAGCTGCGCGAAAACGCAAGGGCTGCCGGGGGCAGCGAACGCGTTTGAATGTCCAATGGTAACTGCTGGCGAAGGCCCTGTTCGTACCTGTGTCGTACCCGGGCAATTCCCGTTGTTCAGTGATTGTCCCTGGGGACAAAAGCGCCGCGCTTGCCCACCAGGAAATCCAGGTCCACGCCCTCATCGGCTTGCAGCACATGGTCGATGTAGAGCTTCCAGTAGCCGGAAGATAGTGGTGGCTCGGGCGCTTTCCAGCCGGCCCGGCGTCTGGCCAGTTCTTCCTCGCTCACATGCAGGTGCAAAAGGCGTTTGGGCACGTCGAGTTCAATGATGTCGCCGTTTTGCACCAGCGCCAGCGGGCCACCGGCCGCAGCCTCGGGCGCGGTGTGCAGCACCACCGTGCCGTAGGCGGTGCCGCTCATGCGGGCGTCGCTGATGCGCACCATGTCGGTAATGCCCTTGCGCAGCACCTTGGGCGGCAGCGGCATGTTGCCCACCTCGGCCATGCCGGGGTAGCCCTTGGGGCCGCAATTCTTCAGCACCATCACGCAGTTTTCGTCGATGTCGAGGTCTTCGTCGTCAATGCGGGCGTGGAAGTCTTCAATGGTTTCAAACACCACGGCCCGGCCCTTGTGCACCATCAGCTCGGGCGTGGCGCC
>Ga0066710_100002525_pt1 | contig 14848 bp, 12 predicted proteins | sample GraSoiAngelo_159_FD_79666 | JGI IMG/M metagenome (GOLD analysis project Ga0066710, IMG submission 79666) | Grasslands soil microbial communities from the Angelo Coastal Reserve, California, USA - 14_1009_16_40cm | ecosystem: Environmental > Terrestrial > Soil > Grasslands | place: USA...
CGGAATGCGAGTCACTTCTTTGAGCGTCTTCAGATCGACGACGGACACGCTGTTCGATTGAGCGTTGGCGACGTAGGCCGCTTTGCCGTCGGGCGTGAGCGTGACCCAATCCGGGGACCTGCCGACATCAACCGATCCCAGCACCTTCAAATCAGGAAGCGAGTATATGTAGACGGCGCTGTTGAGCCTGCTATTGACCACAAGCATCTTTCCGTCCGACGTCACAGCCATTCCATGAGACTCATTGCCGCCTCCCAGGACTGGAGCCTTGCCGGCCGCTATCCGGGGCAGCTCGATTCGATTGACTTCCTTGTGTGTCGCGAAATCAACGACTGCAAACCCGTTCAAGTTGGAAAGCTGCGCGAAAATTCGTTTGGTCGAGCCGTCAGGGTTCCTTTCGAACGCCAGTGGACGTACTCCCAGGTCGAAGTCCACCGTCCACGCAGGCTGCTCGGTTTGGGCGTCGATGACGGTTATAACTTTCCCCGCGACGGAGCCGGCGACCACGAATTTACCGTCCGGTGTGACATAGGTGTTGTGCACGGCGCCCTTCACCGGGATGCTCTTGACTCTCTGCAATGTGGCGGTATCGATGACGTCCACCGCGCCTGGCGCCTGCGCGATCGATACGTACACTCGCTTTCCATCACGCCCTGCTGCGATATTGTTGGGATGGCCGCTGAGCGGGATCTTGTTCGTCACTCTGAGCGTCTTTCCGTCCACCACATCCAGCGTGCTCTCGGACTCATTACTGATGTAGATCTTGCTTCCGGCGACTGCCGCGCCATGGCCGACTTCGATTCCCGTAATCTCTCCCACGACTTTGTTCGTGTCGGGGTCGATGATGCTGACGTTGTCGCCGGCGGCGTTGGTCTGAATGACCCGAACCTTGCCAACGGACGTTGGCGGAGCACTGTCCACCTTTGCACCGCGTACCCATGCGGCCAGAGTCTGCCACTCGGGATCGTCCTGCGATTTCCAGTGTTTGCCGCCATCGTGGATGGGGTCGCCGCCCGCAGCCTCAGCCAGCGGATGCAGCAGCAGCCTGCTCTTGGCCGGGTCGCCGGTAAAGACTCTTGGCCGGACTACGTCGAAGTTCTTGCGCGATTCTTCATCGCTCCAGGTGGCGCTTCCAGGCGAAAGCGGCTGCAAGCGCATCGGAGTGCCGGTTGAATGACAGGAAATGCAGCGCGCATTACCCGCGCGCTTGGCGGTAAAGATAGGTTGTACGCGTGTCTTGAAGAATTCAAAGTCGAGATTAGACGATGGCGCGGCTGGTTGCTGAAACATCAATGCAGCCACGATCGGCAGCGAAGCCATAATAAGCATAGACGGGATCCCCCCTTTTTATTTTTCCAGGAGCATTTTGGCCGAGCAATAGCTTGCCACCATCCGGGCCGCAGGACAAGTAATCCCTATTCGTGCCGCAGCACCGCCATCGGGTCAATCCGGGTGGCGAGCCGGACCGGGATGTAAATGGCGGAAAAGGCCACCACAATGAATAGCAGCGCGATTCCGGTAAAAGTTGCCGGATCCGTCGCACTGACCTGAAACAAAAAGCTGTTCAACACCCGGGTCAAGCCGAATGCACCCACCAATCCAAGCACCACGCCGGTCATCGTCATGAAAAGGCCCTGCCGTACCAGCAGCCGAAGAATATCTTGTGGATGCGCACCCAATGCCATTCGCACGCCGAACTCGGGGGTTCGCTGTGCTACAGAGTATGCGATGACGCCGTACATGCCCACCATGGCCAGCAGCAGTGCCACAGCGGCGAACAATCCCAGAAGCCTCATGACCAGCCGTCGCTGACCCAGGGTGGCTTCGACCATGTCCTCCATCGTTCGGACGTCCGAGATTGGTTGATCGGGATCAATGGCCAGCACCTGGTTGCGAACTGAACCGATCAAGCGCGCGGGATCGCCCTCCGATCGCACCGCGAACGAGACCGCCGGCTGAGGGCTCTGCGCATAGGCGCGATATATTGCCGGCCTAAGTTCGGAATCCAGGCCCTGACATACATCCGCTACTACCGATCAGTAAGACAATCGACAGAGCCACCTGTCCTGTCACCAGCAAACCACGTATGTCAAACCACCGCATACGGCGGTTCGAGCCTCCCGAGCTTGACGCTGTGCCGGCCGTCCTCAGCACATCGGCCAGGTCGGGCCTGGACGCGCCGAGTGAGGGAACCAGCCCAAAGAGCACGCCCGTGGCGATCGAGATCAAAGTTGCGAATCCAAGCACCATGCCGTCCAGGCGGATCTCTCCAGTCCGTGGCAGATTGAAAGTCGTCATACCTTTGATGGCGCTCAAACTCCATCCGGCCAGCAGCACACCAAGTCCCCCTCCGAAAAACGCCAGCAGAACACTCTCCGCCAGCAGCTGTTGGATGATCCGGGCACGGCCCGCCCCAATCGCCGCGCGTACCGCGAATTCGCGCGAACGAGACGTTGCGCGCGCCAGCAGCAGGCTTGCCACGTTCGCGCACCCGATCAACAACACGAAGCCTACCGCGCCGAATAGCATCCAGAGCATGGAGCGGACGTTCGCCACGAGTTGATCTTTGAGAGGTGTCACGGTCTCCGTTGAGCTCCGTTTGGCATCCAGCATTCCAGGATGAGCGAGGCTGTATTGCTGATTGAGTACAGCCAGCTCGGCCGTTGCCTGTTCGATGTCCACCTCCGGCTTCAACCGGCCATATATAGTCAGGATCGGGCTTAACAGGCGGGACTGGGTCGGCATACCGATTACTTCCAACGGTTGCGTCTGCCAAACATCGATTGCGGGGAACGGAAATTTGAATGCCGGCGGCAGCACGCCGATGATGGTGTGCGGCGTACCTGCCAATGGCGCCGTCTTGCCGACGATCAACGGATCGCTGCCGAACCGGCGCTGCCACAACTCCGCGCTGATCATCGCCACGGGAGGACCGCCAGGTGCATCTTCCTCCGGTTGAAAGCTGCGGCCCAGCATCGGCTCGACACCCAGAATCCGCAAGAAATTACCCGATACTCGAGCCGCCCTCAGTACTTCCGGGCCGGATGCTCCTAAGAGCGTGGGATTCCCAACCCCGATCATGAACACGCCCAGCTCGCTATAGGAACGGGCGGCCGCCTTTATCTCCTCATAGCGCCCGATCGTTGAGCCACCCGATATCTGTACCAGCCGGTCGGGATCCTGGTATTCGAGCGGCTTCAGCAGCACCGAGTGGATGATCGTAAACATGGCTGTGCTGCCACCAATGCCGAGACTCAGGGTAAGTACTGCAGTCAGAGCAAAGGCGGGATTCTTTCGCATCGTTCTCAGCGCATATCGCATGTCCTGCCAGGCAGTCTTGAGAAATCCGATGCTGTTCATGTTGCGGATAATATACCCCGCCGGTGTGTAGTTCGGGCACGGGGAAGTAACGGGGGCTCAAGCCCGCATTTTGGGAACCATGTTCGTCCCCCATTTGGGAACCATGTTCGTCCCCCATTTGGGAACCATGTTCGTCCCCCATTTGGGAACCATGGTCGTCCCCAATGTAGTCGCGGGCTTTAGCCCGCGTTTTCCCCTCGCAAATTACTCACTCATGGAAATTGCTTACCATGACCATCTGGAACTAGAATGACCCAGCATCGATCGTCACATCCGGAGGGACTTCCCATGCTTCGCAAACTGAAGTGGCTTACGGCCGCACTGGCCGTCACGGCTTTTGCAGCGGCGAATCCGATTCCCGGCCAGTCTCAGGCCGCGGGGCCTGCCCAGTGGCAGAACGACCTCACGCCGATCACGCCGGCCGACTGGAACTACGATCTGGCGGCACATCTCCTGGAGCGCGCGGGCTTCAGCGGCACGCCTGAGGAGATCAGCGCACTGGCAAAATTGACTCCCGCAGATGCGGTCCGGCGGCTGGTCCATTTCCAGAACATCGACAACAGCCAGTTGCTGCCCTTCGACGAGTCGGGTGTCCATGATCCCGGCCTGGAACCCTTTCCTCCAAGCCGGCCGGCCGTTACCGATCTGGCCAAGGCAAAGGGCGAGGCCCTTGGTATCAAGGTCAAGCCCAGCGGCAACCGGCGTCTTCAGCCTGTCGTGAACGAGTTCTTCTACTGGCTTCGCGCCAGCGTGCTCGAGACCAACCGGGTCGGCTACTGGTGGGCCAACCGCATGGTCCGGACAAACCGTCCGCTCGAGGAGAAGATGGCACTCTTCTGGCACGGTCATTTCGCTGTTAACGAAGCCAAGGTCCGGGATTACCGGAAGCTGCTGAAAGAACTTCAGATTTTCCAGGCGCAGGGCACGGGCAACTTCCGGGACTTGATGATCGCCGTGGCTAAGGATCCGGCGATGCTGACCTTCCTGGACGCCGGCGTTAACGTCAAGGGAGCTCCCAACGAAAACTTCGCGAGAGAGATCATGGAGCTCTTCACCATGGGAGTCGGCAACTACACGGAGAAGGACATTCGTGAAGCTGCTCGCGCATTCACAGGATGGAATTATGTCGATCTCGACTTCGTCGTTAACGCAGCACAACACGACGGCGGTCCGAAGACTTTCCTGGGCCGCACGGGCAATTTCGATGGAGTCGACGTCATCAAGATCATCATGGACCAGCCCGTAACGGCGAAGTTCATCGCTGGAAAAATCTACCGCTTCCTTGTGCGCGAAGACCTCTCCCCGGAATTGCAGGAAAAGCTGGGGGCCGTCCTGCGCAATTCGAATTACGAGATTGTGCCGCTGCTGGACACGATCTTTCTTTCGAAGGACTTTTACAGCCCGGCATCCGTGGGAACACAGATCAAGGGCCCGGTCCTACTGGCGATTTCGACTTATCGGAGGTTCGGTCTCACAGAAGTGCCCGGCGTGCCGGACTTCAATTCAGCCACCAACGCGCTGGGGCAGCTGCTGTTCCGGCCCCCGACCGTCGCGGGCTGGGCGCAGGGCCGGAGCTGGGTCACGCCGGGGCTGCTGCTGGAGCGGGGCAACTTCGCACGCGATATCCTGTTTCCCGATGTCAACTTCATTCCGCCGGATCGCTACAACGGTAGCGAGGAGATCCGAAGCGTTGCGGATCGTATCCGCCGGGGTCTTGACATGACGTCCGCGACGACGCCTTCGCGCGCGGGTGAGGGCGCCATCATCGCGGAATCGAACGTGGCGGCCGACCGCGACGAAGACTTCAACACACGCTATGGCTCGTTCCGCGGATGGCAGATGGCGATAGAAAAGGTCAAGCCGATCCCACGTCACGCTGCGCGGATCGACCTCAGCAAGATGGTGCTGGACGCCAAACTCAAGAGCACGACCGAGGTGGTCGACTATTTCATTCACCGGTTCATGCGCGTGGTACCAAGCGATGACGCGCACCGGATGCTCGTTCGTTTCCTGGACGAAGATTTGGGTACGCCGGACATTGCCGTCGCCCAAACCTACATGGAAGATTCCCTGCGGCTGGTGCTGCATCTGATCATGAGCCAGCCGGAATATCAGCTCGACTAAGGAGCACTCTATGAGAAAGCACTCGCTCTCTGTGAATGGTCTGACACGCCGGGATCTGCTCCGGGCAGGATTGTGCGGCCTGGGCGTCGGCGCGGCGGGAATGTATCGCGCGCCGTCGATTTTCGGCCGCGCGGCGGAAGCTCTGGCAGCGCAGGCGGCCGACAACGGACGGATTCTGGTCGTCCTGGAACTGTCCGGTGGAAATGACGGTCTGAACACAGTGGCGCCCTACGGCGACGATGCCTACTACCGGCTTCGCCCAACCATCGGCCTGAAGGCAGCCGGGCTGCGCAAGATCGACGACCACTTCGGTTTCAATCGAGGCATGGTGGGTTTCGAGCGGCTCTTCAAGGATGGCAAGCTGGCTATCGTCCACGGCTGTGGGTACGACAACCCGTCGTTCTCGCACTTCACGTCGATGGCGTACTGGCAAACCGCGGCCCCGAACAGCGGCGAGCAGTACGGTTGGGTCGGACGCGTCGCGGATGCGATCCGTCCGGACGCACCGTCGAACTTCCTGGTGAATATCGACTCCCATCAGTCTCTGGCGGTCCGCAGCAAAACTCACGTGCCGGTGGTCTTTGACGACCCGAATAAGTTCATGCGCGAAGCGTTTTCCGAGGAGCGCGATGTTCTTGGCCAGGTGGCCGACAACGGTCAGGTCACGAATCCTTCGCGCCGTTATCTACTGGATATCGCCAGGAGCGCAAACGACGCTTCCGCGCTGGTCCGGCAGGCATGGGCCAACTACAAGTCCCCCGTCGATTACGGAATTGCCGGCCTCGACTTGCCAAAGGTTGCAGCCCTGATCGACGCCGGAATGCCGACCCGTCTCTACTACGTTTCGTATCGCAACAACGCTTTTGATACACACGTGTTTCAGAACGATCTGCACCGAAGGCTGTTGACCTACACCTCGGACGCCGTATCGGCGTTCATGCAGGATCTGAAACGCATCGGGCGGGACAAGGATGTAGTCTTGATGATCTTTTCGGAATTCGGCCGCCGCGTTCCGGAAAACACCAGCCTGGGTACGGACCACGGCGCGGCCAACCTGATGTTCGTTGCCGGCAATCATGTCAAGGGTGGCCACTACGGAAAGATCCCGAGCCTCACAGCGCTCGATCCCGGCGACAACCTGATGTACACGACCGATTTCCGCCGCGTGTACGCCACGATGATCGCGGGTTGGCTGGGTTATAAGAATACCCAGGATCTCCTCAAAGGCAGCTTTGAGGCTTTCGATATGTTTGGGTAAAAGAATGGGGTCGAAATCGGGCGCGGGCTAGAGCCCGCGACTACATTTGGAATCCGCATCCCCAATGTAGTCGCGGGCTTTAGCCCGCGCCCGGGGCCGTCTTATGCGCTTCTTGCTCGGAACCCTGATCCTCGCGGCGGTGCTTTCAAGCCAAACGCGGAACGCGCCGCCGGACCCGGTGCGCACTGCCGTAGGCCGGCTTGATCTCGCAGCATTCAAGACGCACATTAAAGGGCTGACGCAGTTCGGCGATCGAATGCAGGGAACCGAGCGCAATCGCGCTGCGATCGACTGGCTCGAGAAGGAGCTCAAAAGTTTCGGGTACACCAACGTCGTGCGACACCGCTTTATGTCCGCCAGCGGGCCTCTTGAAAACATCTATGCGACTAAGATCGGCACGACCCTGCCTCTGGAGATGTACATCGTCTCCGCGCACATGGACGGCCGCGGCGGTGGCGATGCCGCGGACGACGACGGCTCCGGCTGTGCAGTCGTGCTCGAATTGGCCCGGGTTCTGGGAATGTCCGACGTCCAGACGAATCGCTCCGTGAGATTCATTTTCTGGAACAACGAGGAATTCGGGATGGACGGCAGCGGGACCTATGCGCTCGAACGCGCACCGCTTCAGGGCACTGCAGCCGAACCGAAATGGCTTGGCGTCATCCAGCACGACATGATGATGTTCGACCACGGCATGCCTCCCGGACCGAAACAGAGCCGGGACGCGGACATCGACATTGAGTATCAAAAGAACTCCCGGATGGCGGCCGACTCCGCAAAACTGGCGGCGACGCTTCGCGCCGCGAACCGAACGCACGCCAGGGACTATCCCGCAACGATCGGCACGGACATGGCTGGCACGGATTCGATCCGCTTCGAGGACCTGGTAGCCTCCGTCAGCGTCCGTGAAAACGAAAGGGTCATCGAGATTGTCCGCGGTTCAAACCCGAACCACCATCAACCCACCGACAAATACGAGAGCTACGCCGAGGAAGACTTTCGTTTCGGCTTCAATTCCGCACAAACAACTCTCGGCGCTCTAGGACAACTCGCCGGCATAACTCTGGCTCAGCGTCGTTAGGAAACCAGCCGCTCCGCCGCTGACGCCGCTCCGCGGCTGGGTCAGTCCCTGTACAACCTGCGCAGGACCTCGATATCACTGGCCGAAAGGCCGGAATACTTCGCAATGTCGGTCCGCGACTGCAGCTTGCTTCGATACCGCATGAAGTAATCGACGAAATCGCCGCCGAATCCGAAGAAGTACATGATGTCGGGGAAATTACGCGTATGCTGCATGCCGACGGCATGACCCAGCTCGTGTACACAAGTGAGGTATACGATCGTGTCACGGAGAAGGCCGTCTGCAACGGCGCGACTGGCCAGCGGATCGCCGAGCTGCGCCACCTGAGGCATGACGTAAACATTCGCTCCGGCTTTGCCCTTCACAAAAATGCGCTGCGTTTCGCCGAATAGTCCCTGATTCGGTGAAACCCACCGGATGACCACCAGAGCGGCATCGCGTTCTTTGGCTTCCGTGAATTTCAACTTGCCCGAACTTTCGCGCGACCACGCGTCGAGTGCCATCTTCGCCAGCTCGCGATCCGAGTCCCGGTAGCCGGGTACGCCTTTACCATCCTCTATGAAAAAGGTGATGGGTTCGCGAGAGTCGAGCTGTTGCAGGAACGTGGCTGCCATCAACATAGTAAGCGTCGCGAGATTAAGCATCTTTCAAGAGCTCCTTTGCGGTGAGGAGAGCGTAGAACGGATATTTCTTCGAGATGAGCTCCGTGCCTCCCTCTTCGCGATCGACCACGCAGAATGCCGCCACCACCAGGTAACCCGCCTGCTCGGCTTTCTCCGCTGCCTTGAGGATGGAATCTCCGGTCGTGCAGACATCATCGACGACGATCACACGCGAGCCCGCTTTGCCGTCATAGCCTTCGATGAATTTCTGCGTCCCGTGAGTCTTGGTTTCTTTTCGTACGATAAACGCCGGCACCGGCCGCCCATCAAGGCCGCTCACCACGGCCACCGCGGTTGCAATGGGATCCGCGCCCATCGTGAGTCCGCCGATGGCGTCGGCCTCAATGTTGTGCTTCTGAAGATTCTGTAGGATCAGGCGTGCGATAAGCAGCGCTCCACGCGGATCCAGTGTCGTGGTTCTGCAATCGAGGTAATAGGAACTCTTCTTTCCGGACGTTAGCGTGAAATCCCCAATTCGAAGCGACTTCTTGCGGATGATGTCCCGCAATTCTCGAAGTTGATCGTCCATGCCGGGGATTCTATCAGAAGCTGCCGCTGGCTCCTCCACCCCCCGAGCGGCCACCACCCAATTCGGGCTTCGTTGGAGCTGACGACGCCGCCGGAATACCGGGCTGGACAATGGCCGAAGCTGCGCTGACGACTGCCAGCGCGCGTCGCTCTGCGGTGAGCAGGCTTAACGGCGTGAAACCGCAGCGCTGGCCTTCGGGTCCTTTCGATAGCCAGCGCCGAATCATGATGGCGGCGGCCATCAGGAAGACGCCAAACAGGATCGGGTCCCAGGGCTGGCGGGGCAAATCAAGGTACGACTTGTTCGTCGCGATGGTGACCAGCGCCATAGCCAGATTGACATCCAGCAGCAAACGATCTCGATCGCGCAGAGCCATAAGGAGACCGATGATCGGAAGAAGCCAGATGAGTGCGTACGTGGACCAATAAAACCATCCCCCGATCCTGCCGAAAGAAATCTGGAGATTCAAATTGAAATAGAGGCCGGCCCAGGCGGCGGCCTGAATCATTCCGTATTCGTCGCCGGGGAACTCGTCGCCATGAAGGAGATGTTTTGCGCGGGCGGTTGCAAAAACGAGTACGAGGATCCCGGCGGCGGCCGCCCTTTGCATCTCCGGCGACAGAGATGTGTGAAAGGGAATCAGGGCGGCGCAAACGATGGCTGCCAGCGCCGCGTAGATGTAGCCAAAGCGGCGATAGATTGCAAAAGCACACGGGGCGGCAACGATCAGGCCTGCAAGGACCTGCGACTCGCCCGGCCGGCCGATTCGAACCCTGGATGCCATGAACACGGCGCTGACGGTGAGTAAAGCAACTGCCGCCACCGCAAATCCCTCTTCCACACCAAAGCGGTACAAACGAAAACGCGCGGTCAGATATTCGGCGAGGCCAAGACATGCCAGCGACGCGATAGCTGTGAGCATCGCGATGTTCTCGTCATCCTTCATACCAGACAACGTGATGATCAGCAGCACGGACGCGGCCACGATGAGTAGTGCGAACAAGAAGAGGACTAACCGTAGAAACAGATTCGTCCGGCGCAAGTCCACACGGAGGTCGGCTTCCAGGTGTGCCATTTGCGCAGCAGCCAGAAGACCGGAACGAGTCCATTCGCGGACAAGACTCCTGGAGCGGATTCGTTCTTCATCAGCCGGATCGTATCGTCTCATTCTTCGCGGCCAAACCGCCGGGCCAGCAAAACCATTGCGAGGACCACCAGAGATCCTGAAATCACGAAATACATCAGGACAGGTGTAAATTCACGGAGATCATTTAGAACTTCAGCGCTGATTCCGATGTAGCTATAGATGGTTCCGTAAACTACGAATGCGAACCGGCGGAAACGCACACCTTCAATGATGGAAACCGCTGCCAACCCCAAGAGCCCGAGCAGGTACAGTTCTGTCCTGCGGCCATCAATCACTCCCGACACAAGCGATATAAAGAGGACGCTGGCGGCAAGATGAAAGTAAGTCTCCGTGAAATGCCTTTTGATGCTGCGCGTGTGGAACCATGCACCGGCGCCTGCAACCAGGAACCCGTACGCGATAGCGTACGGTCTCAGTGAGTCGCCGTAGATGAAGCCAATGCGAGAGATTCGCAGACCAAACCATCCGGCCAGACTCGAGAGTCCCAGCGAGAGAACGAAGCGGTTGTCGAAGCGATAAGCGAGAACGAAAAAGAGGACGGAGGAAAAAAGCAAATAGAAGTCCCAGTAGTCTTCGAGCAGGTGGAATCGGGTTTCCAGGTATCCGAGTTCGATTCCGAAGACGAGGCAGCCAAGGTAGAGCACGTAGTCGAATGCGAGATTTGGAGATTCCACTTCGCCGGAGGAGTAGGGAGGCGCTTTCGAGAAGCAGTAGTAAAAGGAAACGCCCAGAACGAGGGTCAGCGCGGACAGAATCACGGCATCGCCAAGCGTGGCGAAATAGCTCTGCGCGACCCAGGCCAGTCCGCCGACAAATGAGAGTACGCCCAGGTACAGAAGTGCGTTCAGTTCAATGAAGACGGAGAACCGATCCTTGCGGACCAGCGGGGCGATCGTGTTGTACTGCAACTCCGTGATTGCCCCTGCGGTCTTCCAACGATCGAGACGGCCAAGGATGGTCATTCGGTTATCCTGCGGCGGATCATACAAGAGTGACGTTGGAGTGCCAGGGAAAAAGGTGGGGACAGGGTTGTGAGGGCGAAGAGTTGGGAAAAGGGTACGCGAGCTCCCCTCCTAAGTTAGGAGGGGTGGCCGCGCATCAAGAAAATATCGCGAAGCCACCTTCGTTGGCGCGGCCGGGGTGGTTCCCCAAGCCGTTTCGGATCTCGCTTCTGGAACCACCCCGTCTGCGCCGTTTTGGAACGGGATCTTTTTCTTAAGGGCGCAGCCACCCCTCCTAACTTAGGAGGGGAGCCTTGCATTCCGCAACAGTCCTCAAATTTCTACGGAGGGGACATCCCATCCGGTAATCCGCGGCGTTCAGGATTTTGTTCCACCGTACCCTGAGGCTGGGCGGGCGGCGGAGCGGCGGGTCTCCTCGCTGCCTCTCTTTCTCTTTCCTTTTCTTGCTTCTGCTTCGCCTCCGCCGCGGCCTTCTCTGCCTCAGCGTGCTTGCGTTCCTCCTGCTCGCGCTTGTAGGCGAAGTAATCTCCGATCGCCCTGGTCGCGGAAACGCTAATCAATCCAACGGTGCTCCGGACGGCCTGGGAGCGGGCTGTGCGATGGTACCGGTCCGCCATGGCAAGCTTGGTTGGAAGCTGTGGATTGTCGCGATCGAGTTGCTGCGCGCGCCGATAGCGATCGAGTGCCTCCTTGTACTGCTCGTCGCGAAACAAGTCGTCTCCGGCCGCTATCAACTGCGCTGCCTGCTTGCGGTGATCCTCGATCTCCATCCTGAACTGCTCGCAAGCCATTTGCTCCAACCCCAGGCGTTGAGCGTTATCCAGCGCCATTTCTGCCGCGACAAGCTGGCCCGACTCGGTCAACGAACGAAACTGTTTCTGAAGTGTTTCCAATTCCGCGATACGGGTATTCTCCGTCTCAATGGCGGCCTTCACCTGGTAATACAGCATGCCCGGATCGTCTGCAGCGCCCGCTTCTTCAAGCACCTCGAGCGCCGCCTTGAGCAGCGCAAGCCGCTCGGGCCCTTTTGCATCCTGGAAGAGCTTTTGAGCCTGTTTTAACTTCTGAGCGCGCCACTGGACAAACTGCTGCCAGCCGCGCTCGATATCCTCTTCCGTTGTTCCGACGAGAACCCACACGAAACCGTCCTCGACGCCTGTATCCATGAAACTCGGCTGCAGCATGCGAGAGGCACGCAATCGGAAGCTCGACTCCATCGTCCGGCTTGCGGACTTCAGGTCCAAAACGGTCGTGCGATCCTGAACGGTCTTGGAGACGACAACAGGCCCGCGCGTGAGCAGGTCGTCCATTGCTTTCAGAAAGGCCGACTGGTGGCTGCGGTCCGGATTGTCACGGATCCTTTCGACACCGTAGCCGCAGATCAGTCCCGGAGGGACCGGCGTTGGCGGCGTAAGTTGAACCGACCGAACGCCGGTGCACGAGGAGACCAGTAGAGCAGTAACAATAAGTCCAGCCCTGACTGACATACTTACCTCCGGAGAGTTCGAACCGGTTAGCGTCTCTTTCTCGCCGCATAGTTCTGTGCCTGTGCCTTGGTCATTTGCTGTTCGTGGAAGAGCGCCAGAGATTGCACGTCTGCGTTGACCGCGCCGGCTCCGGCAATTTGTTTGGTGGGTGACTCACGAATGGGTTTGTCGATCAGGTTTTGGCTGAGCTCGATCAGCTTGCTCATCATGTATTCGTCAACTTCGCTTTTGGCCTGAGTGCGCGCCATCTCCTGAGCGATACGAAGATCTGCATGCCTGGCCAGCCCCATTCCTTCGTAGGAAGCAACGGGAATCGGTTCGAAGGGATACAGAACCGCGGTGGGTTCCAGGGCTGGATTGTTGACGGCCACCTTCTTTCCGCAGCCCAGCAACACGACCGCAAAAAGAACGCTAATCGAAACGACGCGCGATCTCATACAGGAGAAGAAGCCAGAAGCCAAGAAGCCAGAAGCCAGAATGGGGGCACACTCCCATTCTGGCTTCTGGCTTCCTTGGCTTCTGGCTTCTTCCCTTTTTACAGGCGCGGATGGCGTTCGTACCAGCTATTCGCCTGTTCATAGGCATAAGCGAGCCGAAGAAGGCCCGCTTCATCGAACGCGGAGCCAACGAACTGAAGACCTAATGGCAGGTTATCGGTCGTGAATCCGCAGGGAACCGAAATAGCAGGTAAACCGGAAATATTGCTGAACGCGCTGCTGCCGCCTTTGCTGCTTATCGTGGCTCCGCTGGTGAGGGCATTCATAAGAGGCGGATCCGCGGGACCTGCCGCACTGTTCTGGCTCGGTGCGACAAGCGCGGCGTAGCGCCCAAGCAAATTCCTGGCGTATTCGCAGATCTCGACGCGGATACGTTGCATCTTCAAGTAATCCATCGCCGGCAGCAAGCGTGCTACGGTAAAGTCCGTGGCGCGCTGTTTGTTGATCAACATCTCGATCCTGCCGGACTTCCAGAGCGGCTCGAAAACACAGGCTGCTTCCACATTCATCGTAAAGCGAGCAATATCCTGGTACGGATATTCCTCGAGATCGATTTCCTCCAGAATTGCGCCCTGCGATTCGAGCACCCGCAGCGCGTTTCTGAAGATCATCGACACTTCGGGATCGTTCACCGAATTGAATTCTTCACGAAGGATGCCGATCTTCTTGCCCTTGATCGGGGATTGAGCGGAAAACCTGAAGGGTGCATCGACGCTCGTCGGATCCAGTGGATCGGTGCCCAAGATTTGCTCGAAAACCATGGCGCAGTCTTCGACAGTGCGGCACATGGGACCCACTTTGTCCATGGTCCAGCTCAAGGCCATTACGCCGTATCGGCTGACTCGTCCATAGGTCGGACGGAGCCCAACGACGCCGTTGACCGAGGACGGAGAAATGATGGAACCGAGTGTTTCGGTGCCGATGGAGAAACCCACCATACCCGCCGCCGTCGCCGAGCCGGGACCGGCCGAAGAGCCGCTGCTCGACTTGGTGGAGTCCCAGGCACACCGCGTTGTGCCGCCAAACCAGCGGGCGCCGCTCGCAAGTTCGCCCACAGCCAGTTTCGCCATCAATACGCTGCCGGCGTCCTGAAGTTTTCGAACAACAGTCGCATCGTACCCGAAGACCTGGCCCTCATACGCCGGGCAACCCCACTGGGTCGGAATACCCGTCGTAGCGAACAGATCCTTCTCTCCCCACGTGATGCCATGAAGCGGGCTTCGAAACTTGCCCTTCAACATTTCCGCTTCCGCCGCCCGTGCCTGCGACATCGCGAGCTCTTCCGTGAGAGTCACAACGGCGAATAGTGTGGGGTTGAGTTTTTGAGCTCTGGTGATATATTCCCGCGTAAGCTCAACAGGTGAGATCTGCTTCGCTCTGAGCATCCGGCCCAGTTCTGCGACCGATCTATATGCAGTTCCCTCGTTCATGCGCGGGAAAAGTTAACCTAAGCCAAATAAAAGGTAAAGTTATGAAATAATTTTATGGTAGAAATACTGCTTCATCCGGACAGAGAGGTATGCATGATAAATCCGCAGGTCGACGAATCTCCGGTAGATGAAGTCTCGGGAAAAATCAAGAACAAGGGACTAGCGCAGTGGGTTGAAGAAGTTACAGCCACTTGCCGGCCGGACCGGGTCCACTTGTGCGATGGCTCCGAGAAGGAATATCAGGAGATGCAGCGGCTCATGCTGCATGCCGGGACGGCCATCGCTCTCAACCCCGGGAAGCGGCCCAACAG
>Ga0066710_100002526_pt1 | contig 14846 bp, 8 predicted proteins | sample GraSoiAngelo_159_FD_79666 | JGI IMG/M metagenome (GOLD analysis project Ga0066710, IMG submission 79666) | Grasslands soil microbial communities from the Angelo Coastal Reserve, California, USA - 14_1009_16_40cm | ecosystem: Environmental > Terrestrial > Soil > Grasslands | place: USA...
GAGGATGTGATGGAAGTTTGGTTCGGCCGCCTCCTGCTGGGCCAGGTGGATTTAGCGACGAGAAATTTTATTCGGGCGGATATCCGCCCGAATAAAACTGCAAATGAAACAGAAAAAGTGTAACCAATGATCGACATAGTGTTACCTATGTTCTGACCCAAAAGTGTTACCGATGTTCTGACTGCGCCGCGCTATCGTCAGCTGTTCTTTCTGCTTTGCTCTTTGCCCTTGGCCCTCTGCTGCTTTGTCCTTAGCACCTGGCCGTGCCTTTTAACGGGATCATCGCAGTTATCGGTTATTGGGGGCGCGCGGCAAACTGCGCGAATGCGCGCGTCTCACAGAGACGCGGCTACAAACTATTAACGGATAACTGATAACGGCAAGACCGAAACCCTGCGCTCCGCCACTATTCACCGATCGCGAATTGCTGATTGCTGATTACTAACTCTCACTTCTCACCATTCAATTAACACCCCTGGCCTTCTATCTGCTGATGTCTCGGGGTTTAACTGTGAATATCGGAAAAAAGCCTTTTCCAGGCCCAGCGATTTGCGATAAGACAGGCTTTCGTCCCATGAACCCCCGCCCTAAAAGGACTTGAAACGCTGAAATGCTAAAATCGGCAGTCAGTAATCCGACATCAAGCACGGAGGATCCAGGACCGAGGATCGGGGCCTATCCGGACGTCGAAGGCGGCCTCCGCCGTGGCGGGCAAGTTTCAGTCGCGTCTCCCAGTCAGGCCGGCGAGCGCGGCGTTACGAGAATGTCGCGAGTGACGCGGCAGGAATGGGCGCCGTCAATTTTGATCTTCCTTCTCGATATCTTTACCTGGATGGCGATCTACGGGATGGCCAGTTATTTGCGGAATGACACCGCTTTCTCCGGGTCATTTCAATTTGCGGTCGTTGAGATCATTCAGATTGCGGTAATCGTCCAGGCTCTCTTCATCATTGGCGGGTACAGTCCCCGTACGGAGACGCGCGGGCTGGCCTATACCGCGGAGCATATTCTGGCCTTGCTTTGTGCGCTTGGGATCAGCGCCTTCGTTATTTACGTGGCCGCTACCTACGATCACACGATGAAGCCGAGCCGGTTTGCGATCTTCAGCAGCTTTCTCGTTTTCATTCCGGCGTCGCTCTTTTATCGGCGATGGCTGCGAACGCACGTGACAGCGGCAACGGCGAGCCGCGCTTTCCTGGTGCTTGGTTGTGGCCGGATGGCCGCCGATTTTTATCTGACGTACCGCGCTTCCCCAAACAACCAGGGTCTCGAATTCATGGATCCGGAAGGTAAGCATGTGGGCGAACGCATCGCCGGTCCAGGCTCACCACTAATTGAAGGCGATCTAACCGCAAAACTTGATGACATGTCGCGACGTTACAGCGGCATCATCCTAGCGGACCGAGCTGACCGGATACGCCCCGATTTGCTCGACCGGCTGATCCGCACGCAGTTTCAACGCATTCGGGTTTATACATTGGAGTCGTTCTATGAAGCCCATTGGCGGCAGGTCCCGGCACATTCGATTGACCCGCTCTGGCCGATGCAGACCGGCTTTCAATTATCCCGCGCTTCGCCCTACCATTATGTGAAACGGATGTGCGATATCATCCTTTCAGGATTGTTGTTGGTTATCTGCGTCCCGCTGATGGCAGTGATCGCGGCTGTGATTTGGCTGACCAGTGGGCGGCCGGTCATTTTCAAGCAACACCGGGTCGGGCGGGATGAAGACATTTTCACCGCTTACAAATTTAGGACAATGCGGAATGCGTCCGACGGCAGACGCGAGACTACAGGACTACAAGACAACACGACAACGGACCCGAAGGCATCCGCCCTTGCACAATGCTACGGCGCGACAGGGGAAGCCGGGGGCAGGGAGCAGAGAGCAGAAGACAGAGGACAGAGATCGGAGGTCAGAGAAGCAGATCTTTATACAAGGGAAAACGATCCGCGGATACTTCCGGTGGGGCGATGGCTGCGCAAGCTACGCATCGATGAATTGCCACAATTATGGAACGTGTTTCACGGCGAGCTGAGCTTGATCGGGCCGCGAGCGGAATGGGTGGAATGCGCGGAACGTTACCGGGACAAAATTCCGTTCTATCATTTCCGGCATCTGGTTAAACCAGGGATCACGGGATGGGCGCAGGTAAATTATCCCTATGGCGAGAGCGAAGAAGACGCGATGCAGAAGCTGACCTACGATCTCTATTACATCCGGCATTATTCGTTGAAGCTCGACGCGATGATTGTTCTGAAAACGATCTACACGATGTTTGCGGGCAAGGGCCGCTGAAAGCCCAGTTACCGGTTATTGGGGCGAGCGAAACGCTCGTTGTATCGCAACTGTAGCCACGGCTCTGTGAGCCGTGCGCACGCGTCTCTTAGAGACGCGGCTACAATACAGATAACAATTAACTAATAACTGCGAATTGGAGGGCAGGCATTCTTGCCTGCCGGTCCAGGGAATGGTAAGCGGGAGCGCTTGCCCTGCAAATTCCCCCGGACCTCTCATTTCGCAACTGTAGCCACGGCTCTGCGAGCCGTGTGCACGCGCCTCCCATTTCGACAAGCTCAGGGCGAGCTCCGAGACGCGGCTACAACTAACTAATTAACGGTTAACCGATAACGCGGCGGCTACGAGCCGCCGCCAGCCCCATTGCCGGAGACTGAACTCGGCGCGGCGGGAGCACAATGGCGCCGGCCGTATTGACCGGCGTAGGCTCCGCCGGCGGTTCCGTAGCCATCGGACGTATAGTAATAATAGTAGCCGGCGCCACGACGGCGCGGTAACCGATTCAAGACTAGGCCGGCAGGGCGAACACCAGCGGCGCTCATGAGCGAGAGGGCTCGGGTAATGGCGTTGCGCGGACTTTTTCCGGCCCGCACTACCATGCAGGTGGTTTGAGCATGCGGTATCATAAGAAGGGTATCGCTCACCGCCAGGATCGGCGCGCTATCGACCACGACTCGATCGAATTCTCTAACTGCCGCGGCAACCAGTTTCTTAAAGCAATCGCCGCTTAGTAGTTCGGCAGGGTTCGGCGCCATTTGGCCGCCAGCCAGAATAAACAACTGGCCGGTAGTGGCCTTCGGGTCGCGCGATTTAGAGAGGTTAAGTGATTCGCTTTCGACTGTAGCGACAAGGCGCGCCGCTTGTTTCAATTCAACATTGCCAACGAGGTAATCAACCATGCCAACCTCGGCTCCTTCACTGCCATCTTTCTTTGCGAATATTTTGTGGACACTGGGCCGACGTAAATCGCCATCAATTAAGAGGACGCGATGGCCTTGTTGTGCGAGCGCGAGTGCATAGTTGACGCTGGTAAAACTCTTGCCTTCATCGGGAAGCGCGCTGGTGAAGAGAAAAAGACGGCGATCTACCTCGGGGCCAAGGAGGGAAAGGGCCGCGCGCAAGTTACGAAAGCCTTCGGCAATGACTCCGCCCGGAGCCTCATCGACCAGACGATACTTGATCGATTCGCGAGGCGCGTTTTTGTTGTCACTCGCTTTCTTCGACTCACTATCCTTGGTTTCGGGAATCGCCGCCAGCACTGGTAACCCAAGAACTGCCTCGGCCTGGTCCACTGTCCTGACCGAGCGATCGAGGGTATCGGCCCCGAAAACGAATGCTAATCCAACCACCAGGCCGCCAAGCAACCCGAAGATGATTGTCTTTGAAGGAATGGGGCTGACCGGCTGACGCGGAACGACGGCGTGCTCGGCAATACCAACCGCATTGGTTTTGATATCCTTGGTCAGGTCGGTGGATTTGATCTGCCGCAAAACGCTTTCGTAAAGCGCGCGATCGCTTTCCGCTTGCCGCGCCAATTCCTGGTAACCAATGGCTGCGCGATTCAATGCCAACGCCGTGCCTTGCTGTTCGCGGAGCGCCGTCTCGAAATTGGCCTCAGTAGTTTGCGCCTGGGCAATGGCATTGCGAAGAATGGGTGGCTGGGCTTTGGCAGCGCGCCGCAGGGCATCGTTCGCTTCGCGCAAAGCCGCTTTCGCTGCCATCATTCGGGGATGCTTCTCCTTGTAACGAAGAGCAAGCGTGGCGATGTCGGCCTGGATTTGGGTGACGTTGCGACGCGCTTCGCCCACCAATTGTGCGCCGGAAATACTCGGGATTGCGATCAACATATCGATGTCGTCGCCTGCTTGCTCGATTTGCTTAAGCTCACCTTCCAGACGGAGCCTGTCTGTTTTGGCCGCGGTCAATTTGCTGCTGAGCTCCTGTAATTTATCTTCGACAATACCGCCGCGCGGTCCGCCCGCTCCCGCGCCGGAACCAGTCTGGCTGCCAGTCGCAACCGTTCCACCGCCAAGCTGAAGTGCGTCAGGATTTCTCTCTTTGTACTCGGCAATCGCAGCCTCGCTTTTCTGCAAATTCGCCTTCAGCCGCTCTTCTTCCTCGACCAAATAGCGAAGCGTGTCGTTACTAAAACTGGCACGCCGTTCGATGGCATTGCGGATGTATTCACGCCCGACCGCTTCGGCAAGGCGTTGTGCCATTACGGGATCGCCATTTGCTACAAAGAGATCGATCAAACGTGTGCCGCGGCGAATTGTCGCTTTCACCATTCCCGAAAGGGCACCGGCGAGCGCGTTTTCCATCGGGGTAAAGGTCATTCCCTCGACCGCCTTAGGCTGCGTTCGGGCATCTTTCGATGGAACGGATGTGACTTTCTCGTTTGGCACCTGGCGGCCCGCGGTCCCGAGCAGTGCTTTGCCATCATCATCCGCCAAACCTTCCGCGCGGATCACGCGGGCCAGCATCTGTCGATTCGTCAGGTTCTGTTCAATCGTGCGCAGCGCTTCCTGACTGGCCAAAAACATCGAACGCACCCGCATGAATGAATCATCGCCTGCGACAAAAGTCGGCTCCTGGAAATCGACCTCGAGGACTGCGTGCGACTGATAGGTCTTCGGCGTTCTGCCCAAATAACCAAGCGCCACGAACAGTCCGGCCAGCACGCATAGGCCGACGATCCAAAGTCGTTCCACCAGGGCGTGCCAGAACTGGCGCAAATTGAATCCGCGCTGCGGCTCCATCATCACGTCGATGGCGGGATTGATGGTGCGCGGGGCCGGAGTTGCCTCGGCGGTTGCTGGGGCGGGTGAATCCGGTGTCATGGGAGCAGAGAGCAGGGAGCAAGGGGCGCGGAGCAGGGAGCGAGAAGCAATGAGCGGAAGCTGTAGCGGCGGCCGTGTCGGCCGCAAAGAAGCACGCGACACGCGTGCCACCACCGAAGTCTTGACGCAAGGGCACGGGAATTCATCGGGAAACAGCCATAGCTTAATTCGTTCTAGCGAGCGCTCATACTTTTGACGACAAAATTAGAAAATGCTTTCGCCAACTGTGATCGCATCGCCGGGGAGAACTGTGAAGTTGCCACGGTCGCCGCGGGCCAGACGTTTTGCATCGACCCGAATGATTTCGTCTTTGCCGGCATTGGAATGCCGGCGAATGCTGATTCGCTCCGGGGCGGCGATGCGAGTGTAGCCGCCGGCCATGGCGACCGCTTCCAACAGGTCGATTCCTTCGGGGCTGCCATCGGGCATTTCATAGCTGCCGGGACGATTGATCTGGCCCAGCATGGTGAAACGACGCTTGGCATAGCCAACGAGCATGACGTTGACCCTGGGATTGACGAGATAATCGCGAGCGTAGAGATCGGTGAGCCTTGAGGCCGCTTGAGTGAGTGTGAGTCCCGCGAGGTGAACCGAGCCAAGCAGCGGAACACTCAGGTTGCCTTCGCCATTCAAACGCCCGTTGGTGCGCAGATCTTCTTCGCCAAAAACTTCAACCGCGACCTGGTCGTTTGCGCTGAGGATATAACCGCTAGGGGCGCTTACTCCGGATGGAAGTGCGGGCGCTGCCGCCGCTGGCGCAGTCGAGCTACTGCTCATGCCCGGAATTGGATAGGTGGGCCGGAGAGGTTCGGCTGATGCCACTGGAGCCGGGGATTGGGCAAGAAGAGAACCGGCTGTGACGGTAACGGCAATCAGGAGCAGGCGGGGGAGCATGAACTAGAAGGTAAGCGAGCTGCGAATTCCGAACTGATTATCGTAAAAACTGAATAAAGCAAGTGTGCTGGAATCCTGCCGGTAGAGGTAGTAAAAGCCAATGCTCCAGTAGCGCGTGATGTCGAGGTCGATCGAGGGTTCGATGTAAAAATAGTCATCGTTGCGGGCAGTAGATGCGCCGGTGGTTGCACTGAGGTAGTCCAAGTTCTGATAACCGACCCCGAGGCTAAGGTTAACGCGACTAAATAGACGCTGACTAAACGTCAGGCTAATATTTGTGTCCGTATAGTCCTGACCAGCAAGAGAGGCGGAGCTGACCGTGCGCCGGCTGCCGGCGATGGTAATGATAGTGTTCTCGAAGGGGCGATATGTGCCTGCAATTTCATAGACAGGCGAAACGGAATCGCCGTCCCCGAACTGGCGAAACTCAAGGCCCGCCGATAAGCTCAGCGAGATCTTCCCGCTGACGATGTAATTGGCGCGAACATTCATCTGTTCGAATGTTTCATCGGACGCCGGTCCGTCACTCGAATTCACTCCGCCGGTTGCGCCAAGACCAATGACCAGCTTGGGACTGTAAACGTAATTTATGAAGAGATTGGCGCTGGCCTGGCGTGAGCTAATCAGAGTTTCATAATCGTACATGGCGTAGCTGATCTGGCCGCTCAGGAATAGTTTCCCCGTTAGATCATAAGTGGCATTCACGGTGGTCGTATAAGTATTTTCTCGCGAGGGACCGCCCACATCGGTGTTCGCTTGCACGCCGGTGGTATTTGACAAGGTATTGAGGTTGGTGCCGTCCAGAATTCGAACCTCCTGGTTTAGTCCGAGAACGAGATGGCCAAAATCGTGTTGCGCCGCCAAACGAATCAGGTGCTCCACGGTATCGCGCTCGGTTTGTTCGGCGAAGAAATAGACGCTGGCAATGTAATCGAACGTTAAATAGTTGAACCCTCCGGCACTGTCGCCAAAGCCAAGATGGATTCCCGGTTCGATTACAGTGTATGTGTCGGATATCCGCTGGAACGAGCTAATGTTAATATTGTCATCGTAGACTTCCCGGACGGTAACGCCGACGTTGTAGCGGAAACGGCGGAAATTTTCATTTACCGGATTGCCATTGGTCTCAACTTGCACGTCGCGTGATGGGCGACTGATGCCTCCAACTGGTAGCGGTGGCTCGGTTCCAGATGTCGTGGCAGTCTCGGTAGTCTGTCCCCGGGTGCTCAAAGGCAAAAGATTCAGCGTTCCCAAAAAAAGGGACGCGGCTAAGGCGAGGTTAGAGACAACTCTCAAGGTGCGACGCAGAAAAGTGGCGATCGTAGAGCATTTACGCCGCCCCGGCAAAACAAACCATGCCTTAAATAAACGCGGCCGGAATACGGTCAGCATCACAGGAGAAAGCAGGAGAAGTGCAGGGATAAAGGGTGACTGGCATTTAAACCCTTTGAAGCAGCGTTCTTGCCAGCGGAGGCGCTAAGTCAAGGAGTAATGGGGTATTGGGGGTTCCGGGGAGCACAGGCAACCAGCCTGCGCTCCCCGGAAACAAAATGAGCATGAGTATGAGTCCGAAGCCTCAGCCCGAGACGAATGGTTTTAGCGCGTTCCAGGCTTTACCCCACTCAGCTTTACGTTCCCAAAGTTCCGCTTCGAGGTTTCGGAGGTAATCGGGGTAGCCCTTCACCTCGTGCAGTACTTGTAATCGCGCCAAGGCTTGCTCGACCCTGTCTTGTTTCGCCAGCGCGAGGCAAAGCGCCGCGGCGATGTCGATGTCGGTAGGATGTAGCCGCGCCTGTAGTTCGAGATCCGCGACGGAAAGGCGAGCCGGGGGCTCAGGCACTGGGGGTATCGAAGCGAATTGGCGCGTCGTGGCGCAGGCATTCTGATAATCGCCATAGTCGGAATAGGCCAGGGCGAGCTGTTTCCAGCCGATCGCTCGCCAGTCGGATTTTTCACGCAGAGCCTCGATGAGCTCCAGCTTGTCGCCATTGTGGTACCAGGCTTCGAATAACGTCTGCTTCTCGGCGGCATCGAACGCTTTCAGTTCGGGATCGTCCGCCAGTAGGCGATCTAGTTCCACCCGAAATTCGACCGGGCCGGCGTTCTGAAAAAAAACGAGGAGACACTTTTGGTTGTCGCGTCCGAGCAATCGCCACCGATCGACTAATTCGGGTTCATCTTTGATTGAACCATAAATATCTCTATAAAGATTAGGTGCTTGTTGCGGAAAGTGACGCAACATTCTGGCCCAGCTCGCGAATGCTTCATCGATCTCCCCGGCAAGTGCCCAGGTCGCTCCTTCCTTCCACCAAAGATCAGGCCATTGGGGAAGAAGATAGCGGGCGATCGCGAAATCGCGTTTCGCGGGCGTCCGCGAATACAAGCCGACGTCAGCCACGGCTCGCTGGTAATAAATGTTCCAATCCAGCGGCGCGATTCCCAAGGCCTGAGATGCCATCTTGTTTGCGGTTTCGTAGTCATTCTCATCGAGGGCGCGAGCGATCTGCTTTTGCCAGCGTTCAACCGTAACGTCAGTGGGAAAATTTGCGGATCCGGCGATGGAAAGGAACGAGAAAACCGCGCCAAATAGCAGCACAATTCCCGTTAACCGGAATAGGATTGAAATAACGCGCGAGAACCTGAACGGCTGATTTGGATGCAGGGCCGTTCCGGCGAGTAATAAGGTCGGAAGGATTGCGCCGATGTGGTGGCCGGGAACGTCGAAAAAGGCGTGCAAGGCAAATCCGCAACCGCAAACCATCGCTGCAAATCGCAATAGCCGATACGTTCCAGACTCGAAAGGGAAACACCGGTTGAGCCACCAGACAAAAAGGGCTGCAATGAGCAAGGGTGCGAGCCACCCCAGTTCCACCGCGACCCAGAGCCAGTCACTTTCCGGATGCGCAGCCACATCCTCACCGATGGAGTGGGTTTGCGCAGTGCTGAAAACGTAACTGAAGTTAGGCAGACCGATGCCGGTGAACGGCGCCCGCATGGTGAGATCGAACGCGTCGCGATAAATGGCGAAGCGCATGTTCGTTGGAGATAGAGGATTAGATTCTTCATTGATGAATCGCACGATGGTTTTGCCGCCATTCCAAACAAAAAGGATGAGCAGCAGAAGGATGCCAGCGGAAGCAATTAAAGGACGGCGTTTGTTACCGGAGGTGATTAACCAGAAAAGATGCCAGGCCACGATGCCAGCGACGAGGAGGATGATTCCGGCTCGCGAATAATCGAGGATCAAGGCCCAGCAAATCAGCGACAGGGCCGCGATCCAAATCCACCAATGGCGTTGCCGCCTGCCAAATCCATCAAGAGCAAGAGCGTAGACCAGGATTCCACCAATCCCCAACACGTTACTGGTGTGGTTTCGGTTAGGAAAAAATCCGAACTCCGGTGTGTGCGGCCAAAAGGGGATTCGTGCCTGTAAGGAATTTGCAACCGTGATAGCTACGGCCAAACCAACAATCAGTAAGGCGATGAACGTCCATGCTCTCTTTCGCGCGGCCAAACTCCAACTCGCTGCCAGCAGATAGTAACCCCAGCTCAAGCCGAGAAGAAATTGAAGCATCGATTGAAATGTGAGCCACGGTTGCGCGCTGACGGTGGCTGGCAGTCGAGCTCCAAGTTTCTCCAACACACCTCGCCAATCGGAAAGCGGGAACCATCGCGAGGGGAGGAAGGCAACGAGCGCAAGCGCGATCAAAGCAGCGAAGGCGATGTTTGGCAGCCTGCCCAGCGATCGCTTGGGCGGTGCAATCAGAAAAAGCAAACCAGTAGCCGCGGCCAGCGATGCCGCCGCCCATAGTTTGGTGCACCCACCCAAAATCGGCGCGAGAGCGGTTAACGCAAGAACAACGTAAAAAGCGGGCCTGGCCGTGCGATTGATATGAGATCGTGAGCGCGTTGTCGGATCGTGCTCGTCGAAAGGCGACATCTGGCCGATGACGTTATTACAAACGCTGCCGGCAGCGAATCGATTTTATGCGGGCAGCCGGCTAAAGCGGGCGTCATCCCGAGCGCCGTCGAGGGATCCCGTTAAAGTTACCTTAAAGCTTCCGCGACTGGATCCCTCGACTTCGCTCGGGATGACAGGGCCGTTAAAAGAGTTCTCGCCTTTTGCCGGGCAACTCGTTAAAACTGATTTTGATTGTGAACTGCCATCGGGCTGCGCGCGAAATGCGTCTGGCCGAGAGGCGGCGGATTCAACCCTCGAATATATGCCGAAATCGCGCCGTTCCCTGGCGAATTCGATACGAATCGTTTTTGCTCCGCTTTTGCTTTGTCTATTCGGTGCGTTGCCCGCTTTCGCCACCGACGGCATTTATTCCAAATTCGGTCTCGACCTCGGCTACGCTGGCCGCATTGGCTATATGGGTGGAACAACGCCTGAGTGGGCAATTTATGTTTACGGCGCCGGCACCGCGAATTCACGGTTCAATGCTCTCGATATTTCGTCGTCGCCCGACGCCACCGGTCTGCAGGTAGATGGCAACATTGCCCTGGCCGGCGTTTACAGCACCCTGACCGTATCGGGGCAAACTTCGATTAACGGAGACCGTTACGAGCAAACGACGTCGACCGAATTAATTAAAAGCACCGGCACCATCACCGGATCACGCTTTTCCAGTTCGACGATTAATTCCCAACTGAATAGCGGCGCCGCGTCGCTCAAGAATGTATCGATTGCCGCGGCAGGTCTTACCGCCACCGCCGGCTCGCCCACTTCACTTAATATCGGCAAGAATCAGAGCAGGATTTTTGATAACACACCGTTCGGCGGCAAATATGTCATGAATTTGAGTAGTTTCGTCATGGGCGGTGGCAACAATGGAAATGGTGGAACATTAACGCTAAACGGAGCGGCCGGTTCGGCGTTCGTGCTCAATATTTCTGGAGCTTTTAGCCTCGGCGGTAATGCCAAAATTCTTCTCACGGGCGGGCTCACTGTGTCTGACGTTCTTTTCAATATTACTGGCAGCAATTCGACCTTCACCATTGGAGGCGACGCTCTTTTCAATGGAACGCTGCTGGCCTACAATTCCTCCGGCGCACAGCGTGCCTTGCAAATCACCGGCCATAACACTCAGATAAATGGCGAGCTGCTTGCTTACAAAATTAGCCTCCAAAGCGGCGCACATGTAAAGAAACCGAAGGAGAAGAGCAAGGAAAAGGACGATGACGACGACGTCGTCGCAAGTAATTCACTGCTCCACGCACGCACGAGCGCAAAATAGATCGACGTAGCGCAGGGCGTACGGGAGTTGAATCCACTTAAGGAGTCTCGCATCATTGCGCACTTCTGGCGTAATTGCATGGGTAAAACTGCGGTAGATTGTTAATCGAAATTGTCCGAATTGCCTCGCGCCGCTTAGCGCGCATCCTTAGCCGGTGGCCTCGGACTGCTCGCTCGTTTTCGTCGCGGTCGCTGAGTCGTTTCTTCTTTTCGAGTCATAACTGCGCTCGTGAGCCGCTTCCGGCATTGGCGGGTGTATCGTGGCGAGAGCTGCACTTTAATTTTGCAGATTATCGGTTCGGCTTTTTGCTGCACACGGTGCAGGCTATGTACTGGGCAGACCACTTCCCAAACGACAGCCCCGCTTCTCACAAATAGTGGATTCGTATCTAATGTTGATGCCGCGTGGCAAGGCGGCTGGAAAGTTTAACGTTTGCTAACGTTGGCTTTCGACTAAACTTCGTCCCATGAACTTAAAATCTGGGTTCGTTCGCGTCCTTGCGATTCTTGCGTTTGCCATCGCAATTTGCTGGAGCAGTCAGGCGGCACAGCCAAGCAGCACCGGCAGCGGTCGTTTAGTTGTGCAAAGATCGCCCGGGTTTGGAGAAAGGGAACTTCTACGGCTCTCGATCGATGGCAAAGTTCAGAATATCGGAGCGGGAAGTCGCTACGATCAGCCGATTTCGGCAGGAGATCACGTTTTAACTGTGGACACACCGAAAAGTCTGCATCAGCCGACTTCAATGTCGCTTACCGTGGATCCAGGGCATACGTACGCGTTCACCGCCACTCGGGGGTCGGACCACGTTGTATCTCTGCAGCGATCGAGTCGTACTCCCTAGGCAAGCCGGAAGAAACCCTTCTTCGGGCTTTCGCAACGCTTTTTTCGGTGGATCTATCGCTCAAAACCGGCTCAGATTTGGGAATGAGTGCGCGAGTCATTCAAGTTCGCACGGCAACGCGCCGGTTACGGTCCCTGCGAAATCCAAGTGCTCGACCACGAGTGGGACGTTGCTGAAATTATCGGCAACGAAGATTCGCGCCCGCTGATTTGACGCTCGGCCCCGTTTGAGATGTCGTTAACCCGCCGCCGATGGCTTTCAGGAAGGACCCGGCGAAAAACTTTAGTCTTAGAGATAGCTCGACACCTGCCAGCACGAGAAAAGCGATAATCGCTATTGTGACCCCAGAGGAATCCGAACGAAGCAATTCTGGTTCGGATCGACAAGGTACTCGCCGAACTGCCTCGGGAAGTCCTGATGTTTCGATAGTGATTTAAGCTGCGCATCAATCCGCAATACCGATGCCAGCGCGAGCTCGTGCGTCCCTCTCGATCAGAGGAATTCGTGGCTTCACTTCAAAGGTCGCTATCTGAAAGCCAGCGCTGGTTAGACGCATTAGAAAGGATAGTAGATATCCGACCGCTCAGGGGATTTGGGTATTCAAAATGTAATCGCAAATGTCGCAGACATGTTCGAATGATGACCGCGCATATCCTAATTTCCACAGCGCACCTGGAGAGACTGTGGTTCGTGCTCTTTGCTTGCCATATCGCGGGCATGTTTCGGAGCCGATCCTGCGATCTTTCAAATAATGCAGAATCGCGGAATATTGTCTAGAAATGCAATCTTCGCTCCAAACTTGAGGAGCGGAATATTTTAATTCGCCGCATTATGGCGAACTCATCTCGGAGGGTGGTGAGGAAGGATTCGAACCCTCGGATCCGGCGGCGTGCCTGGGTAAGGTCCAGGAATTTTGTCATGAATCTGACATGAAACTCGGCTTCTCCTCCGTCTGCCACAGGCAAAACGTGGCAGCGCGTACGGGAGTCGAACCCACTTACTGCGTTTCATGGCTTTGCGCGATTTTGACGCAATCCTGCTGAGTCCAGCGTATTAGCCGCTCTCAGTGAAAATCGAGCATTAGCACAAATCGCGTATAATAACGCAATTTTGCTGTCCGAATTTGTCCGAAATGCCTTGCGCACGCGCCCGTAATACTTCGAAAACTCAAATCGGTGGATTGGAATGAGGATAAACCTGACTACGGATCACCTTCGCTACGAGGGAAACCGGCGCTTGCGGACAAATTAGCAAACAAATCAGAACTTGCCGTCAGAAGCTTTAGGCTTTTCGTCGAGGGGATGCTGTAATTCGTGCAGCCCCCAAAGAAGCAGCAGGGCCAGGTTGTAACAAACAAATAAAACCCTACCCGGGCTCTCGGCACTTTGTAAACACATATAACCCAGCGCCAGCACAATCAGCATGAGTAGGCGGGAAATCCATTTCATAATCCCGAGCTTTACCGACCTATTCTGGCCTCGTTCTCGTCTTGCTGCCTTCGCCACTCTCGGGCTTCGTCGGCGTTAATGAACCAGTCGGCCTTCCCATGTTTCTAAGTATCCTAATTTCCATGATTTATGTAAAGAACCAAGATAATCTGGTTGCCTTCAGAAAACGGCCTCGGCTACGCAATCCGCCGCGATGGGAAATGCGCCGAAGACACCGGGGACGGGACGTGGCCTGGTAGGTAAAATCCCTATGCCTTAATCAGCTAGGATTTGGCCCGGTCGAGGCCGATATTAAAACGTGAAAAGCGCCGTTAGATCGGCGAGATATATTGCACAACTGTGTCGCAAAGCCGCGCTGCAACAGCTTGGAATAGCGCTGCTCGATCATCAGATTACGGTACTGGAGGAAACGATGCGCGCACCTTCGGAGGAAACAGTTGGCGCAGGCTCCGCACGCCCCGCGACGCGCATAATCCCTCGCACCTGCCCACGCGGAAGAGGACGCCGCACTCACGCCGCGAGGTCACTGACATGCTCTCGCGCACGAATGCGCACCTGGCTGCTCAGCGAAGGATCTTGAAGTTGAGACGCAGCGACACTTCTCAACAAGAGGACAGCAGTCCGCTGCTGAGCGCAGTTTTAGAAGTGCAGTGTGTGGAGCGCGTAAAGCATGAAAGTTAAAACCATGGCGACTCACTCGCTCACGTTCATTGCGCGACTGCTTTGTTCTTGCAAATCGTGACTGAATTTGCCAGCGTCGGCGGCGTGATTCTTCCGTCACAGCCAATCCGACTGATAGGAGAAGATAAACTCACGGCTTTGCGACGGATCGATAAAAGCCGACCATGGACCTCCCTCGATGACCAACTCTATTGCACCATCTGCAAGAGTGTAATCTCGGGCCGCCAGATCGAAGTAGTAGGCGGCACTAACGGCCTGCGCGCTCTGCACCTCAAATGCTCCACGCCCGGTTGTTTTTCCACTCCGGCTGATTGGATCTTGCCTGTTAAATCGGACACTGTCCGCGGAATTGACATCTTTTTTCGTGACAACGGTGTTTGAACCGCTGAGGCGGTTACGTAACTACCGAGGAGCGCACGATTAGGGCGCGCCTACTGTTTGCTTACCTTGGTAACATCGACTTTGCCGCTTATCTCCACACCGATAGGAGTTCTCTCATCGGGTGCAGTGATTTCCTGAAGTTTTTCCACCACACCTTGACGCTGAAGTTGTCGCAACGGCTTGACCACTCGCACGTAGAAAGCGTGAGCATTCTCGGCAGAA
>Ga0066710_100002527_pt1 | contig 14841 bp, 12 predicted proteins | sample GraSoiAngelo_159_FD_79666 | JGI IMG/M metagenome (GOLD analysis project Ga0066710, IMG submission 79666) | Grasslands soil microbial communities from the Angelo Coastal Reserve, California, USA - 14_1009_16_40cm | ecosystem: Environmental > Terrestrial > Soil > Grasslands | place: USA...
CCAGGAGGGCGTCCTCCGCCTCCTGCATCTCCTGCAGCACGTCCCGCAGGCCTTTCATCGACGTACGGCTTCGCTCCAGCAGATCGAGCGGCGGAGGGGATCCGGCGGGCATCTTGTCGGCGTGGGCGATAATCGAGCTGAGCGGTCGATTCCGCGCCAGCGGACCCATCTTGCGAAGACGTGCGATCTGCGACGGATCGTCCCGCACGTCCTGAACCAGTTGCCGGAGGGTCGGCACCAGCGCGGCGGTCGCCGCGGGGAACGCGCGTACCATCTCTGGATCGCGCGTCAAGAGATACCCGCGGGCGCCGAGCTCGGCGTCAACCAGCAGCGTCAGCGTGTGAGAGAGTTCGGCCTTCACTTTCAGCGTGTGCGCCACCAGACCATCGGCGGCATCCGCGCGCCGCTGGTTCGAGTACCACAGGAAGGCGGTGACCACGAGCGGCAGCATCGGGATGCCGACGACGATCAGTCCTTTGTACCGCAGGGAGACGTTCGCCCAACGCAACCGGTCTCTCAAATCTCTAGCGCGCATGGCAGTCTTCCTCCACGGACAATGCGGCGAACTCGCGAACGAGCGTGGGATCCCGCCAGCCCTTCTCGACCTCGCGCGCCAGCTCCTCGAGCGCGCGATCGCGCGGCAGCGCCGACTTGTACGGGCGCGCCGACGTCAACGCGTCGTAGACGTCGATGATGCCGATGATCTGCGCCAGCAACGGCACCTCGCGGCCGCGCAGTCCGTCCGGGTATCCGGTCCCATCGAGACGCTCGTGATGGTGACGCACGATCGATCGGACGTGCCGGAGCAGGCTCAGCTCGCTGCACAGCCGATCGCCGATGATCGTGTGCGTCTTGATGATGGCGAACTCTTCGGCGGTCAGGCGTTCGGGCTTGAGCAGGATCGCGTCGGGGATGCCGACCTTTCCGATGTCGTGCAGAATCCCGCCGCGTTCGAGCGTCTGGATGTCTTCCACGCCGAGACCGAGGCGGCCGCCGAGCGCGGCGCCGAGCTGCGACAGGCGGAGGCAGTGTCCCTGCGTGAAGCGGTCGCGCGCTTCGATCGTCAGGGCCAGGCTCAGAATGACGGCCTCCGCCGAATCGAGCTCGTCGGTGTAGCGCTTCAGCCGCAGCAGCGATCGGACGCGCGCGCGCAGTTCGTGCGGATCGAACGGTTTCGCGATGAAATCGTCGGCCCCCGCGTCGATGCCGCGAATGCGTTCATCGGCGCCCGAGAGCGACGTCACGAGGACGATCGGCAGGAGACGCGTTTCCGGCTCGCTCTTGAGCGCACGACAGAGCTGGAAGCCATCGCATCCCGGCATCAACACATCGCTGATGACGAGGTCCGGCGAATCCGTCCGCACCTTCGCGAGCGCCTCGTGTCCGTCGGCGGCGGTCACCACCGCGTACCCTTCACGCCTGAGAAGTCGTTCGACCAACGCGACGTTCGCCGGCGTATCGTCCACGACGAGGACGCGCGGGACCGCAGACGGCCGGGCGGCCGCGATCGCATGAGCGGACAGCGCCGCCGAATCGCAAGCGGTTCGTCTCATAAGCGCCACAAAGAAACGGGGAGCGCGCGTACCGAGAGGACGACAGAATTGCGGCTCACAGCCCGCGACCGGGGAGCGCGGACGAGGTTTGGAGAGCTTTAGAGAACTTTAGCGGGCGTGTGCGAGTTTGACCATCCGCGTTTGTCTGACGTGACACGTCAGGAGACCCGACAATCGGAACAATCCTGTATTGATGTCGGTGTTTGTCCGACAGTGAGGCGGCAGATGCCACGCCGATAGCTATACTGCGATCCATCAGAGACCACAGGCCTTCACCGAATCTCGATTCGGCGCTCCTGGAGGCAGTGCTCGATCATCTCGATCCGGTTCTGGTGGAGCGCGCTGACGGCACTCCCGTGTTCGCCAACTCCGAGTACGTGCGTCTGGTCGGACCTTCCGACCCCGTGAGCGGGCTGCCGTCGCACCCCGTGAGCGACGAGCCGCGACGCGTGGAACTGCGCGCCGGCGGCGTTCGAGTCAGCCAGAGGATTGCCTGGCGCGACGGGCGCGTGCTGCGCCGCGATTACCTCCCGGTACACGCCGGCGAGTCGCTGGTCGGGCATGTCTGGCGGTATCTCGACGTCACGAGCGAGGTGCTCGCGGAGCAGCGCTGGCGCGCATCCAAGGACAGGCTGCGCGAGTTGTCCGCGCACGCCGAAACCGCGCGAGAAGAGGAGCGGCGGCGGCTCGCGCGGACGCTGCACGACGAACTCGGACAGCGGATGACCAGCATCCGGCTGGAACTGCTCTCCGCCGTCGATCTCTTTCGCGCGACCGTGACACCCGCGCAGGTTGGGATCGTCGATCGGCTCCAGGCGGCGGCGGGACTCGTGGACGTCGGGATCGCGATGCTCCGTCAACTCACGACGACGCTTCGGCCGCCCGTGCTGGATCATCTCGGCCTCGTCGAGGCGATCCGCTGGGAGGCGCGCATCTTCGAATCACGGACGCGCATTCGCTGTCGAGTCACGGCACGGCCGCACGATCTGAAACTCGACGCGCAGCGCAGCATCGCGCTGTACCGCATCCTGCTCGAGGCGCTGACCAACGTGACGCGCCATGCCGAGGCCGGAGCCGTCCGCATCGGCATCATGCGGCATCGCGGCGTCGTCCTGATGAAGGTCGAGGACAACGGCCGGGGGATCACGGCGGAGCAGATTGCGAGCCCGAGAACGATGGGGTTGCTCGGGATGCGCGAGCGCGCGCTCGTCTTCGGGGGAGACGTGCGCGTCGCCCCGGCGCCTCGCGGAGGCACGCGCGTGCTCGCCATCCTGCCGGTCGAGGCCGACCGCCCTGCGCCTCGGCCCACGCTGGAGACCCGCACGTGAGGCGTGTCCTCCTCGTGGACGATCATCCCGTCGTCCGGCAGGGCATCCGGCGCGTGCTCGCCGAAGGGCTGCCCGACGTCATGATCGGCGAAGCGGACACCGGGCCGGCGGCGCTGGCGAAGATGGAAGACGGCGCATGGGACGCCGTCCTGCTCGACCTCACGCTGCGCGGACCCGACGGACTCGAGGTTCTCAGAACGCTGCACACGACCTACCCCTCCGTGCCGGTGCTCATCGTCAGCATGCACCCCGCGGAGCAGTTCGCGCATCGCGCCATCACCGCGGGCGCGGCGGGGTATCTGACCAAGGACGCGGATCCCGGTGAGCTGATCAAGATCGTGGCGGGTGTGTTGAAAGGGAAACGCTATCCAGCCGAGGCGGCCGACCCCGACGATCTCACAGCGGCCGCGCGGGCGGCGCACGAGGCGTTGTCGGATCGCGAGTATCAAGTGCTTCGAATGATCGCGCGCGGGCGCACCGTCTCGCAGATCGCCGCGGAACTCGGGCTGAGCGTCAAGACCGTCAGCACCTATCGAAGCCGGATCCTCGAAAAAATGAAAATGACGAGCACCGCCGAGCTGATGCACTACGCCATCAGCAACCGTTTGGTCTGACGTGCGGCCGAACGCGACGCGCATGCGTGCCGCGACAGCCCCGACGGTCATGTGCGCGATCGCGAGCGTTCTCTGGGCCGGCGTGCGTGCGGGGGAGGCGCAGGTCGTCGAAGCGATCGTGGTGAAGGTGAACGGCGATGTGCTCACCAAGACCGAGCTCGACGAACGTCAGATCGTCACGCTGAGCCGCCATCTCGGGCGCCCTGTCTCGGCCGCGGAGTTTCATCGAGACGCATCGCTGCAGCAACTGGCCGGGGAACTGGCGCCGCAGATTGTCGCCGATGCCATCGACGAACTGCTGATGGTCCAGCGCGCCGGCGACCTCGGCTTCGAGGCGACGGACGCGGACGTCGATCGCGTGCTGGCGCGGATGCGCGAAGAGAACGGGATCGCCGACGACGCGGCGTTTACAGCCCTGCTCGCGCGTGAGGGAATTCAGCCGGCCGCCCTGCGCCGCTCGGTGCAGCGCCAGGTCCTGATCGAACGGGTACGTCAGGAGATCTTCCGGCGCGTGGACGCCACCGAGGACGAGTCGCTCTCGTTCTACATGGCGCACGCCGCGGAGTTCGCCGCCCCGTCGACGATCACGTTTCGCGAGATCGTCGTGACGCTGCCGTCCGACGCGGAGCTTCGCGCGGCCCCCGTCGCGCAGCGCCGGTGGGACACGGCCGTCATGAAGTTCGTCGCGGCGCAGGATCGCGTACGGCGCGGCGAAGACTTCGGCGACGTCGCCCGGACGTACTCGGACGCGCCGTCGCGCGGCGCCGCGGGCGTGGTGGGTCCTGTCGATCCCGGGACGGTGCCGGCGTTCGTTCAGGCCGCGCTGCGGGATCTCGCGCCGGGTCAGGTCAGCCCGCCGGTGCGCACCGCGGACGCGTATCGGCTGCTGAAGCTCGAGGCACGGACGGCGGCTCGCGGCGGCTCGTTCCAGGACGCGCGCGATGAGATCGCCGGACGCGTCGTCGCGATCAAACGGGAACGCGCGCTCGCGGATCAGTTGAAGCGGCTCCGCGCGGCCGCGATCATCGACTGGCGGACGGACGGCCTGAAGGCGTCCTACGAGCGGTACGTGGGACACCGCCTGAGGGGATCACGATGACCCCTGAGCTGGCGAGGCACGCTGAGCTAGAGAGGGCACGTGTTGTGCAGCCGTCCAGGCAGAGGTGCGTGCATGACTATCGTGCTTCGACCACTCGTGTTCGCGGCGCTGTCGTTCGGCGCGGTCGCGTCAGCCGCGCAGCGCGGCGTCGTGCAGGGCGTGAGCGTGAAACCGAATCCCGTGGCCGCCGGCGCGCCGGTCACGGTGACGGCAACCGGCACCAATCCGTGCGGTGCGGTGTTCGTCGACTGGGGCGACGGGACGGCGATCACGTACGCGATCTACAACCTGCCCGTGACCCAGACGCACGCGTTCGCTGCGGGCGGGCGGTTTACCGTCGTCGCGAAAGGGATGGGCAACTGCGACGGCGAAGTCCGAACGACGCTCGACGTGAAACCGCCGCCGTCACCCCCGACGCCCCCGCCGCCGCCGGAACCCAGAGAGAAGATCGCGCGCGTGGACATGACGCCGTCGCCGGCGAGGGTCCGGCAGCCGGTTGACATCGTGGTGGCGGGCAACGGCCCGTGCGCGTTCACGGTCGACTTCGGCGACGGCAACACACGCGAAGAATCGGGCGCACTCCCACGGACGATCCGGCACACCTACGCTGTTCCGGATACCTACGTCGTGATCGTCCGGCCCGATCCTCCCTGCGCGGGCAAGTTCACGCAGAAGCTGACGGTCACCGACGCGAACGCCGCGGCGGAGCTCTCGGGCGTCACCGTCTCGCCGGTGCGCGCCGTGGCCGGACAAGCCGTCACCATTGACGTCACAGGAAGGGGGGCGTGCCAGTACTCGATCGACTTCGGGGATGGAAACGCGGACTCGCGGTCGCGCGACCTGCCGGACCGCGTTCGTCACACCTACCCGGCGCCCGATCGCTACACGATCTCGGTCACGGCGGAGCCGCCGTGCATCGGATCCGCACGCGCCACGCTGGTCGTGCGGCCGCGTCGATGATGTTCGAGGTTCAGGGCCCGGAACCCTGAACCTCGAATCTCCGCGATTGATCTACAGCGACTGCAGGAAGACGACGATCTGGTTCCGCTGATTCGCGCTGAGCGAGCGGAAGTTGTTCGCGACGCCCGTCGCCTCGCCGGCGTGCCGCAGGATGGAATCCGTGAACGTCAGCGATTCGCCGTCGTGCATGTGGCGATCACGGGTGCGCGCGCCCCACAGCGGCATGGTGCGCACCTTGTTCCGCGTCGACTGGCCGCCGTTCTGGACGATCCCGTCGCCGGTGCCGATGTCGTGCAGCAGGAAGTCGCCGAACGGGTGGATGATTTTGTTGCCGAGCGCGGCCGGCACGGTGAACGCGCCGCCGTTGATGACAGTGCCCGCGGTCGACGTGGTGATCGATCGGACGTGGCAGATGTTGCAGCCGACCTGATCGAACAGCTGCGATCCCGCGATCGCGTCGGACGTCGCCGCGAGCGCCGTATCGCGCGGCACCGCCTTCGTCGAGCGCATGAAGTCCGTGAACACGTCGATGTCGTTCGTCGTGTCCTCCGGATCCGGGACGGTGTCGATGCTCGCGACGGAGCGGCCCATCGAGGTGTTCTCGGCCGGCACGAGCCGGTTCGTGATGCCTATCTCGTTGAGGTACGCGTCACCCGAGAACGAGAGCAGGCTCGCGTGCTGGTTCTTCCACCCGAAGCGGCCGCCGCGGATGTTGCCCGGCGCTTCGAGCACCGGCACCTGGATGAACTGGCCGGCGATCTGCCCGCCACTCTGTCCCGGCTGACTGTTCGCAATCGCGACGAGCGTGTTCGAGTTGATCGCTTCGACGAATCCGTCGCCCTGCGTGTTGAGCGAGGTCCGGAACGTGCGGACGTTCTCGGCGCCGGGGACGCGCTCCTGGAACTGCGCGTTGATCGAACGATCGTTGATGAGCGATCCCCCAGGTGCGTCCACGAAATTGCCGTTGCCATCCAGGTGTCCGGCCCGCAGCTCGTTGATCTGGCTGATGGCGCCGGTCACCGGATTCTGGTGACACTCCGTGCAGCTCTGCGCGTTGTACACGGGTCCGAGACCGTCGGCGATCTCGTCACGCTCTTCGAACGTGGCGCGGGCCGCATCGAACGCGGCTTGCGTGAGGAACCCGTTGGTCTGGTTGTCGAACGCCGCGGGCGCTTCGGTGGCGCTTTGGCCCTCGACGGTCAGCACGAACGATCCGACGAACACGGTGAACACGACGACGAAGGACACAACGACTGCGCGTGGACGATTCATACGCGCTCCTCCTCCTGTATCTCGCCGCAGCGATGCGCCGCCGGGCGGCGGCGCGCGAGGAGTGTTCCGTATCCTCCGGGTGAGGCGCGCACGATACGCCCGCGCGATGTCCGACGTCAAGAGATCTCTTATGGGTTTTCTTATAAATCGTGATGGGTAGTCATGACCCTGACGAATTTGTCAGCGCGATGTTTTTCACGCATGCGTTCCGTGCATTTGCTGCACGCGCAGATGGTGAATTCTGCTGGCGCGCGATTTGGTGGGACGCCCCACGCACGCGGAGAAGCGGCGCGGCGTGCAGAGCATGTCGGACGGCGTTCGCATCGCGCACGCATCTCGATCGGTTCGCGCGATCGTCGCGTCGATCGGTTCACGCGATGGCCGCATCGATCGCTTCGCGCGCGCGTGCACTCGTTCATCCTCTCGTCCTCCACGCCGAACGACCGCGATTCGATGCGTGCTCGCCGCGCGTCGCGGTACCAGATCGTCTGTGCGCGCCGCGCTTTTCGCGGTACCATTGGATCGCAGCGTTGATGAGGCGACACCTCGTCCGTTCCACGCGGGCCCGCATCTTGCGTCATCGTGACGACGTCATGACCCTTCGGCAGCGGCTGGCGCAGTCCGTCCGTGCGCGGCTCGCGGGCAAGCCCCGCATTCTCACCGCGTTAGTCCTCCTCGTCGCGGCGATCGGGTTCGGCGCGGTCGCGGCGATCGCGTGGCTCACCTACGACATCACGGCCGGTTTACCCGGGCGTGACGTGATTCGCGGTCTTGGGGAGATGGCCCAATCGACCACCATCCTCGACGCGCGCGACGTGGCGGTGTTCACGATTTATAAGGAGCAGCGGCTCGAGGTGCCGCTCGAGAAGATCTCGCCAAACCTGATCAAGGCGGTGCTCTCGGTCGAGGATCAGCGGTTCTTCGAGCACAGCGGGATCGACGTCATCCGCATCGGCGCCGCGTTCCTGCGCAACCTGCACCTCGGGCGGCGCGCGCAGGGCGGCAGCACGATCACGCAGCAGCTCGCGCGCCAGAGCTTCCTCACGCGCGACAAGACGCTGCGGCGCAAGATGAAAGAAGTGATCCTCGCCGCGCGGATCGAGCACCAGTACACCAAGCAGGAGATCCTCGAGCTGTACCTGAACAAGGTGTACTTCGGCGACGGCCTGTACGGCGTCGAAGCGGCGTCGCGCGGGTACTTCGGGAAATCCGCCCGCGATCTCAGCGTCGCCGACGCCGCGCTGCTCGCGGGACTGATTCAATCGCCGTCGAGTTACGCGCCGACGGTGAACCTCGATCGTGCCGTCGCGCGCCGCAACGTCGTCCTGCAGACGATGGTCGGATCGGGAGCGATCGACAGAACGCAGTACGAGACGGCGCGCCGCGAGACGGTCAGGCTGACGAACGGGCTCGAGATCAGGGAAACGTTCGGGCTCTATTTCAAGGAGCAGGTTCGCAAGGATCTCGTCGAGCGGTTCGGCTGGCAGCGCGTCTATCAGGGCGGGCTGCGCGTCTACACGACCCTCGATCCCGAGCTGCAGCAGGCGGCCGAAAAGATCCTCGAGAAAGGGATCGAAGACATCGAGCACCGCCGCGGCTACGCGCACCAGGTGCGCGGACGCGACGCGGACGTGAAAACCGGCGCCGCTCCCGAGTACCTGCAGGGAGCGCTCGTCGCGATGGATCCCACCGGTCAGATCCGCGCGCTGGTCGGCGGACGCGACTTCGACGACAGCCGCTTCAATCGCGCGACGCAGGCCAAGCGTCAATCGGGATCCGCGTTCAAGCCCTTCGTCTACGCGGCTGCGCTCGAAGCGGGCTATACGCCGGCGACCGTCATCACGCGCCTGAACGATCCCATCCTCACGCAGCAGGGCGGCTGGGTGCCGGAGGACGAGCACTCCAGCTCGTCGTCGATGACGATCCGGACGGCGCTGCGGACGTCGAGCAACCGCGCCGCCGTCCAGACCCTCAACTCAATCGGCATCCCGAACGCGGTCGCGTACGCGAAGAAGCTCAATGTCGGGACGCCGCCCAGCGTGCCGTCGCTGGCGCTCGGCGCGAGCGACGTGACGTTGCTGTCGCTGACGGCGGCGTACGGCGCGTTCGCGGACCGCGGCATCGTGCACACCCCGGTGTTGATCCGCCGCGTCGAGGACAGCGACGGCCGGGTCCTCTTCCAGGCGAAGCAGAAGACGACGCAGGCGATCAGCGAGAGCACGGCGTTCCTGATGTCGAGCATGCTCGCCGACGTCGTCAACGCGGGGACCGCCTTCAGAGCGCGGCAGGGCGGATTCACGCTGCCCGCGGCGGGGAAGACCGGCACGACCAACGACTACAACGACGCCTGGTTCGTGGGCTACACGCCGCATCTCGTCACCGGTGTCTGGGTCGGCTTCGACCAGCCGCAGACGATCGTCCAGAACGGTTACGGCGGGGAACTCGCCGTCCCGATCTGGGCGGCGTTCATGAAGGTGGCGACGAACGGCGCCAAACCGGATTGGTTCGATCGGCCCGCCAACGTCGTGGCCGTCAACGTCTGCCGCGTGTCCGGGAAACTCCCGAACGAGGGCTGCGGAGACGTCGAAGTGCTCCTGCCCGACGGCAGCGTGCAGACGCGATCGATGGTCTACACGGAATATTTCGTCAAAGGGACACAGCCGGCGACGATATGTCCGGTACACCCCGGCGTTCCCGTGTGGCAACGCCTCGCCGGCGTGTTCGGCCAGGACATCGGGCGTCCCGTGCCGGCCGACGCCGCGGGTCTGCCCACCGGATCCACGCCCGTCCCCACCAGCACGACCGGCGCGACCGCGGCCCCCGCCGCGGCGCCGAACGATGCGCAGATCAGCGGCGGCACCGTCGAACCGCCAAAGAAGAAGCGCGGCTTCTGGAAACGCATCTTCGGCATCGGCGGCGACGACGAAAAGAACGGCCAGAAGAAAAAAGACCCCAGGAAGGGTGGCGGCTAGCCGCCCGTCATCCCCTGGCCGTGATACGATTTCCTCAGGTTTTGCATGCCGTTTCGCGACATCGCCGGCCATCAGCGGACGCTCGCGCTGCTGGGCGGGGCGGCGTCGCGCGGGACGCTGCCGCCGAGCCTGATCTTCGCGGGCCCCGAGGGCATCGGTAAGTACACCGCGGCGATCGCGCTCGCGCAGGCGCTGAACTGCGAGCGCGGTCGTGGCATATTCGGCGGGGACCTGCCAGACGCAGGTCAAGACGCGTGCGGCGCGTGCGCGGCATGCCGGCGCATCGCGCGCGGCGTTCACGCGGACGTGCTCGTGCTCGCGCCGGGCGAGAGCGGATCAATCAAGGTCGATCAGGTGCGCGAAGCGATCGACCGCTCCGCGTATCGCCCGTTCGAGGGACGGCGGCGCGTGGTGATCGTCGACGGAGCGGACGCGCTGATGCCGGAGGCGCAGAACGCGCTGCTGAAGACGCTCGAGGAACCGCCGCCGGCGTCGGTGTTCGTGCTCGTGACGGCGTGCCCCGACGTGCTGCTGCCGACGGTGCTCTCGCGGTGCCAGCGCGTGCGGTTCGGGCCGCTATCGCCGGGCGACGTCGCCGGCGTGCTGATGCGCGGCCACGGCTACACGCCGGCGGACGCGCACGCGGCCGCGGCGGCCTCGGACGGCAGCATCGGCCGCGCGCTCGAAGGGGGGACGGAGGATTTCGCCGACGCACGCGACGCCGCGGCCCGCATGCTGCAGGGCGTGGCGGCGTCGGTGGACGTGCGGCGGCGGCTCGACAGCGCGAGGGCGCTCGCCGCCGGACGCGCGTCGAGCGATCGCGCCGAGCTGACGCGACGTCTGCTCGCACTGTCGTCGTTACTGCGCGATGTAGGGGTCCTGCTTTCCCGCGCGGATCACCGCGGGCTCGCCAACGCCGACCTGAAGCCGCTGCTCGACTCGCTGCTTCGGTCGTTCGACGGCGCGCGCGCGCTCCGGGCGTTTTCGGCGGTCGATCGGGCGCTCGAGGCGCTGGATCGGAACGCCAGTCCGAAGATTGTCGCGGACTGGCTGGCGTTCCAACTCTAACGCCGCGTCTCGCGTCTCCCGACGCCGTTCATAGATAAAGGACAGGTATGAGCGCCGCGGCGTCCCGCCCGTTCGTCAGCGTCAAGTTCACGCCTGCCGGGCGCACGTATTCCTTTCTCCTGCCCGATCTCGCGCTCGATGACGAACAGCCCGCGCCGCCGCTGAAGCCGGGCGAAACGGTCGTCGTCGATACGCCCGACGGCCGCGCGCTCGCCACGGTCGCGCGGGTTCCCAGCGCGCTCGCCGAGCGCCGCACGCCCGCCGCCGACTCTTCCAACCGCGTCGTGCGCCGCGCGACCCACGAGGACGTCGTCCATCGCCTGAAACAGCAGCAGCGGGAGCAGGAAGCCCATCGGGTGGCGCTGCTGAAGATCCGCGAGCGCGGGCTTGGCATGAAGCTCACCCGCGTGGAGCACCTCTTCGACGGGTCGCGCCTCATCTTCTATTACACGGCCGAGGGACGAGTCGATTTCCGTGAGCTGGTGCGCGACCTCGCGGCGCACTTCCGCACGCGGATCGAGATGCGGCAAATCGGCGTCCGCGACGAGGCGAAGATGCTGGGCGGCTACGGGTCATGCGGCCGGCCGCTCTGCTGCACGACGTGGCTCAAGTCGTTCGAGCCCGTGTCGATCAAGATGGCGAAGCAGCAGCAGCTCAGCCTGAACCCGTCGAAGCTGTCGGGGCAATGCGGGCGGCTGAAGTGCTGCCTTCGCTACGAGCTGCCGAACGGGAACGGCGTGAAGCATGGCGGCTGCGCCGATCACGGCGAGTGCTCCAACCCGACCGGCCCGGGCCACTGCGGATCGTGCGGGACCGGCGGCGGCGGCTGCGGCTCGTGCCACAGATAACCCGGCCAGGCCACAGATACCCGCAGACTCGGATCTGCCACAGATGAACACAGATGCACACGGATAAAACGGGTAATTATCTGCGTTCATCTGTGGCTTGATCCCGATCCGTGTGTATCAGTGGCGATGAGCGACATCAGTGGCTAAACCGCGGATCGGCATCACGGTCGGCGATCCGGCCGGGATCGGACCCGAGATCGCGGTGAAGGCCGCAGCGGATCCGGCGATCCGCGAAATCTGCGAGCCGGTGCTCTACGGACCGCATGACGGCGCCGCGCTGAGGGCGTTTCGTCCGGGCACGATCTCGGCGGAGGCGGGCCGGGCCGCGTACGACGCGATCGTCCAGGCGGCCTCGGACGCGCAGCGCGGACACATCGCCGCCATCGCAACCGCGCCCATCAATAAAGAAGCGTTCGCGCTGGCAGGATTGCCGTGGAAGGGGCACACGGATCTGCTCGCGCACCTCACCGGCGCGCCGCGCGTCGCGATGATGTTCGAGAGCGACAAGCTGCGCGTCGTGCTGGCGACGGTGCACGTGCCGCTCAAGGACGTCCCGCGACTGCTGACGCGCGAGCTGGTCGACTTCACGATCGAGCTGACCGCGCGCGAGCTGCCGCGATTCGTGCGCGGGCGCGCCCGGATGGCGGTCGCGGGCCTCAACCCGCACGCCGGAGAACACGGCGTCATCGGCGACGAGGATGAACGCGTGCTGCGTCCCGCGATCGAGGCCGGCCGTGCGCGCGGCATCGACGTGACGGGGCCGTGGCCGGCGGACACCGTGTTCGCGCGGGCCACCCGCGGCGAGTTCGACGCCGTCATCGCCTGTTACCACGACCAGGGGCTCATTCCGGTGAAGCTGCTCGCCTTCGGACAGGCCGTCAACGTCACCCTGGGGCTGCCGATCGTCCGGACGTCGGTGGACCATGGCACCGCGTTCGACATCGCGGGCAAGGGGACCGCGGACCCGTCCAGCCTCGTGCACGCGATCCAGCTGGCCGCACGGCTCGCGTCGGGGAGCCACGGATGAGGGCCGCGGAGCGCCACGGACCGAAAAGACTGGCCACGGATCTCACGGAAACACACGGATCCAAGGGGTCCCTTCCGTGTACTCCGTGTGATCCGTGGCCGACCAATCCGTGTGATCCGTGGCCAAGGAATCTGTGTGATCCGTGGCGGAGGACGCGCCGTGGCTAAGTCGGAGCGCGAGGCCGCGCAGAAAATCATCGCCGACAACCGCAAGGCCTTCCACGACTATCACATCGTCGACACGCTGGAAGCGGGGATCGCGCTCCTCGGGACGGAGGTCAAGTCGATCCGCGACGGGGGCGCGAACCTGCGCGACAGCTTCGCGCGCGTCGAGGACGGCGAGATCTGGGTCTACAACGTCCACATCAGCCCGTACCGGAACCGCGGCTACAGCGATCACGATCCGACGCGCCGGCGCAAGCTGCTGCTGCACCGCCACGAGATCCGCAAGCTGATTGGCAAGACCGTGGAGCGCGGCATGACGCTCGTGCCGGTGCGGATGTATTTCAAGAACGGCCGCGTCAAGGTCGCGATCAGCCTCGCGAAAGGCAAGAAAGCGCACGACAAGCGCGAGACGATCAAGCGGCGCGAAGCGGACCGCGAGACGCGCGCGGCGATCAAGGAGCGGCGAACCCGCCGCTGACGCGCGCCGGCCGCGCGGGCGGCAGTGTGCTACATTGGGCCGTTTTTCACGGAGGCAGACTGATTCATGAAGGGCAATCGCGCGGTCATCACCGCGGTCGTCGTTGTCGTCGTGCTGATTGCGGGCTGGTGGCTGTTCCGCCGCGGCACCGCAGCGCGCATCGATCTGGTGGAGCAGTTCAACTCGGCGGAAAAGCAGCCGGCCGGCGCCCCCTTCAGCACCGGCGACGTCACGCTGGCGGGGGAGACGCACAAGAGCATCGCGACGGCGCCCAATAGCCGCGTGACCTGGCGCGTGCGCGTGCCCGAGGACGGCTGGCTCCACGTCTCGCTCGGTCTGAAGCCGGAGGCGTGGGACAAGGAAGGCAACGGCGTCTACTTCCTCGTGGGCGTCTCGGACGGCCGCGCGTTCGAGCAGTTGTTCACCGAGACGGTGAACCCGTTCAAGAACCCCGCCGACCGGCGCTGGATTCCGGTGTGGGTCGACCTCTCCGCGTACGCCGGCGAGGAGATGCAGATCATCTTCAACACGCGCGAGAGCGGCCCGAGCGAGGGGCCCGACGCGCGCAACGATTTGCCCGTGTGGGGCGCGCCGGAGATCGTCACGCGCTGAATGCAGATCCCTCTCCTCGATCTCCAGGGACAGTACCGCCCCCTGCGTGACGAGTTGCTTGCCGCGATCGCGCGCGTCTGCGACAGCCAGCGCTTCATCGGCGGCCCCGAAGTCGACGCGCTCGAGCGCGAGCTGGCCGCATACATCGGCGTGCGCCACGCGATCGGCGTCTCGTCGGGCACCGACGCGCTCCTCGTCGCGATGATGGCGCTCGGGATTGGTCCGGGTGACGACGTCGTCACGAGCACCTACTCTTTCTTCGCCACGGCCGGCTGCATCGTGCGCGTCGGCGCGACGCCGCGTCTCGTCGACATCGATCCGGCGACGTACGCGATCGATGCGGCGGCGGCCGTCCGCGCGCTGACGCCGAAGACCCGCGCCGTCATTCCGGTTCATCTGTATGGGCTTTGCGCCGACATGGATTCGTTGCTGGCGGCGGCGCGCAGCCGCGGCGTCGCCGTGATCGAGGACGCCGCACAGGCGATCGGCGCGACGTATCACGGGCGTCAGGCCGGGACGATGGGCGCGCTCGGCTGCTTCTCGTTTTTTCCGAGCAAGAACCTCGGCGCGTTCGGCGACGCCGGGCTCGTGACGACCGACGACGACCGGTTGGCGGCGCAGGTGCGGCTGCTGCGAAGCCACGGCGCCGAACAGAAGTACTTCCACAAGAGAGTCGGCGGCAACTTCCGGCTCGATGCGCTGCAGGCCGCGGTGCTGCGCGTGAAACTGCCACACCTCGACAGGTGGAGCGCGATGCGGCGCGCGAACGCCGATCGGTACGATCGGCTCTTCGCCGCTGCCAGCCTCCTGGACCGGGTGAAGACGCCGGCCCGCGTCGCCGCCCGC
>Ga0066710_100002528_pt1 | contig 14840 bp, 15 predicted proteins | sample GraSoiAngelo_159_FD_79666 | JGI IMG/M metagenome (GOLD analysis project Ga0066710, IMG submission 79666) | Grasslands soil microbial communities from the Angelo Coastal Reserve, California, USA - 14_1009_16_40cm | ecosystem: Environmental > Terrestrial > Soil > Grasslands | place: USA...
AGCCAGAACAGCCCGCTCGGGGGAGGCTTCGCCGGGTCCGACACGGTGGCGGAAGCGCTGAAGGAGGCGCGCCAGGACGGCGCCATCCGGGCCATCGTGCTGCGCGTCGACAGCCCGGGCGGCTCGGGCACGGCCTCCGAGGTGATCTGGCGCGAGGTGGCGCTGGCGCGGCAGAAGAAGCCGGTCGTCGTGTCCATGGGCGACACCGCCGCCTCCGGCGGCTACTACGTCGCGATGGGCAGCGACGCCATCGTGGCCGAGCCGGGCACGATCACGGGATCGATCGGCGTCTTCGGGGGCAAGTTCAGCCTTCACGGCCTCTACGACAAGCTCGGGATCAGCAAGGAGATCCTCACCCGCGGGCGCAACGCCACCGTGTTCTCCGAGTACCAGCCGTGGAGCGACGAGGAGCGGGCCCGCATCCGCGAGCTGATGGTGTCCTTCTACAAGGACTTCGTGACCCGGGCCGCCCAGGGCCGCCGCAAGCGGTACGAGGATGTCGACGCGATCGCCCAGGGGCGCGTGTGGACGGGCGTCGAGGCCCAGCGCAACGGCCTGGTCGATCGCCTGGGCGGTTTCGACCTGGCCCTCGACCTGGCCAAGGAGCGGGCCAAGATCGGCAAGGGCGAGGACGTGCGGGTGGTGGTGCTACCCGAGCGCAAGAGCCTGATCGAGCAGCTCCTGGAGCGCCAGGATGACGGAGCGCAGACGGCCCTGCCCGCCGACGTCCGCGCGCTGTTGCGCTGGGCGCTGATGCTCGGCGACGGCCAGCCGCTGGCCCGCCTGCCCTTCGACCTCAGGATCTTCTAGCCCATTTCCTGGCAGACAGCCGTCGTCTTGGCGCGGGGTGTCCACTCCGCGCGCTCCGTCCTGATCTTCCGCGTCGCGGGAATGAATCCCGCGTCGCTCATCCTGCGGGGCCGCTTCGCGTCCCCGGGGCGCGCCGTCTGACGACGGCGCGGTCGATATCGGGTCCATCAACGAGTCGCGCGCTACGGGACACGCGCGCTCTGTTGTTCTTGTCTTTTGCTTCTCTGCGTCCTCTCCGTTCGTTCTCTGCGTCCTCTCCGTTGAGAGGCAACGCTGCGCAGGGCTAGCTTCCGTGCTGTTGGTGGAGGCGCTGGAACCAGGCCTGCGCGGTGGCCTTGTGATCCTGGCCGTAGACCTGGCGGAAGGCCTCGTCGACGCTGCCGGTCTCGCCCATCGCCCGCACCAGGTCGTTCATCCCGCCCATGCCCCGGATGGCGATGAGGTATTCCACGAAGGAGAGGGAGTAGAGGTAGAACCCGCCGACGCCGCCGGCGCGGCCGTCGGCGAGGAGGGTGAGCTGTTGCGGGGTGAGCACGGTTGTCACTCGCTGGCCTTCCATGTACTGCGCCAGCCCCTCCTGGATGTCTCGGGGAGCGAGGCCGCGCGTACGGTCGGCGACGAAGGCGTGGGTCAGCTCGTGGATGAGGGTCCGGTCCATGTCCGGGGTGAGGCTCTGGGTGAGGCCCTGGATCGGGACGCGGATCCGGCCGTCGAGGCCGTCGTAGACGCCGCCCGACCAGGCGGGCGCCCCGCTGGCGTTGTAGTAGGCCTCGCGGGAGAAGAGCACGACCGGGATCGTGACCTGGGGCTGGTGGTCGAGCGTGGAGGCCAGCGTGGCGTAGTGCCGCTCGAGCGCGCGAAGGATCTCGCGGCCCACGTCGTCGTGCGCCTCCCCGTCGTACCGGACGTGGAAGTGGGACAGGTGCTGCTCGGTCATTCCCCGCTCGTCGGCCATGCCCTTGGAGACGCGGTCGAGGAGGGCCTGGGAGGTCGGATCCGGCTGGATCTCGACCGCGGTCCGCAGCGCATCGGCGGCTTCGGTGTTCCGGTCCTGGCGGACGAGCGCGTAGCCCAGCCCCTGCCACGCCTCGGCATTGCGGGGCTCGCGGGCGATGGCGGAGCGGGCCGCCGTCTCGGCGCCGACCCAATCGCCCGCCTCCAGGAGGGTGGCCATGAGCGCCAGGCACGGCCGGGCCGCCTCGGTCTGCACCGTTGTCGCGCGCTGGAGGTGGATCGCCGCTTCGGTGAACCGCCGCTTGCGGCGCTCTCCATCGGCGGTGGCGAGCAACGTCGCCTCGAGGAGGTTGCGGATCTCCGCCGGGTGGCGGGCGTAGAGCTGCTCGGCGGTCGCCACGTCGGCGGCCCCGACCGCCGGGAGGCGGTGGACCAGCGCCTCGGCCTGATGGCGGTCCTCTTCGGCCATCCCCTGCACCTCGACCCGCACCGTCTCCGAGGTGGGCGCGAGCGCGGCGGCCAGCGTCGGCGGCGCGGGCAGGGCGTCGGCTTGCGGGCCGGGTCCGGCGCGGGTGGCGCGGGTGCCGGTGGCCCGAACAGGTGCCGGCCGAGCGGGCGAGCGCATGTTCCGCCACGCGGCGATGCTGCACACCAGCAGCACTGCCGGAACCAGCACGTTCGACCAGCGGAAGCTGGACGCCTCGTCCGCCGCGTCGATCGCGCCGGGCGCCTCGGCGGCCGGACTGGCGCGCGTCTTCATCTTGGCGAAGATCACGCCGCAGCGCGGGCAGGCGGCGGGTCCCGGGTCGGGCTGGCCGCAGCGCGGACAGGCGGCGGTGTCGAGGGCCGGCGGGCTGGAGCTCGTCGTCGTCATCGTCCTCGAGCGATGATGGTAACAGCCGGGACGCTCGCATAGAATCCGCCCCCGTGAGCCCGATCACAGTCGAAGCCACCGCGCCCACGCGCGTCGATCTCGGGGGGGGGACGCTCGACATCTGGCCCCTCTACCTCTTCCATCCGGGCGCGGTGACGGTGAACGTCGCCATCGACCGGCGGGCGTGGTGCCGCGTGGAGACGGGCATCGAAGGGGTGCGCCTCGAGTCCAGGGACACGCTGGCCAAGGCGGAAGGACGCAACGTGTCGGAGGTCCTGGGCTCGGGCGGCCTCTCGCTGGCCGCCTACATCCTTCGCGCGCTGGGGATAGAGAGCGGCCTGAAGGTCGTGACGCATTCGCGGGTGCCGGCCGGCTCGGGCCTGGGTGGCTCTTCCGCCCTCGCGGTGGCGGTGGTGGCCGCGGCGGCGCGCGCGGTGGGCCGCGAGCTGGACGCCGACCGGATGTGGCCGGTGGTGCGCGACGCCGAAGCCCAGAACATGGGTGTGCCGGCGGGCATGCAGGACCACCTGGCCGCGATCCACGGCGGCGTGCTGGGCATCCACCTGGAGCCGGGCGCGGTGCGGGCGGAGCGGCTGGCCACCGATCCCGCCCGGGTGGAGGAGTGCCTGCTGCTCGTCGATGCGGGCGTCACCCGGTTCTCGGGCATCAACAACTGGGAGGTCTTCAAGGGGCAGATCGACGGGGACGAGCGCGTGCGCCGCTCTCTCGCCGAGATCGCCGCCGCGGCGCGGGCGCTGAGGGACGCCCTCGTCGCCCACGAGTACGATGCGGTCACGCCGCTCATGGCCGCGGAGTGGGAGGCGCGCAAGCGACTGGCTCCCGGCGTGACCAGCCCCGAGATCGACCGCATCGCCGCCGCCGCCCAGGCCTCGGGCGGGGCGGCCAAGGTCTGCGGCGCGGGCGGGGGCGGCATGGTGGCGGTGTGGGCGCCGCCCGGCCGCCGCGACGGGGTCGAAGCGGCGGTGAGAGCCGCCGGCTTCCGGCCGGTGGCGTTCCGGCTGGACCTGAGGGGCCTCGAGATCGAGTGAGCTATAATACGAGGTTCGATGTGAGGGAAAACCTCTCGGAACGGAGCGGACTAGGTCCATGATCCAGGCCACCCAGATGAAGCGCGGCATGTGCATCAAGCACGACAACGACCTCTACCGGGTCGTCTCCACCCAGCACATCACGCCCGGAAACTGGCGGGGAATGGTGCAAGCGAAGATCCGGCACCTGAGGACCGGCGCCATCATGGAGCACCGGTTCCGGTCGGAGGATCGGGTGGAGCGCGCGATCCTCGACGAGACCGAGATGGAGTTCCTCTACCAGGACGGCGACATGTACCACTTCATGAACAACGAGACGTTCGAGCAGATCGCGCTGTCGGACGAGGTGCTCGGGGACGCCGTTCCCTACCTGATCCCGAACATCAAGCTCAAGATCGAGATGTACGAGGGCCGCCCGGTCGGCATCGAGCTGCCGCTGACGGTGGAGATGAGGGTCGTCGAGACCGAGCCGGCCATCAAGGGGGCGTCGGTCTCGAACGTGGGCAAGCCGGCCAAGATGGAGACCGGTCTCGTGGTGCAGGTGCCGGCCTTCATCTCCGAGGGCGAGCGGATCAGGATCGACACCGCCAGCGGCGCCTACGTCGAGCGGGTCAAGTAGAGACTCGCGCTCCCACGACCCCCTGCGCATGCTTTTCGTCGTGGGTAGCACCCGGGCGCCCAAGGTCGAGGCCGTGCGCCGGGCACTGGCCGCGGTCGCCCCCGGCGCCCCGGGCTGGCATCCAGCCGAGGTGGTCCCGCTCGACGTGGGAGCGCTCGGCCCGGCGATGCCGCTGACGCTGGAGGCGCTGCTCGAGGGGGCGCGGGTGAGGGCCGAGCGGGCCCTGGACGAGGTCCGGGCGGCGGGCCGGCGGGCGGATCTGGGGATCGGCCTGGAGGGAGGGATCGACGTGCGGGGTGACGGTGCGGGCCGGCGCGGGTACCTGATGTCGTGGGCCTATGCCACCGACGGCCAGCGCGGTGCGCACGGCTGCGGCGGGGCGATCGAGGTGCCGCCGCGCCTGCTGGCCGACGTGGTCGACCACGGCGTCGAGCTGGGCGTTGCCATCGACGCGTTCGCTTCCGAGACGGACGTGCGGAGCCGGCAGGGGGCGTGGGGCGTCTTGACCCGCGGGCTGCTGGACCGCACGCGCTCGTTCGAGCTGGCCCTGCTCGGGGCCCTCGCCCCGTTCTACAACCCGGGGTCCTATCGATGAGCCAGTCGCTGCGCACCGGGGCCGGCTGGGTGGAGGTCATCACCGGCAGCATGTTCAGCGGCAAGAGCGAGGAGCTCATCCGCCGCATCCGCCGGGCGCAGATCGCTCGGCAGAAGGTCCAGATCTTCAAGCCGCGGGTCGACGACCGCTACGTGGCCGACCACATCGTCAGCCACTCCGAGATGAAGATGCCGTCGCAGGTCGTCCGCTCGGCGCGGGAGATTCTGGACCTCGTCGAGCCGGTCACGGAGGTGGTCGGCATCGACGAAGGGCAGTTCTTCGACCTCTCGCTCGTGGAGGTCGTCAACACGCTTGCCGACCGCGGCGTCCGGGTGATCGTGGCCGGCCTCGACCAGGACTACCTCGGCCGGCCCTTCGAGCCGATGCCGCAGCTGTTGGCGGTGGCCGAGTACGTCGACAAGACGCTGGCCATCTGCATGCAGTGCGGTGCGCCCGCCAACCGGAGCCAGCGGCTCGTCGCCGCGACCGGCCGGGTCGTGGTGGGCGGCTCCGAGCAGTACGAGGCGCGGTGCCGCCGCTGCTTCCGTCCGGGCGTCGAGCGTTCCGAAGGGTAACAAACCGAGAGGCGCCGAGAGTCAGGGTGGCCGTGTGCCTGGCTGCATATCATGCCTTTCATCAGTGACTTACGGGTTGCATCGCCATCGCGGCACAGCGCTTGCTCGTTTTTCAGGCGCCATGAGCGTCTCGAAGGTGCCGATGGTGCGGTGCCGGCTCGACGGGCCGGAAGGGGCTGTCGAGTCGCTGCGCTACATCCCCCTGGCCGAGTTCGAGCTGTGGCGATACCTGATGGAGACGCGCCACGGCCGGCAGGTCGTGGTGGAGGAAGTGTCGGTCTGGGTCGCCGAGGAGTCCGGCACCTGGAATTCCGGCTTCGCGGACGAAGAGCTGCAGCCGGTCGTCCGCCTCCGCCTGGAGCGGCCGAGCCCGTACGGCGTGCCGATCCCGATGGAGCGGTACTACCCGGCCGAGACCTACCCGCAGGCGCAGGAAGCCCTGCTGAGCCACTTCGAGGAAGAGCCCTGCCGCGTGCTGGGCGCGACCCCCGGCTATTTCGTGCCGGCCGGCGCGGTAGGACGCCGGAAGCAAGCCGCCCGTTTCGCGTAGCGGCCGGCCCGTCCGGGCCGGCCGCGGTGTGCCGCCCGTGATCTCCATCGACGGGTCGCAAGGGGAGGGCGGCGGCCAGATCATACGCACCGCCCTCGCGTTTTCGGCAGCCACCGCGCAGCCGTTCCACATCACGCGGATCAGGGCCGGGCGCCTCCGCCCCGGTCTGCAGCCGCAGCACCTCGCCGCCGTGCGCGCGGCCGCGCTCGTCTGCGGGGCGAAGGTAGGCGGGGCCTTCGACGGCTCTCCCGACGTGCGGTTCGAGCCCGGACCGGTGCAGGCCGGGGACTTCCGCTTCGAGATTGCGACTGCGGGCGCCACCACGCTGGTGCTCCAGACCGTGATCGCACCGTTGGCCACGGCATCCGGTCCGAGCCGGATCGACGTCACCGGCGGCACCCATGTGCCCCTCAGTCCTTCGTTCCACTACCTCGCGCGACACTGGGCGGGAGTCGTCGAGCGGCTGGGCCTGCGGGCGCGCGTGGAGCTGGTCCGGGCCGGCTTCTACCCGCCCGGAGGAGGCGAGCTGAGGGCGGAGGTACAGCCCTGGAAGCGGCCGGCGCACCTCGACCTGGTGGAGCGGGGAAAGCTCGTTGCGATCCGCGGAACGGCCGGCGCGGCGCGACTGCCGGGGGTGGCGGACCGCCTTCGTCGCGCGGCGCAGGAGCGGCTGTGGGAGTCGCGCCGGCTCGAGTCGAGCTGGGAGGTGGTCGAGGTGCCGGCGCCGTCCAAGGGATGCTTCGTGCTCCTGGAGGCGGTCTTCGAGCAGGGCCGCGCCGCCTTCGGCCTTCTCGGCGAGCGGCGGGTGAGGGCCGAGGTGCTCGGCGACCGGGCCGCGCGCCACGTCCTCAAGTTCCTCGACACCGACGAGGGCGCGGTCGATCCTCACCTGGCCGACCAGCTCGTCCTGCCGCTTGCTCTGGCCGGGGGCGGGGGAAGGATCACCACGCCGGAGGTGACCGGTCATCTGCAGACGGTGGCCGAGGTAGTCTCGCAGTTCGGCGTCCCCGCCCGCACCTGGGGCCGTCGCGGAGGGCCGGGCGGCGTCGAGGTGAGCGCGGTTGACCGTCCGCAGACCGGCAGATAGCATAGCCCTTGGCGAGTCGGAGGAGGAGGATGCGATGCGAGGCCACGCCGCGGCGCTCCTTCTCGCCGCCCTCGCGGTCGTCGCCTGCGTCGCGCCGCCGAAGACGATCACCGCAGTTCCCGCCCGGCCGTTGCGGGCGGCGACCCCCGACGAGGTCCTGTCCGCCTATGAGGCCTATGCGCACGACAGCCGGACGCTCAGCGCCTCGGGGGACCTCGAGGTGCGCGATCTCCGGGCCGGCCGGGCCAGGAAGCTCGGCGTCCGCCTGGTGGCGAGCCGAGGCGGCAAGCTCTATCTCAAGGGCTCGATAGCGGTCGTGACGGCGCTCGAGGTAGTGGCCGACGGCGAGCGCTTCTGGTTCCAGGTCCCGTCCCGCAAGACGGTGTGGACGGGCAAGTCGGGGGCCGGCCACCGGGCCGAGGGCGACAACGCGCCCTATTACGCCCTGCGTCCGTCGGACGTCAACTCCGCCCTGCTGCCGGAGCCGCTGCTGCCGGGCGCCCGCGACGCGGTGGTCTTCGAGGCCGACCCCGAGAGCTTCTCGATCGCCCTGGCCCCCCAGGGGGGACGCGAGGTCGTACGCCGCCGGGTGTGGCTCGACCGCGAGACGCTGCGCCCCATTCGGCTCCGGCTCTACGACGAGCGCGGCGAGGTGATCTCGGAGGCGCGGCTCGGAGGCTGGCAGGCCGGCGCTCCCCGCCGGATCCAGATCGACCGGCCGGCCGAGGGATACGAGGCCGTGCTCGACCTCGACGAGGTCGAACGGAACGTGCCGGTGCCGGAGCAGGCCTTCGTCCCCCGCACCCCGCGCGACTACAAGGTCGAAGAAATCAGCGAGCCATGACCGATCCCATCCTCAAGACGGAGGACCTGAGGATGGTCTACCACGTCGGCACCGTGGAGGTCTTCGCGCTGCGCGGGGTGGACATCCAGATCCAGACGGGCGAGTTCGTGGCCATCGTCGGCCCGTCGGGCTGCGGCAAGTCCACGCTCCTGCACCTGCTGGGCGGCCTCGCCCGGCCGACCTACGGGCGGATCTTCGTCGACGGGGTGGAGATCTCCGCCGCCGCCGACGCCGACCGCACTCGCATCCGCCGGGAGAGGATCGGGTTCGTCTTCCAGCGCTTCAACCTCCTGCCCACGCTGACCGTGAAGGGCAACCTCGAGATCGCCTGCCAGATCCAGGGCAACGGCCGGCCCTCGAGCGAGCGGGTGGCCGCGGTGCTCGACACGGTGGGCCTCTCCCACAAGGCGATCATGAAGCCGCTCGACCTGTCGGCGGGCGAGCAGCAGCGCGTCGCCATCGCCCGCGCCCTCATCAACGCGCCGGCGATCGTGCTCGCCGACGAGCCCACCGGCAACCTGGACTCGGTCAACAGCACGATGATCCTGAACCTGTTCCGCGAGCTGAACCAGCGGACCGGCCAGACCATCATGATGATCACCCACAACCCCGAGGCGGCGGCGGTGGGTCACCGGATCATCGAGATGCGGGACGGCCGGGTGGTCAGCCACGGCATCGTGCCCCACCTGGTGACAGGAGCGGGGACGTGAGCGGCCCCGCCGTGCGCGAGCGCGGCGCCCGTGCCGCCGAGCCCGACCGGGCGCCCGACCTCTCGTCACGCGCGCGCCTGCTGCTCTGGGACTACGCTCGCGGCTCGATCCCCTACGACCTGCTCTGCCTGGCCCTCGTGCTCCTGCTCCTGGCGGTCCCCCCCGGCTGCTGGGCCGATCCGATGATCGGCCATCCATGAGCGTGTCCGCCCTGGCGGTAATGCTGGCCATTGCCGGTGGGGGGTCTGGGGGGGGCCGAGGGACCCCCCAGCTTGAAGAGCGAGCGCGGATTCACTCCGCGCGAGCGGAAGACTCGGTCCTGCGGTCGCTGGAGAAGGCCGGGCAGGTCCTCAAGACCATGAGGGCCGACTTCGTGGAGACCAAGGTGCTCGTGCTCCTGAACGAGAAGTCGGAGACCCGGGGGGACGTGATGCTCCAGGTGCCCGGCCGGCTCAGGTGGAACTACACCTCGCCCCAGCCGAGCGCCATGGTCATCAAGGACGGGGCCTTCGCCCGCTACATCCCCCGGAGCAAGCAGGTCTTCCGGGGGGCGGCCAGGGGAGAGGCGGACCTGCTGGTCGGCTTCGGCCCCGGGGCCGCGGGCCTGGGAAGGAAGTACGAGGTCACGCTGGTGGGGAAGGAGACGGTGGGGGAGGGGACGGCCTGGATCCTGGACCTGAAGCCGCGGTCGGGCGAGACCTCGGGCCTCTTCTCCGCCATCCGCCTGTGGGTGGACGAGGCGCGCTCGATCCCGGTCCAGACCCGCCTGACCGAGCCCACGGGCGACCACACCACCATCCGCTTCGAGAAGGTCGTGATCAACGGCGGTCTGCCCGCGGGGGCCTTCGACCTGAAGCTCCCCCGCGACGTGGTGGAGGTCAAGTGAAGACGCGCATTGCCGCCGTCCTGCTCGGCGCGCTCCTGCTGGCGGGAACGGTCCGCGCCCAGGAGCCGCCTCCCGTCGACGCCAGCGACATCATCAACACGCTGCTCGGAGGGTTGCTCGGGTTCAAGGACATGACCGGGCCCGAGCTGCAGACCGAGGTGGCCGAGGTCGGCGGGATCCCGTTCCGGGCCGACGTGCCGCTCCAGTACCTGACCCACGCCGAGCTGGCCCGCTACCTCAAGGATGTCCTCGACGACGAGTACCCCGAGGCCCAGGCGCGGGCCGACCAGCGCACGCTGGTGGCCTTCGGCCTGCTGGCTCCCGGCACCGACCTGCGCGCGGTGCGGGCCCGTCTGCTCGAGGAGAACGTGGCCGGCTTCTACGACGAGCGGCCGGGCAAGAAGCGGCTCTACGCGGTGAGCGAGGACCGGCGCCTGACCCCCACCAACCAGCTCATCCTCTCCCACGAGCTGCGCCACGCGCTGCAGGACCAGTACGCGAACGTCCGCGCTGCGCTGCCCGAGAGCGTGGGCGACTTCGACGACCGCCGGATCGCCTTCCTGAGCCTGCTCGAGGGCGACGCGACGCTCGTCATGGAGCGCTTCCTGCTCCGCCGCCTGCCGGGCGTCGAGGAGAAGGACCTGTCCGGCCTGTCGCTGCCCGTCCCCGCGGTGCCGGGCGCCCCCCCGGTACTGGCCGACCAGCTCGTGCTGCCCTACATCGTGGGCCGCGACTTCGCCCGCGCGGTCTGGCAGCGCGGGGGCTGGGACGCGATGAAGGCGGCCTGGTCGCGGCCTCCGGCGTCGACCGAGCAGGTCCTCCACCCGGAGAAATATTTCGCGGGCGAAGCGCCGCAGCGGGTCGACATCGCCTATCAGCCGCCGGGGGGGAAGCTGTTGAACGAGGGCGTGCTCGGCGAGATGCTGGTCCGGACGCTTCTTGGCGAGGGCTCCGACGCCGCCGCCGCGGGCTGGGGAGGGGACCGGTTCCGTGTGTGGGACGTCGGAGGCAAGAGCCTTCTCGCGTGGCGCTCGGCCTGGGACAGCCCGGCCGACCTGCAGGAGTTCCGCCAGGCGCTCTCGGCTCGCCTCGCCGCCGAGCGCACCGCGGCCGGGGAGAGGGGGCCGTTCCGCATCTTCTCCGCGCCGCCGTGGCGCTTCGCGGCCGGCGAGGTGGGGGGGACCGTCGTGCTCGTCTCCTCCGACGACGACCGGGCCTTCGACGCCGCGCTGGCCGCACTCGCGCGGCCTTGACAGCCACGGGGACGGCCCGGATAATCGCGCGCGACTCAACGAAGGACGCGGCTCTTCGGCGCTCACCTGAGCGCCGCTAGGAGGTACGATGGCCACGCCCGTGACGCCGCCGCCCCCGCCGGGATCCACCAACCTCGGCATGGCCCCCAACGTCGGTGCGCTGCTGTGCTACGTCCCCTGCTGCATCGGGCTCATCTTTTCCGTCATCGTCGCCATCGTGGAGAAGCAGAGCCGTTTCCTGCGCTTCCATGCCTTCCAGAGCCTGCTCTTCCACGCCGGGATCATCATCCTCTGGGTCGGCCTCACGATCCTGAGCTTCATCCTCGGTGCCATCCACCTCGGGCTGCTCATGATCCCCCTCCAGCTCCTGGTCGGGCTGGCCGTGCTCGGCCTGCACATCCTGCTCATGATCAAGGCCTACAACAACGAGCAGTACGAGCTGCCGACCCTCGGCCAGATGGCGAAGGGCTGGGTGTAGCGGCCGCCGGTCAGGCCAGGGCCTGCTCGACGAGCAGGCGGCCGGTCCCTTCGAGGCGCAGGACGGAGCCGGGGACGGCGCCGGGGAGCATCACCTCGTAGAGGCTGCGGTCCTCGACGAGCTGGGGCGTGAGATCTCCGCTCCAGGTGATGATCGACGTCGAGGGGACCGAGACCGGCAGGTCCGGGCGCACGGCCAACGGCAGGGGCTTGCCGGTCACCGACAGGGCGACCATCCCCCGCCCCTCCAGCGCCAGGAACTCCAGCCCGCCGTCGCCCACCGCGACGTAGCGCGGGCTCAACTGCTCCTCGCAGGCCAGCAGGTGCGAAGGCTCGACGTGGATCAGCTCGTTCTCGACCTGCATGAACGTGATCTCCCGGTCCTTGTCGGTGAGGATGATCTTGCCGGTGCCGGAGATGATCACGAGGGCGGGGCTGCGGCCCGGCCGCTTGTCCTTCACCCAGAAGGTCAGGTTGCCGCCGTAGGAGTAGATCGTCCCCTGCTTGATGAAGACCTTGCCCGAGAACTCCACCTCCATCAGGTTGTTCTCCAGGGCGCGGAAGGGCGGGCGGGGAGCGGGAGGCAGTGTCCGGGCGGTGGGCGATTCCCCGGCGGGCGGCACGGGAGCGGCCGCCGCCGTCCCCGGGGGCAGCTTGAAGCGGGCGGTGTCGGTGCGCACGGGGCGGGGAGCGCCCTCCGCCAGGAGGCCGTCGCTCACCGGCTGCAGGGGGCGGCCGGGGGACGACAGGGACTCCTCGGCGCGGCGGCGCAGCGCCTCGCGCACGTCGCGGGCGTTGAACTCCGCGGTGTCGTCCGTGGCGCTGTGGCTGCTGGCCAGGAGGCTTCTCGAGCGGCCCGGCGAGGCGGCCGCGATCTTGTCCTCGACCCTGCGCACCATCAGGTTCGCCCCCGCCTGCCGGTACTGGTAGATGGCGTCCTGGTAGCGGTGGAGGCGCTCGTAGATCGATCCCAGGTAGAAGTTGATCTTCGGGTTGTCCCGGGTCAGCTCCAGCGCCTTCACGAAGGCCGACTCGGCCTCCTCCAGGCGGTTCAGCTTGAAGTAGATGAGACCCAGGTTGTAGAAGAGCGTGTGGGCGTCGGGGCTGTCCGCGCTGAGCTTGCGGTAGACCTCCTCGGCCTTCTCCAGCTTGTCCTGGCGGAAGTAGACGAGGCCGAGGAGGTTCAGGACCCGCTGGTCGCGGGGCCGGAGCAGGTACGCCTCCTCCAGCTCGCGCTCGGCCTCCTCGAAGCGCCGCTCGTCGTAGAAAGACTTGCCCTTGTTGAAGTGCGTGAGGAAGAGCCCCTGGTCGAACGGGGCCCGGGGCGAGCTCATGCGCGGCTATCTTAGTCCAGGGCGCGGATCATCGTATAGACGATACCCTCCGAGGGCGGCGTCTGGCCGACGTGGACGACGCCGCTCGCGTCGGTCCACTTGTAGAAGACGCGGGGTCGCGCGGGAGTGACCCGGGCCGGACGCGGCGGGGGGGCGGCCGGGCGCGAGGAGCTGGCGCCGGCGCGGATGCTGGCCACTGCGGCGTCGAGCCCGCCGGGAGTGGGGGTGAAGAACGAGGCCGCCTGCACCGGCGGCATCAGCGCCGCCGTGAAGCCGGACAAGAGCGACTGGATCTTCTGGACGTAGCCGCGGGTCTCCCGGAAGGGCGGCACGCCCTTGTAGCGCACCACGGCGTTTTCCCCGGCGTTGTAGGCCGCGCTGGCCAGGGCCACGTCTCCCTGGAACATGTCGAGCAACTGCCTCAGGTAGCGCACCCCGCCGAATATGTTCTGGCGGGGGTCGAAGGCGTTCGAGACCCCCAGCCGGCGGGCGGTGTCGGGCATGAGCTGCATGAGGCCCTGGGCCCCCTTGGAGGACCGCGCGAGGGGATCGAACTCCGACTCGACCTGGATCACCGCCCGCACCAGCTCGGTGCTCACGCCGTGGAGCGCCGCCGCCGCCTCGATGTGCTGGTTGAACTCGCCATTGTAGTTGGGGTTGAGGCGGAAGGCCGCGGAATGGATGAGGGTGCCCTTGCCGATGTACGTGAGACGGAAGTCGGCCGCGTCGGGGACGTTGGTGGCTTCGACGACGCCGTTGGCGTTCCGGCGGGTGTAGATCTGGGCCTCGACCGGATCGGAGGCCGCCCCGAGCGTCATCGCCGCCATGAGCGCGCCGGTGCCGGCCAGGCCGAGGGCCTGTCGGCGATCGCCCCGGCGCCGATCCGGAACGCCTCGGGGCACGCGCCGCCGCTCGCCCTGGCGCCGCTCGGCCGCCCGCCGTTCCATGCCGGACCACATGGTACCCTCCCGGCCCGACGTACGCCAGCCGTTATGCAGCTTCTAGCACTTGCCGTGCCAGCTCCACGGCCTTCCGGCGCAGGGCGTCCACGTCCGCCGGGGCGACGCCTCCGCCCTGGGCGAAGTCGGGCCGGCCGCCTCCCCGCAAGCCCAGTCGCTTCATCAGCTCCGGCGCGCTGATCCGATCCTTCAGCGATTCCGAGACCGCGCTGATGACGTGCACGCCGCCGTCCTCCACCGAGGCCGAAAGGACGACGAAAGGCCGGTCGCGGTTCTTGTTGCGGAACTCGTCCACGACCGTAGCGTGGGCCTTGCGGTCCAGCTCGAAACGGGGCGTCCAGACCTGCACGTCGCCGATCTCCCGCAAGTCGGACGAGGAGGCGTCGCCGCCACCCGTGGCGAGCTTCCGCTTCAGCCGCTCGTTCTCGCGCTGGAGCGACTTGAGCTGCTCGCGCAGCTTGGCGTACTCGTCGACCAGGCCCCGCCGGTCGGTCTTGGCGGTCTCCTCCAGCTCCTCCAGGATCCCCTGGTCCTCCTGGGCGCGGGCGAAGGCCGCCTCGCCGGTGATCGCCTCGACGCGCCGGGTCCCCGCCGAGATGCCTCCCTCGCGCGTGAAGAGGAACAGCCCGATCTGGCCGGTGTGCTCGACGTGCGTCCCGCCGCAGAACTCCTTCGAGAAGCCCGGGACCTCGACCACCCGCACCCGCTCCCCGTACTTGTCGCCGAAGAAGGCCAGCGCCCCGTAGGCGAGCGCCTCCTCCCGGCCCATGACCTTCGTCTGCAGGGCCGCGTCCTTCAGTACGACGTCGTTGACGCGGTTTTCGATGTGGCGCAGCTCACGCGCGCCGAGGCCCTGGAAGTGGCTGAAGTCGAAGCGCAGCCGGTCGGGGGCGACGAGGCTGCCCGCCTGCTTGACGTGGGTCCCGAGCTGCTCGCGCAGGGCCGCGTGCAGGAGATGGGTCGCCGTGTGGTGGCGCATGGCCCCCGAGCGGCGGGCCTCGTCGACCTGCACCCGCACCGTCATGCCCGGCTCCAACCCGCCCGCGGTGACCTTCACGTCGTGCACGTAGAGGCCGGGGACCGGGATCTGGCAATCGGTCACCTCGGCCGTCGAGCCCTCCGCGGACATCCAGCCGTGATCGCCCACTTGCCCGCCGGACGCGCCGTAGAACGGCGTCCGGTCGAGGATGACCTGGCCGTCCTGCCCGGCGTCCAGACGGCGGGCGAGCTGGCCGTCCTTGAGCACCGCGAGGACACGCGCGTC
>Ga0066710_100002529_pt1 | contig 14838 bp, 12 predicted proteins | sample GraSoiAngelo_159_FD_79666 | JGI IMG/M metagenome (GOLD analysis project Ga0066710, IMG submission 79666) | Grasslands soil microbial communities from the Angelo Coastal Reserve, California, USA - 14_1009_16_40cm | ecosystem: Environmental > Terrestrial > Soil > Grasslands | place: USA...
GGACCTGCAGGCCTTCTTCTGGGAGGAGGAGGAGATCAACACCAAGCTGCACCACGTGATCACGCGCGCGTTCTACGAGATCCTCCACACGTCGGTGAACAAGCACATCGACATGCGGCTCGCGGCGTACGCGCTGGCGGTGCAGCGGGTGGCCAACGCCACGACGGTGAGGGGAATCTACCCATAAAAGCGCGGGAGGATCAGGATCCCCCCGCGGAACCCCCCTAACGCTGGCGACGAGAACGCTGGGTGCAGTAGCGGCTGCATGGTGACGCCCGGAGTGAATCCGGGCTTCAGCTCCACCGTGGGAATATGGGGGGGTGACCCCACCGTTTCCTTCCCGTGTCCTGATCACGGGTGTGTCCAATCCGCTGGGCGCCGAGGTCGCTCGCCGCCTCGCGCCGCAGGTGCCGTGGCTCTTCGGTTGCGACGTCGACGATCCGGTATCGGCCAACGAGGACATGGACTTCGTGCACGCCGACATGCGCCAGTCTGTTATCGGCAAGCTCGTGCGCCGGTTGCGCATCGATACCGTCGTGCACCTGGCGGTGATCGTCGACTCGGGTCGCGGGGATCGCGCGACTCACGAGACCAGCGTCATTGGCACGATGAATGTGCTCGCGGGCTGCGCCGGACCTGCGAGCTCGGTGAAGCGACTGGTGGTCAAGTCGAGCCAGGCCGTGTATGGCGCGAGGCCCGAATACCCATCTGTGCTCGCCGAGGAGATGGCGTCCCTCGGCCGGGGCGAGTCCTCGATCACACGCGACCTGATCGAGCTCGAGCAGCTGTCGCACGACTTCGCCCTGCGCAATCCCGAGTGCCGCGTCGCCCGCATGCGTCTCGGCTATAGGGTCACCCGCGAGACGTCGCTCGGTCGCTATCTTTCGCAGCCGCTTATACCGACATTCGCCGGCTTCGACCCGCGCCTGCAGCTGCTGGCCGAAGAGGACGCCGCCGAGGCCATCGCGCTCGCCGCCCTGGGCAAACAGGAGGGCGCGTTCAATGTCGCGGGCGACGGCGTGGTGCTGCTGAGCCAGGCCATCACGATCATGGGTGCGCGGTCCGTTCCGGTGCTGCCGCCGTACGCCGGCTGGGCGTCACGCATGGCGATCCGCTCCACGACCGGCGTGCGCTTGCCCTCGCACCTCGCGGAGGTCCTGATGTTCGGCTCGGTGGTCGACTGCGCGCGGCTGCACCAGGAGTTTGCGTGGAAGCCTGCGCATTCCAGCCGCGCCGCCATCGACCTCTTCGCGCAGGGAAAGTCTGAGGACGTCATCGAGGCGCCATCGCCCCCGCAGGAGTACGAGCTGCAGCGCTACCTGCAGCGCCGCAAGCGTGAGCGCCGTCACGGAGCAGGGCATGCGGCCCTGACGGCAGGACCGTGAGCCGCGACACGGTTGCCGTCTACACGGACGCGCCGCGCGTGCGCAGGCGCCACAGCCGGGACGCGAAGGTGGTGACGCCCGCGCCTGGCTTGCGGATGCCGCGCGCAGTGCGGCGGCTGCGGCGCAACGCGCCGATGTACGCGATCCAGGGATTGAGCGACCTGTCCACGCGCCTGCGCGAACTCACCGGGCGCGAGATCATCGACATGAACCGCGTGATGGAGCTCGTGCAGTTCGCATATCAGCAGCAGCAGCTCGCCAAACGCGGAGCCAACTACGTCGTCGACGACTTCGGGTTCGACGCCGAGTGGACGGAGTCGTTCCTGCCCATCTTCAAGGCGCTGTATCGCGACTACTGGCGCGTCGAGACGAGCGGCATGGAGCACGTGCCGTCGAGCGGGCGGACGCTGCTGGTCGCCAATCACGCTGGCGTGCTGCCCTGGGACGGCACGATGATCAAGACCGCGCTTTTCGTCGAGCATCCCCACCCGCGCCACGCGCGTGCTTTGGTGGCGAGCCTCTTCATGGGCATGCCGTTCCTCAGCTGGTTCCTGCGCCGCACCGGCCAGACGGTCGGCCATCCAGACGACACGCGCCGCCTGCTCGAGCGTGACCAGCTGGTCCTGGTCTTCCCCGAAGGCGTGCGAGGCACCGGCAAGCTGTACGCGGACCGGTACAAGCTGCGGCGGTTCGGCCGCGGCGGGTTCGTCTCCACCGCGATCCGGGCTGGCGCGCCGATCGTCCCCGTGTCGGTCGTGGGCGCCGAGGAGATCTACCCGATGATCGCCGACGTTCCGGCGCTGGCCAAGCTGATGGGCTTGCCCTACTTCCCGGTCACGCCTTTCTGGCCGTGGCTCGGGCCGCTCGGCATGATTCCGCTGCCGAGCAAATGGCGCATCCAGTTCCATGAGCCCGTCCACGTGGAGGTGCATCCGCCCGAGGCGGCGGACGACCAGAACCTGGTCATGGCGCTCTCGGACGAGGTACGCGACACGATCCAGCAGGGCGTCTACGACAACCTGAAGCTGCGCCGGGGAGTGTTCATCTAGCTCGGTCGCTCTGGGCGGCGGAGCGATCGTTTGTATACAACGGCGCATTTCCCAGCCGGAATTTCGCGCGTCTGTATACAAACCGCGATGCGGTGCGTCTTAACAGGCGGCGTTGCGCGGCTGGGGCTGACCATCGATCCTCGAGTCATGGGCCGAGCGCCAGCTGTTCCGCGGGCTTTGTCACTCGGCCCATTCACGCTGGCGGATGCGCGTCGTTACGGGCTCGACAGGTGGAACCTGCGGGGGGCTTCGTGGAGACGCCTCGGGCCAAGGACGTACTCATTGGCGCGGCTTGACAAGACGCCACAGCTGAAGCTGGAGGCTGCGAGCCGTCGACTGCCGCGTGGCGCGGCTTTTTCGGGGTTCACCGCCGCCTGGCTTCATGGGCTCGATGTCGAGCCATGCGACCCGATCGAGGTCACGGTGCCCTCGCCGGCGCGTATATCCACCCGCGCCGGCATCCTCGTGCATCGCCGGGCCATGGACCGGGACGAGGTGGTGCGAACGCGAGGTTTGCCTGCCACCTCGATGGTGCGTACCATCCGCGACCTTTGCATGCGGCTGTCATTGACAGAGGCGGTCGCGATAGCGGACATGGCGCTCCACGCAGGAAAGGTGGACAGGCAGGACCTGGTTGGTGCGGCGGCCGTGCGCACCGCAGGCGTGCGATTGTTGCGCCAGGTTCTCGAGCACGTGGAACCTGCGGCCGAGTCGCCGATGGAGACTCGATTGCGCATGGTGCTGGTGCTCGCGGGCCTGCCGCGGCCTGAGGCGCAGGTGGCTGTCCGTGATCGTCTCCTGCGAGTCATCGGCCGGCTTGACCTGTACTACCGCGACGAGAGGCTCGGCCTCGAATATGACGGTGGCACCCACCGCGACACTCTCGCCGAGGACAATCGCCGCCAGAACCGACTACTGGATGCGGGCGTTCGGCTCCTCCGCTTCACAGCCGGCGACATCTTCAACACACCAGACCACGTAATCGGGCTGGTTCGCACAGCGCTCGCGGCCTGACCTGACCCGACCGAGCCACGGGCTTTGTATACAAACGCGCAATTCAACAGGGTGGAAAACCCGCGTTTGTATACAAACGCAGGGTTTGTGGCGTTAGTCGATCACCTGCAGCGCCCGCGTGGGTTCGGGCTCTTCGACTATGTCGAGCGCGGTCGTCTGGCTGATCCAGTACTCGACATCCGAGAAAGACGGAGCGCCGGCGAGGCCGACCGCGTTCGCTAGGTTCGCGTGCAGCTGCTTCGGATCCTGCGCGCGCAGCGCCTTCATCGAGTTGATGCCGAGCCGCCGGATCACCGGCAGGAAACGGTCCATGCCCGAAACCTCGAGCAGGGTGCACTGGTTCGCAAACTCGTAGAGCCGATCCGGCGTGATGCCCGTCCGCTTGGAAAGCCGCTCGCGGTCGATCTCGAGCGATGTGCGGTGAAGCAGCTGGTTCGTGTGCCTGATCCCTCGAGCGCGCAGCCTCCGCACATCGTCGTCGGAGATTCCGCGCAGGTACTCGAGCGTGCGATACACGGCAGCACAAGGATATGGGGTGATGGCATTCCGTATAATTCGTGGCAGCCCCGCCTCATTGGAGTAAACACACCCTGAAGCAAAGCCCGGTCGCAACCCGAGAGATTCTTTCCGGGGAGCAGTCTGGCCTTCAGATCGGCATCGGGCGGTACGCGCGCCGCGCCTATGGATTCGACGAGGTCGCGCTCGTGCCGGGCGGCGTTACGCTCAACCCCGACGAGGTCGACATCACTTTCTCCATGGGCGAGCGCTTCAAGCTCGACCTGCCGTTCTGGGCCTCGGCCATGGACGGGGTGGTCGACCTCGATTTCGCGATCGCGATGGGCAAGCTCGGCGGCGTGGCTGTCGTCAACCTCGACGGTGTGCACACGCGTTATGAGGACTCGCGTCCTGTCATCGAGAAGATCGCAGCCGCGGACAAGTCCACCCTCAACGCGGTGCTGAAAGAGGCGTACCGCGAGCCTGTCAAGCCGAAGCTCATCAGCGAACGCATCAAGCAGATAAAGGACGCGGGCGTGGCGTGCGCGGTCTCCAGCGTGCCGGCGCGGGCCGAGGAGCGTGCCGACGTCGCGCAAAAGGCCGGCGCTGACGTGTTCGTCGTGCAGGGCACCGTGCTGACCGCGCGCCATTCGTCGCGGTCCTATCACCAGCTTTCATTTGACGAGCTGGTTCGCGCCTGCGACATCCCGGTTGTCGTCGGCAACTGCGTGCACTACGAGACGGCGCTCGAGCTGATGGAGACAGGCATCGCCGGAATCCTGGTCGGCGTTGGACCTGGCGCCGCCTGCACCACGCGCGGGGTGCTTGGTGTCGGAGTGCCGCAGGTCACAGCGACGGCGGACGTGGCCGCGGCTCGCGACGAGCACATGCGCCGTGGAGGCATGCGCGTGGCGGTGATCACCGACGGCGGAATGCGCATCGGCGCCGACATTTGCAAGGCGTTCGCGTCGGGCGCCGACGCGGTCATGATCGGCACCCCGTTCGCCGGCGCCGAAGAGTCAGCGTCGAAGGGCTTCAACTGGGGCATGGCGACTCCGGACCCGAACCTGCCGCGCGGCACGCGGGTGCACGTAGGCACGCGGGCCACGCTCAAAGAGATCCTGCTCGGCCCAGCGCGCGTGGACGACGGCTCGCAGAACTTCGCGGGCGCACTGCGCTCCGCGCTCGGCGTGTGTGGCGCGCGCGACATCGCCGAGTTCCAGCACGTCGAGATGGTGATCGCCCCATCGATCACGTCGGAGGGCAAGGCCCTGCAGCAGGCCCAGCACGTCGGCATGGGGAAGTCCTGACCTGAGGGCGCAGAGCGCACCAGGAAGGAGCCTTACTGAATCCAAGACCGCCACGGCCACGAACGCACGGCCGGCGGCGAACAGCGAGCAAGGACGCCAGACGGTCCTGGTTCTGGATTTCGGTTCGCAGTACAGCCAGCTCATCGCGCGTCGCGTCCGTGAGGCGAGCGTGTACTGCGAGCTCGTGCCGGGCACCACGCCGTGGGAGGAGCTGAAGAGCCGGCAGCCGGCCGGGCTCATCCTCTCGGGCGGGCCGGCCAGCGTCTACGAGCCCGGCGCGCCGCAGGTGGACCCGGAGGCGCTGCGCGCCGGGGTCCCGGTGCTCGGCATCTGCTACGGAATGCAGCTGATCGCCCATCACCTCGGCGGCAAGGTCGACCCGGGCGCGGCCCGCGAGTACGGCCCCGCCCTACTCTCGGTCCGCCAGGCCGACGGCCTGTTCGAGGGTCTCGACGGTGAGCTTCCCGTTTGGATGAGCCACGGCGACCATGTCACCCAGCTGCCGCCAGGCTTCCATTCGCTCGCCTCGAGCGGCAACTCGCCGGTGGCTGCCTTTGCCGACGACCGCGGCGTGTACGGCATCCAGTTCCACCCCGAGGTCGTACACACGCCGAGCGGCCGCGAGGTGCTGCGCAACTTCCTGTATCGCGTTTGCCGCTGCGAGCCGACGTGGAACGCCGGCTCCTTCATTGCGGAGGCGACCGAGACGATTCGCGCCCAGGTGGGCGCCGGCCGCGTCATCTGCGCGCTCTCCGGCGGCGTTGACTCGGCGGTCGCGGCCACGCTGGTGCAGCGCGCTGTAGGCGATCAGCTGACGTGCGTCTTCGTCAACAACGGCCTGCTCCGCAAGGAGGAGCCCGAGCGGGTGCTGGCGGTGATGCACGGCAACCTCGACATGAACATCCGCTACGTCGACGCGACCGAGCGATTCCTGCACGCGCTGAAGGGCGTGATCGATCCGGAAGAGAAGCGCCGCATCGTCGGCCGCGAGTTCATCTCGGTGTTCGAAGCCGAAGCCAAGGCCCTCGGCCGCATCGACTTCCTCGCCCAGGGCACGCTGTACCCCGACGTCATCGAATCGACCGCACCCGACGTCGCATCCACGGCGGTGAAGATCAAGACCCACCACAACGTGGGTGGCCTTCCGCCCGGCCTCCGCTTCCAGCTCATCGAGCCGCTGCGCTACCTGTTCAAGGACGAGGTTCGAGCGGTCGGGCTGGAGCTTGGAATGCCCGAGGAGATGGTCTACCGCCAGCCGTTCCCGGGTCCAGGGCTTGCGATCCGGTGCCTCGGCGAGGTGACGGCCGAGCGGCTCGAGATTCTGCGCAACGCCGACTGGGTGGTGGTCGACGAGATCAAGCACTTCGGCCTGTACCGGCAGGTCTGGCAGTCGTTCGCCGTGCTCACGCCGCTGGAGACCGTGGGCGTGATGGGCGACTACCGGACGTACGCGAACGTGGTGGCTATTCGCGTGGTGACGAGCGAGGACGCGATGACAGCGGACTGGGCGCGCGTGCCTTACGAAGTACTCGCGCGCATGAGCAACCGCATCGTCAACGAGGTGAAGGGCGTCAACCGCGTGGTCTTCGACATCACGTCCAAGCCGCCCGGCACCATCGAGTGGGAATAGGCCAGGCCGGCGGCGCCGCCGCAGTGCGGGCGGTCCTGGTCGCTGTCGCGGTCCTGGTCTCGCTCGGGCAGATTGTCATGTGGGGGGCCATGGCTTTCTTCGCATACGTACTCAGAATTGGCCTCGACCCTGCAGACGCGGTGACGACGGACACTTCGGATGCCGATCACCTGGCGACCGCGATGGCGGTCATCGCGATGTTCAATGTCGCGGCGGTGGTAACACTGCTCATGGGGGCGACACGGCCCCGCTGGTGGTTCGTCGTCGCGGTCCAGGTGGCCAACGGCGTCATGTTCTTCTTCCGAGCGGGGCCGGAAGGCTGGCCCTACTTCGCGGTCGAGGTCGCCATGGTGGTCCTGCTCGCGATCATCTACCCGCGACCCCAGCCCGTGCAGGCGTAGGCCGCGTCGGGAGGGCACATCGACGTCGATCCAGAGGCAAAGAGTGGCCCCCCGCGAAGCGGATCGTGCCGATGTCGCGATACGTCGCATCGCGAGGCCGATCTAACCTCTAGCCCGGGATGAAGGTCCTCGTCGTCGGCTCGGGCGCTCGCGAGCACGCGCTGGTGTGGAAGTGCGTGCAGTCGGAGCTGGTCGAGCGCGTCTTCTGCGCGCCCGGCAACGGCGGTACGGGCGGCATGGCGCGCAACGTGCCAATCGCCGCCACGGACGTGGTGCGGCTGGTGCAGTTCGCCAAGCACGAGCGCGTCGGCCTGGTCGTGCTGGGCCCCGAGGCAGCCGTCGATGCCGGCGCGGGCGACGCTCTGCGCGACGCGGGCTTCAACGTCTTCGGTCCCAACCGCGGCGCGGGCCGAATCGAGACGAGCAAGGCCTTCGCCAAGTCGTTGATGCGGGACGCCGGGATCCCGACAGCGGAATTCGAAACTTTCACCACGCCCGCGCCGGCCAAGGCATGGGCGCGCGAGCGCGAGGGCCGCGTGGCGGTGAAGGCCGACGGTCTCGCGCGGGGCAAGGGCGTGATTGTGTGCGGCGGAGCTGATGAATCGGACGCCGCCATCGACGCGATGCTCGTCGAGGGACGCTTCGGCAAGAGCGGCGCGACCGTCGTCGTTGAAGAGCGGCTCGATGGTGCCGAGCTGTCGCTGCTCGGCATCACCGACGGCGTCGAGGTGATCCCGCTCGCCCCCGCACGTGATTTCAAGCGGGCCGGCGACGGCGATACTGGACCAAACACAGGCGGCATGGGCGCGTACTCACCGCCGCTGGCCGTGGACGGCGAGGTCGTCGACGACGTGGTGAACAAGGTCCTGCGCCCCGCGGTGCGCGCGATGGCCGCGAGCGGCAATGAATTCCGAGGCGTCCTCTACGCCGGCGTGATGCTGACCAAGGACGGCGTGCGCACGCTCGAGTTCAACGCGCGCTTCGGCGACCCAGAGTCGCAGGTCGTGCTGCCGCGGCTCGAGTCGGACTTCGTCGCCCTCGCGCTGTCGGCCGCCAAGGGCGGGCTGGCCGATCATCCTGACCTGCGCTGGAGCAATCGCGCGTGCGTCGGCGTGGTCGTGGCGTCCGCGAACTATCCCGATGACGCAGCCGTTCGCACCGGCTATCCCATCCGCGGCCTGGCGGAGATGCCGCGCGGCGTGCTGGTCTTCCACGGTGGCACGCGCTTCGACACCGAGCGCGGGCTGGTCACCGACGGCGGCCGCGTCGTCACCACCGTCGGGTTAGGCGACACCGTCGCCGAAGCCCGCGAGACGGCGCTGTCCGGGGCCCGGCAGGTACGATTCCAGGGAGCCTTCTTCCGCACCGACATTGCTCTGGAGGCGGTTGTTTGAGTCCTGTCGTCGGCGTCATCCTCGGCTCCAAATCCGACCTGCCGCTCATGGAGTCGTGCGTCAAAGTCCTGGACGAGCTGGGGATCGAGAACGAGGTCAAGGTCTGCTCCGCGCACCGCAATCCACGCGGCGTCATGGAGTGGGCGACGAGCGCGCGCGAGCGCGGGCTTAAGGTCGTCATCGCGGCGGCCGGCGGGGCGGCGCATCTTCCCGGCGTGGTGGCCGCCTGGACCGACCTGCCGGTGATCGGAGTGCCAGTCCCGACGCAGCATCTCGGCGGCGTCGACTCGCTGTACTCGATAGTCCAGATGCCGGCCGGCATCCCGGTCGCAACCGTGGCCATCGGCGAGGCAGGAGCCAAGAACGCAGCGTGGCTGGCGGCGCGAATACTCGGCCTCACCGACGACGGCGTCCAGAAGCGCCACCTCGAGAAGCGGACGGCGCTCGCGGGTCCGTGAAGAAGAAAAAGAAGACGGGGCTGCGCCTTGTCGACACGACCTTTCGCGACGGCAACCAGTCGCTCCTCAGCGGCGCGCTGACCGGCGAGGAGATCGTGCCTATCGCCGCGATGATGGATGGCGTCGGCTTCACTGCGATGGAGGCGTTCGGCGGCGCGACGTTCGAGACGCAGGTGCGCCGCGGCGAGGACCCGTGGGAGTACTTACGGCAGCTCGCGAAGGCGACCCCCGACACGCCGATCCAGGCACTCATTCGCGGACAGAACCTCGTCGCCAATCGCAACTTCGCGGATGACACGGTCGAGCTCTTCGTGAAGCACGCCGTCAGCTGCGGCGTCGATGTGTTCCGCGTTTTCGATCCGTTGAACGACCTGCGCAACATGGAGACCGCGATCGCGGCTGCGCTGAAGGCGAAGAAGCGCGTCCAGGGAACGCTCTGCTACGCGATCTCGCCCGCGCACAACATCGAGGGCTGGTGCTCGCTCGCGAAAGGCCTCGCCAACATGGGCTGTCACGAGGTCGTCATCAAGGACACGTCTGGACTGCTGAGCCCGCAGGCGACGTGGGAGCTGGTCGCCGCGCTGAAGCAGACCGTCAAGATCCCTGTCGACGTGCACTCGCACTGCTCGAGCGGCATGGCGCCGATGGCGTACATGGCCGCGGTCGAGGCGGGCGCCGACATTCTCGACGTCGCGATGTCGCCGCTGGCGTGGGGCACATCACAGCCGGCGGCCGAGAGCGTCGTCGCCGCCTTGCAGGGAGGCGAGTACGACACCGGGCTCGACCTCGACCGCATGTGGGAGGCAAACAACGCGCTCGAGGCGTTGAAGCGCTCGCACCAGGCCGACATCAGCCCGGTCGCGGATCGCATCGACGCCGACATCCTTCGCTACCGCATGCCCGGGCTTATGCTCGAGGACATCTACCGGCAGCTCGGATCTCACGAGGCCGGCGCGCGCATCTCCGAGGTGCTCGATGAGGCCAATCGCGTCCGCCTCGAGCTCGGCTACCCGCCACTCGTGGCGCCGGTGCGGCAGATGATCGCCACGCAGGCCGTCTACAACGTGATCGGCGGCGAGCGTTACGCAACGGTTACGCAGGAGCTGAAGGACTACCTCCAGGGTCTGTACGGGCGGCCGCCGGTGGCCGCAGATCCGGAGCTGCGGCGGCTTGTGCTCGGGCGCGAGGAGCCCATCACAATCCGGCCCGCGGACCTCCTGGAGCCGCAGGTGGAGATGGCGCGGGCGCAGGTGCGGAAGATGGGGCAGGAGCCCACCGACGACGCCGTGCTCATCCAGCTGCTGTTTCCGAACATCGCGCCCGCCTATCACCGGCGCGGCGACGACAAGGGCCGAGCGAAGAAGACCGACACGCCGGCTCCGGCGGCTGTCGCCGCCGACCCACCAACCGCGACTCCCGCCGACCCTCCGCCGGCTGCTCCTGCCCCTTTGCCGACGACCACCGCGGAGTTCGACGTCGAGGTCGAGGGCGAGGTGTTCAAAGTTCGAGTCACCGGTGCCGGCATGGCCGTGATGCATGCGATGCCGGCCGGAGCTGCGCCCGCGCCTCAGACGAAGCCCGCGCCCCGGACCGGCGAGGGGACGGCGATCGCGCCGATGCAGGGGCTCATCGTCAAGATCCCGATCAAGACGGGCGACGACGTGAAGCTCGGCGACGTGGTCGCAGTGCTCGAGGCGATGAAGATGCAGAACGATATCGTCACCACCGTCGCGGGCAGGGTGCAGAACATCTACGTCAAGGAAGGCGAGGTCGTCGGTCCGAACCAGCCGCTGCTCGCGATCGGATGATTTCGAAACCGAAGCTCTTCAAGAAGATCCTCGTTGCGAATCGGGGCGAGATCGCGATCCGCGTGATGCGCGCGTGTCGCGAGATGGGCATCCCCACCGCTGCCGTGTACTCCGACGCCGACCGCGGCGCGATCCACGTCCGCTACGCCGACGAGGCTCACCACATCGGCGGCGCGTCGCCCACCGAGTCGTACCTGCAGGTCGATCGCATCGTGAAGACCGCGCACGACTGCGGCGCGGAGGCGATACACCCCGGCTACGGGTTCCTTTCCGAGAAGCCGGCGTTTCCCGACGCGTGCACGGCCGCAGGCATCGAGTTCATCGGCCCGCCCGCAGCCGCGATGCGTGCGTTGGGCTCCAAGCTCGCCGCTCGCCAGCTTGCGGCCGAGAACGGCGTGCCGGTGACCGAAGGCAGTGGAGCGGTGACGGACGCCCCGAGCGCGATCGCGGCGGCGAAGAAGCTCGGCTTTCCGATCATGGTCAAGCCTTCGGGCGGCGGTGGCGGCATCGGCATGAAGGTGGTCGAGTCGGAGGACGACCTCGTGGCCGCGGTGGAGAGCAGCCACCAGGCGGCGCGATCGGCGTTCGGCGATCCGACCGTCTACCTCGAGCGCTACATGCGCAAGCCCCGGCACGTCGAGATCCAGGTGATCTGCGATCAGCACGGCAACTCCGTCCACCTGGGCGAGCGCGAATGCTCGATCCAGCGCCGGCATCAGAAGATCATGGAAGAGACACCATCGCCCGCCCTCACGCCGGAGCTGCGCGCCGCGATGGGCGCCGCCGCGATCCGCGCGGTCACCGCGGCCGGTTACGTAAACGCCGGCACCGTGGAGTTCATGTTCAGCGAGGGCCAGTTCTTCTTTCTCGAGGTGAACGCTCGGCTGCAGGTGGAGCATCCGATCACCGAGGCCGTGACCGGCGTCGACCTTGTGAAGGAGCAGATCCGTGTCGCGTCAGGGATCGAGCTTGGCTTCAAGCAGAGCGACGTCACGTGGACCGGGCACGCGATCGAGATGCGCATCAACGCGGAAGACCCGACGCGCAAGTTCCTGCCCAACCCGAGGCGCATCAATCGCTGGGTGGCGCCCGCAGGACCTGGCGTCCGTGTGGACTCTGGATTCGGCCCCGGCTCCGACGTGCCGCCCAACTACGACTCGCTACTGGCCAAGGTCATCGTTCACGGCGCCGACCGCGCCGAGGCGATCGCGCGCGCGGGACGGGCGCTGCGCGAGTTCGTGGTCGCCGGTCCCGCGACGACCATTCCGTATCACCGCGCGATCCTCGAAAGTCCCGACTTCCGCGCCGGCGAGCTCAGCACACGTTTCATCGAGGAGCACCCGGAGCTTGTGGAGCAGGCGAAGGCGCTGGCCGGTGAGGAATCGCCCTTCGACTACGGGCCGGACCCACGCCACATCGCCGCCGCGGCGGCCGCGGTTAGCGCGATCGTGAGGCAGTCCTGAGCAAACTGTCGCATCCGTCTTCCGGGCGGCCTTTCGAGGTGCTCACACAGCAGGAAGTGGGGCGCAAGGGCCAGTTCGCGGTGCGCGACGACATGATCCGCTTGCCTTCGGGCGAAGAGGTGCCTTACGTCGTCGTGGTCAGCCCGGACTCGGTCTTCGTCGTGCCGCATTTCGAGAACCGTGACACGCTGCTTGTGCGCCAGTGGCGCCACGCGTGGGACGCGTCGTCGTGGGAGGTTCCGGCCGGAACGCTCGCGCGCGGCGAGGATCCACAACTGGGCGCGCTGCGCGAGCTGGAAGAGGAGACGGGCTTCCGGGCCGAGCGCATTACGTCGCTGGGGGTCGCGCATGGCGCCGCCATCCTCACCGGCACAGCCCACTTGTACCTGGCCGAGGGGTTGAGCGAGTCGAAGCAGAACCTCGAGGCTTACGAGCAGGACATGGAGGTCATGCGGCTGCCGCTCCAGGAAGCGCTCGAGGCTGCACTGTCGGGTGACATCGGGCACTCGACGTCGGTGACGTCGCTCGCGCGCGCCGCCCGCGCCCTAAAGCTTATCTAGCCCGGGCTGGGAGTCGGGCTAGGGACCGGCGAGGGCGCCGGCGCCGGTGATGGGCTCGGCTCAGGCGCCGGCGTGGAAACGCCGGATGCCGGCTCTGGGGCCGGACCGACGAGGTCCAGGTCGTACTCGGCGGGCCGGTGCCGGTTGCCCACGTCTTGAACGGACGGCTGGACGACCACGCGGTAGTGCGCCCCCGCAGTGAGCTGCAAGCCGCTGAACGTCACGCTCCTGTCGCTGTAGTGCGGCGTGACCTGGACCGCGGCGCCGGTCGAGTCCTGCAGGATGACGCCACCGACGGTGTTCGGAAGCAGGTCGCTGTCGAACGTCACGACGAGCTCGGTGTCGGTGACCTTCACAGAGACGACCTCCGGGCCCTTGCCGAGGTCGCGCTGCGGGCTCGCTGACACGCCGTTGATGAGGAATGGGTCGGTGCTCAGCGCACGCTGGACGATCAGCGTCTCCTCGATCGCGACCTTCTCCTGCTTGTTCTTCCCGAACACCATGCGCACCACCACGCGCACAGTGTTCGTCGAAGACGGATCGACCTCCGCCAACAGGACGTAGAAGCGCTTGAACTGCAGGTCACTGCTCGGGATCAGCTGTGGGTTGCCCGACCCGTAAGCGACATTGCCCGCGTCGTCGAGGAAGGTGCGCGCCTTGTCCGGCTCGTTCTGCAGCCGCGCATTCATGAAGGCACTGACCACCGTCGTTGCCTGCGTGACGGGCGACGGCGGAGTCGGCGTGGTTGGAGCCGTGGCGACCCACAGGGCGCTGCCGCGCACGAACACGAACGTGTTGGAGTCGGGCGCCCAGACCGGGAGGCGGAAGCTGCCGTCGGCGAGCTTGGTGAGATTGGTGCCGTCCGGACGCAGCGAGTAGACGGTGGTTTCGGAGCCCAACAGGATTCGGTTCTTCGCCGACCACGCGACATCGCCGGCGGGCAGAGTGTTGATGGTCCTGCCGTTCATGTCGGCCACGATGGCGCCGTACACGACGCGGGCTCCGTTCGGCGACCAGCCCTGGAACGTCGTCGGGGCGCCGACGCCACCGAGCGGCACCGTGTGACCACTCCCGATTTCGAGCAGCAGAAGCGTGTTCCCGCTCTTGAACGCCGCATGCGCGCCGTCAGGAGCGATGGAGATGACTCCGCCGGACGCGTCCGGGCTCTGCGAGAGCTGCACCGGTCCGTTGTCGCCGAGCGTGAAGATGCCGGCGCCGCTGCCCCAGTAGAGCTTGTCATTCACCCAGGTCAGGGCTGTTGGGGCGGTGTCGATCTCGGCGACTGACGATCCGGACGGCAGCGCGATGATGAATATCTTGCCGCCACGGACGTAGGCGAGACGATCTCCGGCCGCCGAGATCGCCGGCAGCGATACGCCGTCCGTCACGAGGGTCGACGCTGATCCGCCCTTCGCCGGCACCGACTCCAGCGCCCCCGCGCCGGTAACGAAGTAGACGGTTCCCGAGTCCGCCGACCATTGGGGCGAGTACAGGACGCCGTCGCCGATGGTGGCGAGCTGCTGCACGTCCGTCAGCAGGGAGGTGTTCGGCTTCGGCGACGCGGGCGGGGTCGGCGCCGGCGGCTGCGTGACGAAGGTGATCGTCGTCGGCGTGTTGAGCGGCTGCTGAGTCTTGGTCAGCGCTCCGGGCCTGATCGTCACCTGGTACTGGGTGTTCGGAGCCAGGTCCCCGCTCACGGGCTGTATGTACATCTGGGCGTCGCCGTTCCACGTGAAGGTGACGTTGGTCGCGGGCGTGATCTGCACGGCTTTCTCCGTGGACGGGTGGTCCATCGGCTGGTTGAAGGACACGAGAATCGGCTGCCTCAGCGCGACCGCCGACTGGTCCTGCTGCGGGCTCTGGACGATGAC
>Ga0066710_100002530_pt1 | contig 14836 bp, 12 predicted proteins | sample GraSoiAngelo_159_FD_79666 | JGI IMG/M metagenome (GOLD analysis project Ga0066710, IMG submission 79666) | Grasslands soil microbial communities from the Angelo Coastal Reserve, California, USA - 14_1009_16_40cm | ecosystem: Environmental > Terrestrial > Soil > Grasslands | place: USA...
GGAATCCAAGCACCGCCGCGTTCGTTCCCAGGTTCGCTGCGAAGAACGCGCTCAGGCCGTAGTTCAGGATGGCCCCGACGAAGAGGAACATCCCCATCGCGCCGATTCGCCGGAAAGCCATCGCAAACACCGCGTTGCTCAGGTATAGGGAGAACAGGACCACGCCTACGAGGGCGATGCGGAAGACGAGGACGCTCCGCGAGTCCCCGCCCGCGAAACCGACAATCTCGGGTCCGAAAAGGAATGCGACCCCGGCGAACGAGACCGCAGCTGCGGCCACCCGGAGCGTAAGGCGGTTGTGGAACGCCGCGACCCCGCGTGTGAACAGGTCCGGCCCAACCGCGGGGGCCGCCTTCGAGATCTTCTCGAGGACCTCCGAGAACCGATATAGGAGCGGGAATTTTACCGCCGTGATGGGCACGAGCATGAGGAGCGCTAGGTCGACCCCGATTTGATACGGCCCATTGTAGTTAATCGCGAAGGGCCCCGGGCCTCCAAACCACGACACGAGGCGGTCCGCGAACAGGAACACGAAGTACATCGTCCCGTACAGCAGGTACGGCACGCCCTCGACGACGAGGACCCAGAACCTCGGTGGGTTCACGTGTTTCGGGAGCTCGTGCGCGGCGTAGAAGGGCGGGTCCTCGGGCCGACGTGGTTCGTCCCGGTCCGCGAACACGAACGCGTTCATCGAGGCGACGCTCGTCCCCAGCATCACCCCGAGCCCGGCCACCTGCGATGCGATCACTGCGAGGGGGCGGTCCACGCCGCCAAAGACGAGGACCCGGTAGATGCCGAACATCGCGGCGAGCGCGAGGACGGAGATGACGATGAGGGCGACGAACTTTCTCATGGCATACACGGGCGCCATCGCCAGGCGGTAGAACCCGATGAGCGTGAGGTACAGGCTTCCGAGGGCGGCCATCTCCAACGGGAGCCCGATCACGGTCGCCGCCACCGCGAAGAACCCCGCCGATAGGACGACGACGATGATCCCACCGAAGACGAGCGTGCGCTCCATCACAAACTTCGCCAGGGGACGGTTTCCCTGCAGGTGGTAGTAGATGAGCTTCCACGCGGCAAACTGCTGGAGGCCGCCCGTCGACACGAGCCCCAGCACGACGCCGAGCCCGATTGCGGTACCCACCGAGACGGGGAGGTCCCGAGCGGCCCACAGCGACTGGCCGCCGAGGAACAGGGCGATGAGCATGATCACCCAGCCGACGTTGTAGAACAGCCCGGAGAGGTACAGGCGGACGCCGCTCTCCCGCGCGCGGGGGGGCTCCCGGAGCGGCTCGTCCCACGCGTACGGCAGGACGATCCCCCGAACCCCATCGGCCAGATCAAAAACGTCTCGGAACCCGAGGGCGCGGGCGTCCGAGTCCGAATACCCGAGGATCTCCAGGACGACCGCGGTTTCGAGGAGGTCCTTTGGGTGGGGCTCGATCTCCGAGACGGTTCTCGCAATCGCCTCGAGGGCCAGCCGCTCCGGCGGGGTCACGAGGCACCTCCGACCTCGGCGTACGCGCGCCGGTAGGCATCGATGAACTCGCCGAGCCCGTACTTTCCCGTCGCGCGGGACCGCGCCCTCGCGCCCAGATCCCGGCGAAGCTCGGGGTCCTTCAGCACGCGGACGACCGCCTCCCCGAGCCTCCGGGGCTGCCGAGGAGGCACCAAGAGGCCCGTGTCCCCGAGCGCCTCCGCGACGCCGCCCACATCCGTTGCGACGACCGCTTTCCCGCTCGCCATGCCCTCGAGCAATGCGAACGGGAATCCCTCGGACACGCTCGACAGGACGACGACATCTCCCAGGTTGTAGGCGACCTCCGGTTCTTGGGTGAACCCGCAGAACTCGACGGCAGAGTCCAACCCTCGGCGGGCCCGCTCGGCGACACACAGGCGCGCGTAGTCCGCGTCCGGCGACGGTCCGTAGATCAGGCATTTCGCGTCTGGGATCGCTTCGCGCACGTACCCCATCGCCTCAATCAGGTTCAGGGCATCCTTCAGCCGGTCGATTCGGATCACCGCGACGACCGTGGGCCCCGGGTGGGGCCGCGGGATCTCCCGCGGCCGGAACGTCTCCCCGTCCACCCCGTTGTAGAGGACGTGCACCTTCTCGCGAGGGACCCCGAATCGGTCCTCCCACCGGGAGTTGAACGTGCACACGGGGTACACGCGTTCCGCGTAGTGGTAGTTCAATGCTGCGAGCGCGGCATGGAAGTTCGTCCAGAAGACGCGGGCGCGGGGGCTGATCGGCTGGTTGATGAGGTCGAGCATCCGCTCCCGCACGTACACGCCGTGTTCCGTCAGGATGTTCGGGGTGCCGTCCTCCATGTGGGCCATGATCCCGATGAGCCCGGCGACGGACGCGATCGCAGCGTGGGCGATGTCCGCCGCCGGCGGTCGCACATTCAGGACGCGGAGGTAGCGGCCTAGGGACCGGAGCGTGTCGATTGCCTCGTAGAGGTCCATTGAGGCGAGGAGTGGGTCACGGTCGAGCATCCCGCGGAAGCTGTCCCACACGGCGCGTGAGCGCATCGTGCCGCGAAAGTCGTGGTCGAGGAGGAAACGGTGCATTCCGTAGAGGGCCTCCGCGAGCCGCGGAGGGGCCGGCGTCGCGACCTTGACCTCCTCCAGGAAGGTCTCGAAGTGGTGCACGAAGTCCGCGCGGACCGTCCCCTCTGTCGTCCGCCAGCGGTTCCGGAGCGTCTCGGACAGCGAGCCGGGAAGGTACTCCTCAGGTTTCTCGGTCCCCCATAGCGGGACCGTGATGATTTCCTTCACGTTCGACGGGAGGGCGTACCGCACCTCGACGTGGGGATTGCTCACGACGCTGACGACGTGGAATTCATGCTCCCCCATCCCACGGACGAGCTGGTCGGCCCACGTGGACACCCCGCCCATGTAGTGTGGGTATACCCCGGACACGAGGAACAGAACGCGCATGCGGGCTCACCGGTGGCCGCGTGAGGAGTCCAGCGCGTTCCTCAGAGAGTCGCAAATCGCGGACGCCTCCGCCTGCCCGCCGTTGCCCGAGCGGGCGAAGCACTCCGTCGCGAGCTCGAAGAGTTGAAGGGCTTCCCGCGGGTCTCGGTCGAGCGCCTGTTTGCCCGCCTCCACATACAAGGCCCCCGCTCGTGTAAAGCCCAGGAGGGGGTCGATTCCCCGGATCTCCAAACACCGCGCGGCGGAGGCGGTGCTCAGCGCCGCGCGGGCGTAGTGGCCCTGCCCCCGCCAGAACTCCCCGTCTTGCGCGTAGGCGCGCGTAGCTCCGAGGAGGTCGCCCTCGAGTTCCAAGCGCCGCGCGAGGAGCCAGGCGTTCCCGTCATCGGTGATTTTCTCTGCCCACGTCCGCTTCTGAGGGGGCTTGTACGGTTCGTCCGGCTGGCCGTAGGCGAACCATCGGACGAGCTTCGCTCTCCAACCGTCACCGTTCGCGACCGCGGAAGACCTCCCCCTTGAGACTGATGGTCGCTCCCGACCTTCTCCTCGCGTCATAAGGCTTATCGGACGGCCCTCGAAGGCCATCCCCTGGCGAACGAAGTTGAGACGCCCGGTCGCGATCGACGGTTGGCCGCTCGATTCCTGGCGGCTCCGGGTCTGCGCTTTCGATTGTAGGAGCCAAGTCGGCGGAGGCTTCGTGCCAAACTTAAAGTCAGCAGCCTCGCTTCACGCCCCCTCGAATGGCATCCCGCATCCACTCGACCGCAGACGTCTCCCCGGACGCGACGATCGGCGAGGGCTCGCAAATCTGGCACTGGGTGCAGGTCCGCGAGGGCGCCCGCATCGGGCGGGACTGCCGCATCGGGAAGGACGCCTACATCGACGCGGACGTGATCCTTGGGGACGGATGCAAGGTCCAGAACTTCGCGACGATCTACAAGGGCGTGACGATCGGGGACCGGGTGTTCGTCGGCCCCCACGCGTGCTTCACGAACGACCTGTATCCGCGGGCGGACTCCACGGGCTGGGAGATCGTCCCCACACATGTGGAGGACGGCGCATCGATCGGAGCGAACGCGACGATCCTGTGCGGGGTCACGGTCGGACGGAGTGCGATGGTCGCGGCGGGGGCCGTCGTGACCAAGGATGTGCCCGCGCACGCCCTCGTCGCGGGGGTCCCCGCCAGAATTATCGGGTGGGTCTGCGAATGCGGGCGCCCGCTCGACGCGAGGAACTGGTGCGCCCACGATCGGAAGACGGTATCGATCCCCGCCCGAAGGCTCCCGCGAAAGCCGGTGTCGAAAGGGAAGCGCCGCAGGACCTAGCGGTTCTCGCCCGGAGCGGCCTCGACGAGGACGAGCTGCCTAGGGGGCGAGGTTCCTCCCTCCAGGCCCGCGAGGGTCGCCTCGAGGATCGCGGTGACCCGGTCGCGCTCGGAGGCCTGCCCCGGGTATTCGGAGCTCCACTTCCGCCACTGCGGCCTCCGGTGCGCAATCCTGTATTTGACCCCCGACATGAACGTGTGGTATGTGTCCTGGTCGATCTTCCGGACCCGCTGGTGTGCGAGGATGTACCAGTGATATTGCGTCTTCGGCGGGACCCCCGAACCTTCCGGCGCGCTCCTCTCCCGCTCTTTCAAGGAGGTGAACGTGAACTCCCACCGGTCCGGGGCGACCTTCCGCTCTCGCCAGAGGCCGTGGGGGTAGATCCAGGAATGTTCCCCGCCGACGGACATCCCCGGGTATTCCTCGCCCTCGAACTCCTTGAGATCGTCGTAGCCCATGGGCTCAGCCCCAGATGTTGCGACGTATTTGGGGCCCCGTGGGGGAGGTGGCCGAAAGTGACCCGTGCCTTCGCATCCCCCGATGACGCGTTTCCGCCCGCCGTGTCGAAAGGGGTGCATCCGACTCCGCGTCCAATATGCAAACGCACGGCAGGATGAAATAGAAGCAACCGAGATGCCTCGTCCGGAGGGGTGCCGCCCGCGGCGGCGGGGCTTCTTCGAGGGGTTTGCTCCGTAAGGAGGAGTTAGGGAGGGGTAGACGTGGCTTTTGAGACAGCTATAGCTCGGCGCGTGGCTTCGGGTGTGGAACGAAGGCGGACCCAGATCGGGTGGAGCACCGGGCGTCGGCGGTCCGCAACGGGACCCCCCTCGATGGTCGTCCTCGGTCTGCTCATTGCCTTCGCCCTGGCACCCATGGTCGCGTCCGCTCTCCCGCCGGCGGGCCTGATCGTCGTCTCCGCGAGCGCCCCTGCGGGCTGGGTCGTTTCGACCTCGGCGGACGGCGGCGCGTTGACCGCCTCGAGCGCCTTCGTCGTTGGTCCGGGGACCTCCCCGCTGGGCGCGGGGAGCCTGGAGCTATCCGTGGGGAGCAATGGCGACGGCGGGGTCCAAGTCCGGCAGCCGGGCTACGCGGGGGTCCCGCTCACCTCGCTCACGACCCTGCGCTACGACACGTACGTCTCCGTCTTCGCGGGCTGCCAAGCCCCGTACCTCATCCTGAACGTGGACTGGAACTTCGACGGCGTGACGGACGACCTCCTCTTCTTCGAGCCCTGCTACCAGACCGGTGCGTACTCCGGCGCCCCGGTCCCGGCGCAGGGGGCGCCCGTCCTCGACACGTGGCAGGGCTGGGACGCCCTTGTCGGCGGCTGGTGGTCCCTCAATGCCGGGTCCTTCGGCCCGCCCCTCGTCACCCTCGCGAGCTACACCGCTGCCCAGCCGGGGACCCGGATTGTGAACTCCCTCTCCGGCGGCGGTGTTCGTATCGTCGCGGGCTTTGGGGCGGGAGCGTGGGACAACTTCGTCGGGGATGTGGACGGGCTCACGATCGGCGTGGGATCCTCGACAACCACATACGATTTCGAGCCCGCCGCAGCCCCCGTCCACTTGGATGTGGGGAGCAACGGCGTCATCGACTTCGACTTTGGAACGATCCAGGGTGCCGTGAACGCCGCGAACAACGGGGACAGCGTGCTCGTCGACGCCGGGACGTACCCCGAGGTCGTCGTCGTGGCAAAGAGCATCACACTCAAGGGCGCCCAGGCGGGCGTGGCCGGATGGGCCCGCGGCGGCGCGTCCGAATCCATCGTCAGGACGACGGACGGGGCCTTCCAGCTCCTCGCGGACGGCGTCGTCATCGACGGGTTCACGATCGAGGGCGTGGTGGGTGCCTCGGGGATCTCGAGCCTCGGTGCGGGAATCTGGACGAGCGGGGATCACTCCGGCTATATGATGGTGAACAACATCATCCAGGGCAACACGATCGGCGTCTACCTGAACAGCCAGGGCGGGTCCCCCACCACCGTGTCCGGCAATCTGTTCCGGGACAACAACGAACTAGGGGCCGCGAGCGGGGACGCGATCTACTCCGATCTCGGTGCGGTGGATGTCGCGATTGACGGGAACCGCTTCACCGGGCACGCCTCCGCCGCGATGGTGTTCGCCGGCGGGTTCTCCCCGCCGGAGGGCCTCCAGTCTGGCCTCACGATCTCGAACAACGAGATCGCCGACGACGCGGGCTCCGTCGTCCTCTTCAACGCGGCGCACGTCTTCATCCTCGGGAACTCGTGGTCACACTCCGGCGGGAGTTCCGTCTTTCTCGGCGGCGGCGTGGACGGCGTGACGATTGTAGGGAACGACTTCTTCGCCGGCGACTTCCGCGCGGTTCGCGTGTATGCGGGCGCGTTCGGCGAACCCGGCGTCGTGTCTAACGTCGCGGTCCACGAGAACAACATCGTAGGGAACACGGTCGCGGGAATCGGCGTCGTGTCGGGCTCTTACGTCGGGACCCTCCAAGCGGACTGCAACTGGTGGGGGAGCGCTTCCGGCCCCGCCGCGCCGACGAACCTAGGCGGCCTGGGGGACGCGATCGTAGACCCGGACAGCGTCGTGAACTTCGTGCCGTGGCTCTCCGTCCCCGCCCCTGCGCCCTGCGGGGGCCTCGGAGGCGGCCCGGTCCACTTGGACATCGGGAGCAACGGCGTCATCGATGTGAGCTTCGGAACGATCCAGCCCGCGGTGACGGTCGGCCACACGGGGGACACGATCTACGTGGACCCGGGTACGTACGTCGAGCAGGTCACGATCTCCGGCTCCACGAGGAGCGGTCTCGCCCTCGTGTCGACCGTGCCCCTCGAGGCCGTGATCCGAGCGCCGGCCACGATGACGGGCGCGAAAGCGATCGTCCGGGTCTCGGGATCGAGCGACGTCGAAATCAGAGGCTTCACGATTTCCGGCCCGGGCGGCGGCAGCTGCGACAGCATCGAATACGGGGTCCTGGTCGACGGCGGCGGGTACGCAGTCATCACGGGCAACCACGTCGTCGACATCCGGGACACGCCCTTTAGCGGGTGCCAGAACGGCGTCGGCATCGGTGTAGGGCAGGCCTTCGCCGAAACCTCCGGGGGCGCGACGATCTCGGGGAACACGATCCAGGGCTACCAGAAGGGGGGCATTGTAGTCGACGGCCCCGGATCTTCCGCCACGATTGAGAACAACATTGTCGTCGGCGCCGGACCCACTGGGGTCACCGCCCAGAACGGGATCCAGGTGAGCCGGGGCGCGGCCGGAACCGTGAGGGACAACACCGTCAGCGACAACTGGTACGACCCGTGCGGGGATTACCTCACGTGCTACAACGCTGCGGGGATTCTCGTCTTCGAGACCTCGGGCGTGATCGTCCGGGGAAACCATCTATCGGGCAACCAAGCGGGCGTGAACCTGTTCGGTGCGTCGTTCGTCAATCTCCTCTCGAACGTTCTCGTGGGGAGCGCATGGGGCGTGATCGTGGACTCGAGTTCGGACGTCCTCGTCCAGGCAAACACGATCGGTTCGCCCGAGGTCCGGTCGGGCGCGGTCCAGATCATCGGGATATGGGCGCTCGCCTCGAACGCGGTCGACATCGTCGGGAACTCGATTGACTTCGGCGGGGCGGTCAGCCCCGTCGAGTCCCTCTATGGGATCGCGTTTGACGATTCTTCGGGGACGATTTCTGGCAACAGCATCCTGAACGTGCGCATGGCGGCCGCGTACTTCGGCCTCCAGACGGGAATCGGAGTGATCGCCACGGGCACCGGGGATGTCGACATCGTCTCGAACGAGATCCGGGGCTACCAGAAGGGCGGAATCGTAGCGGGCCGAGTGAGCGTCCCGCTCGTCGGGGTCGTCAACATCCTCGACAACACGGTCGTCGGCGTCGGGCGCACCCCGCTGATCGCGCAGAACGGGATCCAGGTCAGCGGCCGGGAGGCGTCGGGCGTCGTGCGGGGGAACCACATCGAGGGGAACTTCTACACGGGGTGCAGCCACCAGGACGCCGCGAAGACCGGGTGCATCCCGTGGGAGGCCACGGGCCTCCTCCTGTGGGACGTGTTCCACGGCACCCTCCTGAAGACCTCGGACAACCATTACGTCGACAATCAGAGGAACTTCTACGTCCTGCAGGCGCACTAGCGCCTCCCAGCGGAAGGGCCGCGTCCCGCGGCCCACCCTTCCTTTTGATTTACGGCGCAACAAGGTTTAATCCGGAACCCCGCATCCGCCGGGCCGATGATTCCGATTGCGAAGCCGAACCTCGGAGAAGAGGAGCGGCGCGCGGTGATCGAGGTCCTCGACAGCGGGCAGTTCGCCCAAGGGGCGAAGGTCGCGGAGTTCGAGAAGCGATTCGCGGAGTACGTCGGCCGTGGCCACGGGATCGCGGTGTCGAACGGGACCGCGGCCCTCCACATCGCGCTCCTCGCCCACGGAATCGGCAAGGGGCAGGAGGTCGTCGTCCCCCCGCTCACGTTCTTCGCGTCGGCCTCCACCGTGATCCTGTGCGGGGGGAAGCCGACGTTCGCCGACATCGACAGGAACCTCTACAACATGGAGCCCACACACCTGAAGTCCGCGGTCACGAAGCGGACCCGAGCCGTGATGCCCGTCCACCTCTACGGGCAGACCGCGGAGATGGACCCGATCAACGAAACCGCAGAGGCACACGACCTCGTCGTCCTCGAGGACGCCTGCCAGGCCCACGGGGCGGAGTATCATGGGAAAAAGGCAGGGGCGCTCGGGGACACGGCGTGCTTCTCGTTCTATCCGACGAAGAACATGATGACCGGGGAGGGTGGAATCATCGTGACGGACGACCCCCAGGTCGCGGAGACGTGTCGTCTCCTCCGCTCACACGGGGAGCGGGCGAAGTACGACCACGTGCTCGTCGGCTTCAACTATCGGACGACCGAGGTCGCCGCCGCGATCGGGCTCGTCCAGCTGCGAAAGCTCGACGGGTTCGTGCGCAGGCGACGGGAGAACGCGGCCCGCCTCACGAAGGGGATCTCGCAGATCGAGGGCCTCAGTCCTCCCGTCGAAGGGAACTGGATGCTCCACTCGTACTATCAGTACATCGTCCGGGTCGAGGACTCCTTCCCGCTCTCTCGGGACAGAATCGTCGAGCGACTGAACTCGGACGGCGTCGGCTGCCGGCCCTCTTATCCATCCGTGCTGTACGCCCAGAAGGCGTTTCGGCGACGGCCGAGGACCCGCTGCCCCGTGGCGGAGGATGTCGTGGGGAGGCTGTTCGAGCTCCCGGTCCACCCGCTCGTGAGCCCGGAGGATGTCGACACGATTCTCGGATCCCTCGATCGGCTTCGAGGTCCATGAACGCGGGAACACGCGTCCGCGGTGGGCACGCGACCCACAGGCCAAGGGCGAGAGGCTATTAGCCCGCCCCGGTTTCGGCGGGGGACCTTGGCGGATTTCGACGCTTCCCTCGAGGAGGGGATTGCATACGAGCGGCGGCTGGACTGGGAGGGGGCCCTCCGACACTACGATTCCCTCCTCGGAGCGGTCGAGGAGGCGGCGAACCGGAATCCCTCGGCACAATCGCGCCTCTCCTCCGCGCAGGTCCGGCGGGGGAACGCGCTCATGGTCCTCCGCCGGATGGACGAGGCCCGGCAGGCGTTCGATAGTGGCCTCCACGCGGCGAAGGCGGCCGGAGACCCCCTCGTCCTCGCGCGGGCCCTGATGGCGGCGGGCGTGTTCGCGGGCACCTCCGGAGACGCGTCCCTCGCGGAACGGTTCTTGCTGGACGCCCTGGATCGGTTCTCGCGCATCCCCGGGGCCGAGGGCGAGCAGGGCGCCGGGTGGGCGCTACTCAACCTCGGCGGGATCTACGGGAAGACCGGCCGCCTCGACCTGGCGTTCGTGACGCTCGAGAAGTCCCGGGAACGGCTCCACGCCATCGAGAACTGGGTCGGCGTCGCGGCCGCATGGGAGGCTCAGGCCCAGCTCCGACGGGCGATCGGGGACGAGGACCGGTGGCGGGAGGACCTCGCGGAGGCCGTCGTGTTCTATGACCGCGAGGGGATGCGGGAGAAGACCGATCAGCTCCGCGCGATCCTGAAGGGCAAGCTCCTCTGAGTTCGGGTCAGAAGATCCGTTCCTTCTCCCGGCGCTCGAGGGCCTTCAGGCGGTACTTCTCCGGGTGGCGGTCGAACGCCATGTGGCAGTCCTCCCCGCAGAAGTAATACGGCGTGCCCTTGTACCAAATCATCCAGAACGCGTTGTGCGGGTTCACGGGGGCGCCGCAGACCGGGTCCAGCGCCATCGGAGGGGCCGAAGACACGGGGCGGTATGAACCCATCGACAACAGGCGCGCTCGACCGAACGTTCTTATCGGGAACTCCGAATGCACGACCCGTGAAGGTCGGCGTCATCGGCGTCGGCTCGATGGGTCAGAACCACGCCCGGGTCTACTCGGAGATCGCGGACCTCGTCGGCGTGGCGGACCCCGACATGAAGGCGGGCGGGGCGATCGCGAACCGCTTCTCCGTCTCCTACTTCCCCGATCACCGGGCCCTTCTTAAGGAGAAAATCGACGCCGTGAGCATCTGCGTCCCCACGAAACTGCACTACAAGATCGGGATGGACGCGATCGCGGCGGGGAAGCACCTCCTCGTCGAGAAACCCATCTGCGACTCCGTGCGGGACGCCGAGCGGCTCGTCGAGGCGGCGCAGGGGGCGGGCCTCGTCCTGGCCGTCGGCCACATCGAGCGCCACAACCCTGTCGTGGACAGCGCGAAGCGGCACCTGGAGGGCGGGACCTGGGGAGACCTCATCACCGCCGGTGCGCGGCGGGTGAGCAACTTCCCCGATCGCATCCGGGACGTGGGGGTGATCATGGACCTCGCGATCCACGACGTCGACGTCCTCCGTTACCTCGTCGGGAGCCCGGTCTCCACGGTGTTCGCGATCGGCGGCCGGCAGAGGCATGAGGCGTTCGAGGACCACGCGACGATCGTGCTCAGCTTCGAGAACGGCGTGAACGGGTACGTCGAGGCGAACTGGCTGACCCCGATGAAGGTCCGGAAGCTCGGCCTGACATGTCTCAAGAACTTCGTGGAGCTCGACTACACGGCCCAGACCCTCACGATCTCCTCGTCCACCCTCGGGCCGCTGGATCCGGCGAACCTGTTCCAGGTCCCGCTGGACTTCGACATCCGGCACGTGAACCTGCGCAAGGAGGAACCCCTCAAACGGGAACTCGCGGACTTCCTCCGGGCCGTGAAGGAGCGCGGGAGCCCCCTGGTGAGCGGTGCGGACGCGGTGGAAACGCTCCGGGTCGTCCAGGCCGCGGTGGAGTCCCAGCGGTCCGGGAAAGTGGTCCACCCATCCGCCGCGCGCTAGAACTCGCCCTTCCCGATCGCGCGATACACGAACCCGCGCTTCGCGATGGCACCGTCGAAGAGGTTCCGGCCGTCCACAATGGCTCGGTGCCGCATCCACCGACGGAGCTTCGCCAGATCGAGCTTGCGGTACGCGTCGTGGGCCGTGACGAGGGCGATGCAGTCCGCGCCCTTGACCGCCGCACGCACCTCCCGCAGCACCGAAAACCCCCGCTGCCCCTTCGCAAACGGGTCGTGGATCGTGACGTCGGCGCCCCGCTTCCGGAGCTCGCGGATCAGGGCGATCGCGGGGCTGTTCCGCGCATCATCCGTGTTCTCGCGGTACGAGAACCCGAGGACCGCAACGCGGGAGCCGCGGATCCTCCGACCCGTCTCCCGCATCGCCTCTTCCACGAGCTGGGCCATCCGCACGGGCATGTAGTCGTTGATCTCCCGCGCGGCAGGGATAAGGACCGGTTTCTGGTGGAGCACGGGGGACACGAGGAGCCACGGGTCCTTGGGGATGCAGTGGCCCCCGACGCCCGCGCCAGGGGTGAGCATCTCGCGTCCCGGGCACGTGTTCACGAGCTCTCGCACGCGGAACGCGTTCGCCCCGAGATCCTCACAGATCAACGCGACCTCGTTCGCGAAGGCGATCTGCACGTCCCGGTATGCGTTTTCCGCGGTCTTCGTGATCTCCGCGCTCGTCCAGTCCGTGGCGTGGAGGGCCCCGTCGACGATCTTCGAATACAGGGCGAAGGCCTTCCTCCGTCCCCTATCGTCCGCGACGCCGACGACGCGGTCGAGGGTCGTGAGGTTATGAAGCAGCTTCCCGGCCGTGACCCGTTCTGGGCAGTGGACCAGGTGGAAGTCCCGGCCCGCCTTCAGCCCGCTCCCCCGTTCGAGGATTGGACGGACAATCCCCGCCATCGTGCCGGGCGCGAGGGTGGACTCGATCGACACGAGTGCGCCTCGGGCGATGTGGGGCGCAAGGCTCCGGAGCGCGGACTTCAGGGCCTTGTACTCCGGGTCATGCGTCTGGTCGTCCACCGGCGTCTCGACGCTGACGACGATTGCGTCCGACCCGTCGGCGGCGCCGTAGTCCGACGTCGCCGTGAAATGCCCGGACGCGACACCCTTCGCGACGAGTTCGTCGAGCCCGGGCTCCCGCCCCTCCAGGGGGCTCCGGCCCGCGGAGATAGCGTCGATCTTGCGGAGGTCGATGTCCACGCCCACGACCCGCACCCGTTTCGAGGCGAGGACGGCCGCGACGGGGATCCCGACGTAGCCCAGGCCGACGACCGCGACCTTCATTCCGGGCGGCCATGGGACGCGGCGAGATAAACATTTCACGAACGCGCGTACGGATGGACTTCCCTCCGAGGGAGGGTCGCGCCAGGGCGCAGGCTTTTAAACCGCCACCCTTGTTTCTCGCGCGTGCGAATCGCCAGCGTCGTCGGCGCGAGGCCCCAGTTCATCAAGGCCGCCCCGGTCAGCCGTGAGATTCGACGCCACAACGAGGAGCTTCTGATTCACACGGGCCAACACTACGACGACCTCATGAGCGATGTCTTCTTCCGCGTCCTCGATCTCCCCGAGCCGGACTACAACCTCGAGGTCGGCAGCGGGACGCACGCCCGCCAGACGGGGGAGATGCTGATGCGCCTCGAGGAGGTGTTGGTGGACGAGAAGCCCGATGCCGTCCTGGTGTACGGGGACACCAACTCCACGCTCTCGGGGGCTCTCGCCGCCGCGAAACTCCACCTGCCCGTCTGTCACGTGGAGGCCGGCCTCCGGAGCTTCAACCGCCGGATGCCGGAGGAACTGAACCGGGTCGTCGCGGACCATCTCTCCACGCTCCTGTTCTGTCCCACGGAGACCTCCGTGGAGAACCTCAAGAAGGAGGGGATCGAAAAGGGGGTCCACCTCGTCGGGGACGTCATGTACGACGTCGCCCTCGCGAGCGCGCAGGAGGCCCGGAAGCGGGACATCCTGCACCGCCTCGGCCTGGCGCCGAAGGGCTACGTCCTCGCGACCGTGCACCGGCCCGCGAGCGTGGACGACCGGGCGCCCCTGGCCTCCATCCTGAGGGCGTTCGGCGAATGCGGGGAGCCCGTCGTGTTCCCGGCCCACCCCCGAACCCGGGGCCGGATGCGGGAGTTCGGTCTCGACGCGCACGTCCCGAGCAACGTCCGCATAATCGATCCGGTCGACTACTTCGACTTCCTCGCGCTCCTCATCGGGTCGAGGAAGGTCGCGACGGACAGTGGCGGGGTCCAGAAGGAGGCGTACTTCTTCGGCGTCCCGTGCGTGACCCTGCGTGACGAGACGGAATGGATCGAGACCGTCGAAGACGGGTGGAACGCCGTCGTCGGGACGGACACGGGGGACATCGTCCACGCGCTCCGGAACTTCGACCCCCGGGGGACGAAATCGAAGAGCTTTGGGGACGGCCACGCCGCGGAGAAGATCGCCGCGCTACTCGAGACGATCCGATAGCTCGAGGACGTCCAGCGTCTCGAAGAACAGGGCCTTGGAGGCAAGGTCCCGGACGTGGAACGTCGACTCCGCGAGCGCCCGCGCGGACGCGTTCGCGTGGCTCAAGAGGAGATACGCGCGGCCTCCTGGTGCGAGCACCCGCGGTAGGTCTGCGAGGAACCGCATCGTGACCTCGCTCCCCGAGGCCCCTCCCGCCCACGCGCGTTCGAGATCATCGTCCGGTCGGCCCTCAAGGTAGGGCGGGTTGAAGGCGACGACATCGAAGGGGCCCCGGAGTCCGGCCATGAGATCCGTGAGGACGACGTCCACCCGGAGCCGGTTCCGGCGGGAGTTCTCCCGCACGAGGCGGACGGCGTCCGGGTTCGCGTCCGTCGCGACCGCATCCGTGATTCGGGCCGCGTGGAGGGCGAGCAGGCCCGTCCCCGCGCCCACCTCCAGGAACCGCTCGCCCGGCGAGACCCATACCGCCCCGAGGAGGAGGTACGAATCCTCGGCTGGGCGGTAGACGGTGGGCCGCTCTTCCACGACGAGGCCCGGGTCCGGCCGCACGGTGGAGGATTTCCCCGCCAGGGCTTTAACGGTTGGCGCGGTTGCGGCCGGCGATGGAGCCCATCTCCGCGTTGGCCGCGGCCACGATCCCCGCCGCCATCGGATACGCCTGGTGGCGGAAGGCCCCCCTCTCCCTGGCCCTCGCGGTCGCGATCCTCGCGACCTTCGGCCTGAGCGTCCTTGCGGCCCGGCTCGA
>Ga0066710_100002533_pt1 | contig 14833 bp, 12 predicted proteins | sample GraSoiAngelo_159_FD_79666 | JGI IMG/M metagenome (GOLD analysis project Ga0066710, IMG submission 79666) | Grasslands soil microbial communities from the Angelo Coastal Reserve, California, USA - 14_1009_16_40cm | ecosystem: Environmental > Terrestrial > Soil > Grasslands | place: USA...
GTTCAATGAGTTGAGCTTCGTTCTTCTCGCTTCCTTCTTTGGAGGATGCCGACAGGTGATTCCAGATGACTTTGGTTCGTGGCTTCATTGATTGAAGCATGTAGGGTGCGTAGCCATACTGAGAGATGGCCTGTTCCCAAGTGATTGACTCTGTGAGCGTCGCAACCTTCCTAATCTGGCCATTTGGAAGCTTCCTCCAGAGAACGTACTTCTGATTTGGATAATCAGCTAATGCAGCAAGAGCTATAGCCCAAAGATAGAACAAGGAGAAAAAAAGAGGGGGATTTATCGAAACGTTGGCAATCAATGTTGTACCGTCCTGCTATTGGGCGGGCGGCGGGTCGACGAGCTCGACGAGTTCCGTGATCAATTTCTTGTCCTTGCCGAGCAACTGGAGGCCTGTTACCATTTCTACCTCTCCAGCTTTTGCAAGCTCTGTGCGTTGAGCATCGCTGAGTTTCCTGAAGCTGTCTCGTAGTGCGCTGATTTTTTGTCCGACCATTTTGCTGCGTTGCCATGGATCAGATTCTGCTTCAAAGCGTAACAGGAATTCCAGGTCATATTTGACACTCCGGCTCCTGCAACCCTTTGACCAGATGGCTCATCAATGCCTGAAAGCCTTGACGGCCTTGAACTGCTCCGAGAAACCACATTCGTTGTTTTGCGTCGATGCCGCTGAGCCATTTCCAACTAGCCCAGCCGCTTGAAACTTTCTGTATGCCTTTAGCCATGTATTTTCGCTATATGATGGCACGAACCAGTATTTCCAGAATCATGCGCATATGCGCATGAATCCCTTGCAGGCTATTCGTTGAAGATTGTTCCGCTGAACATGAACGAAAAGGATGGCTTCGATGCTAACTCTTTGATCGCTCGTTCCACAAAGGGTGACTGCTTTCCAAAATTCGTTCGAACTAGGCTAAGAATCTGCCTTGATTCTCGGTCCAGAGATAGATTCTTCGCTTCATGTCCGTCGTCCTCTGGAGGTCTTCCGCCGAGGGCCATCCCTGATGTCTCGAATACACCCTGCTTTGAGTTCACTATTTAGCATCTTCCTAAGTCCCAAGAGTCTTGAGTCAGGAATCGATGATTCGAGCAGATTACAACCGGCCGAGGAAACAGGATTGAGGGACTCGGTCATCGGCAAACATCGAATCCGAAAAAAATGCTGAGAGACAATTCATTCACCGGGGGTGAAAAGATATTCTCAAGAGACAGCGAGAGACCCCCATGTGTATTTGGTGAAGATTTAAGGGGGGTGGGAGGGGGTGCATAGGCTGATTCCTAATTTCCGCGGCATTCCGCGCGCGGAATATCGTCTTCCCGCTCAAAGATATTGCTGGAACAACATGTCGAGCAAAAAAATCTCCGACATCCTTGGTCGAAGCGCCATGGAATCTGTTTACATAGTGCTCCCACAAGTCCAGCTCCATCAACCAATCGCCAGGAAGCGTTTGTCTACTTGTCTCTTTGGGACAAGTCTGTTTTGAATGAATCTAACAGGTCTGTGCATGACAGTTGGAAATAGTTTCGAGTGGAGCTCTTCGAAGATCGAAGTCCTATGATATGGCGTTATCCTGACTCGTTCCCGTAGTTCCAAGAGTCCAGTCGATAACCCGTGTGAGACCTTCCTTCAACTTGACACTGGGCTGGTAGCCCAGCACGCGCCTCGCCTTTCTTATGTCCGCACAGCTCCGAAGAATATCTCCTGGTCGGCGGGGCTTATACGCGATCTTGAGACCGTTTTTTCCACAAAGCTGGGTAACTGCCTTCGCTAGATCTTTGACTGAGGTGGCCATGCCCGTACCGATGTTTACAACTTCTCCATCAACATCATGGGTTTCCATTGCAAGAAGATTGGCGTTTAAGGCATCAGATACAAATGTGAAGTCCCTTGCCTGCCTACCATCACCAAATATCACAGGTGGTTTCCCAGCAATGACTCTGGAAACGAAGGAGCTTATGACGCCAGAATATTGACCTGATCTCTGTCTTGGGCCATACACATTGAAGTATCTGAGAGAGACAGTTTGAAGTCCGTACGTCTTGGAAAATGCGACGCAGTAATTCTCCGCGGCCAATTTCGAAGCCCCGTAGGGAGAAATGGGCATTGGACGCGCGTTTTCAGTCTTGTTGAGGTGGATACTCTCTCCATAGACAGAAGACGAAGAAGAATACACAAGTTTCTTGACCTTGTTATTGATTGAAGCCTGAAGGACGTTCAATGTGCCAGTTACATTTACGTCGTTGGTAGGTCTCGGCTCTCGGATAGAAAGAGGAACGCTAACTCGAGCGGCTAGATGAAAAACAACCTCTGAATGCCGTATTGCGTCTTGAACAGTTGAGAAGTTGCGAATATCTCCGGATACAAGCCTCAGGTTCCGATGCTTGCGAACCCGACTGAGGTTCGAAAGCTTACCCGAACTAAAATTGTCAAGAACCGTCACAACATGATTTGGCAACAAAGCTTCCACAAGATGACTCCCTATGAAGCCAGCGCCGCCAGTAACAAGGGCTCTCAATTTCAATTCCCACTATTGGAAGGTCTGATGGAAGACCTCTTCAGATTCCATTTACCTACGTGTAACCGAACACATCGAATTTGTTTATCTCTACAGTGTGAATCTGTGTGTCCTTCGTCCATAGGATGATGGCTATTTTAGTCAAGTTGTTTTGCTGTAGATTCGGAAGGGCAGTGGTCCATTCGTTCCAGCCTGGTTTTTGCGGTAAAAGATAGAGAGTGTCATAAGATCCAACTTCGTGCCAGAGAGCAACTTCTAGCGCATATGAGGGGGCATCAATTCTATAATTGACCCGCAGCGAAATTGCGTTCGTCAGGTTCGCCAGTGGGAACGTCGGCCCTGTCCAAGCGTTCTCGGGGCCACGAGATTGAACTGTCAACTTAAGCGAGCCGCTTTGAAAATCTATGCTATGATTCCCGTAGACCCCATCCAAATACCACGGGCCTAGAAGGTTGGGCGAGGTAATCGCGTTCCAGACAGTTTGAAGTTGTGCTCCCGTCATGCGGTAAATCCTAACTGTTCCCCATCCTTCGACTAATTGGAACAATGGGCTGGAAAATTTTTGGGACCCGGCAAAGGAATCTGGCATATCTTGGGTCGGCGCAGGAAATGTGCTATTAATGCCTCCCCAGGAAGACCAGCTTGCTGTTCTGGTTGTCACAACAACGAAGTCAGGAGTTTGTGGGAGCTTGTTGAGGTAAGAGATCATTTCGGGTGTGGCCTGTGAGGTGAAGAAGTCATAGATAATGGAGGTCAAACTGAAGTTTCCCTGTGGAGTCGGCGTATGGCCACCAACTATGAATGATGTTGAACAATTGAGCAGCGTTAAGCCTCGAAGTACAAAACCTGTCGATGGGTCAGTGAGAATGTAGCCATGGTTTGGCGTATTTTGGCCAAGCCACTGAGCCGCCTGATATTCATCACTGGACATGTTGGACCAGGTTTGAACTTGTTGCCCGTAGACAAAGTAGGGTTGCACGAGTAGACCGATTGAGACAGCCAGAAAGACGACGAGAGAAATCTTGATGGGTCGCCGGGCAGATCTGAGAAATTGGTCAAGGTTGACCCTACTTGCGTGTAGCGATGTAGCCAAACCCGTGAATACTACGAGAACGTATGAAGCAACAATTGCCGCAAACGGCCTCAGCAGGAGTTCTGACCTATAGGAATCAGAAATTGGTAAGAAGAACAACCCAACAAGCGTAGCGACATATGCCAAGAGGCTCAAGTGAATTGAGCTAACACGCCTTCCCTTGAAGTGTAGCCATATTATTACAAAGCCGCCCGAAATGATGAATAACCAGAGTAAGTCGGGGTAGGCACCTTCTAGTATCCCAGCTTTTACAGCAAATGAGAGGCTTCCGCTAGATAACAACAGGGACCCTACGTATGTCAAAAGGACAGTTGTTGTCAAGGCTGTAACGAGAATGAGTGTTCTCCAACGTTCGAGAAATGATTGCGGATTTCGTCTGATTACGACAATGATGACTGGCACCAAGGTCAAAAACAGTGGAAAATAGTACAAGGAGTAACAGGTGGCAAGAGCGACCAGAACGAAAGCAGCTTGGGCCTTGCGACGCAATGGAGAGTCCACGATAGCGATAAGACATAACATGAAGATCAAGATGAATGCTGTAGACGGGAAGAAGTATTGGGGCCCAAGAAGAACTTCGCCGCCACTCACCGAGGTAGCGAGTAAGGCTGCAAATAACGATTGAATCTTACTTTCTGTCCAAACGGATGCGAGTCCATAGACAAGCATGCCATACAGCGGTATGCAGTAAAAGGGAGCGAGCCAGAAGATTATGTAAGGAGAGCATCCGAGGATGTCCGAGAAGGACGCGACCAAAACGTGAAAGACGTATGGATAAGGTAAAACGGACCCGCTGGAAATCGGAAAGATATTCGTCATTCCATCGTTTTTGAAAATCCAATTAGCTACACCTAAGTGAACGTAAGTATCCCACCCAGGCATCGCCGGCCAAACAAAAGCTCGTCTGAAAACGAATCCTACGGTCAACCCAAATGAGATTATGATGCTTACATAAGCACCAAGGTTAACAGCTACCGGGCGCACATTCACGGGAAGAGAACTTCTTGCGATGTCTATGACATTCGAACCAATTATGACTGAGGCAAGAATCAGAGTAAGGTTAGTACCACTGAGCAAATTAAGAATGGCCAGACCGCATGAGCAAATCGTCAGGAAAACAATACTTAGGACCGCTTCGAATGCCATCCGCCCTCTCAACGAAACCGGATCAAACTTTGCTCTCCCAAGTGCAGCGACGCTGATAGAGTGACCCACGACGAACAAACTCATAATGGCGCCCAGAACCGCGTGAATAACGACTATTGGCGACAACGCAAGCTGGCCGATTGATGTTAGCCAATACACTAGGACTAGTCCAAGGTTAATCGAGAGATCCTTTGGAAAACCCAAAAGCGATTATCCTGTCAATTTGAGACTAGCTAGATGCGAGAAACTGCCTGAATTTCCGACCGACGACGGATACGTCGTACATAGATGAAACCCTATCATAGGCAGCTCTGCCCAATGATTGCCTGAGGCTCGGGTTCGAGACAAGCTCTAGAAGAGCGTTTTCAAAGGCAGCAGCGTCGTGGGGGTCAAAAAGATAACCAGAGATTCCATCTTCAATCATCTCTTGCGGGCCGCCCATGAGAGTGGAAAGAATTGCCTTGCTTAGAGACATAGCTTCAAGCAGAACTCTGGGGAACATCTCGGAATATGATGGAAGAACGACGAGGTCTGACTCAACCATCCGACTGAGGACGACGTCTTGAGGTTGCCAGCCCGGCTCGTAGAGTATGTTGATATGCTTCGAATTTTCCCTCAACCGCTTCTGTTCCTCCATGACCAGTCCTCGCAATGGTCCGTCCCCCACTATGCTCAGGTCAACGGCGACACGAGACGAGACGCGCTTGCAACACGTGATCAACTCACGTATTCCCTTCTCCCTGACCAAACGCCCCGCGTAAAAAACGATTGGCCTGCTGATGCGTTTCCTGTCGTGTTCTGCCTCATGCCTTTGTGCTGAGTTTCGCACCTTGCTGACATCTATACACGAAGGCACAACCGCAATCTTTTGAGGGTCAATACCCAGTTTCTTGTAAGTATTTTTTTGGAGAAACGTGTGAGCCACAATTCGATTAATTGAAGTGAAATTCGCAACGCGGGCCAGCCGGTCCAGATCTACTAAACTCGGACCGTTGGGGAATACGTTGTAGCCTACAGCAATCTTTTTGCCAACCGCGAGGCTCGTTTCGAAAAGAGTGTCGACACTTGCATTGACCAAGATGTTGTTGGGTTCAATCCCAGACAGCTTGACATATCTACGAATGATTGCGATATTGATAGGAAAAGTCGCCAGTCGTACACCGTACGTAGAGCCAGGGCCTTTCAGTATTCGACACAAGGGAAAACGTATAGTGCGTAGAAAAGCTGCTTCAATGGGCCCTACGTGAGTAACTACAGCCAGTCTGAGGTTCTCTGCTCGGTACAAGTGATTACAAAGATCGCGGAGATGATTGTTTGGCCCTGCGAATCGGTTGAAGCTTGAGGCTATTACCAAATAATCAATCAAGAATGTTCTCCACTCTCACAGACAATCAATGTTCGAAAATCAACCGAAGATGAACTCATTGAGTGTTTGTCGTTTCTCTGCCGTTAAGGTCAGGTCAAAAGGGAGTCTCGCACGCGCTCCAATTTGGAAAGTAGAGGTCGGACACCTATGCAAATTCGGAGCTAGGGCTAGATTCGCCATTGTACGGCCCTGAACCATTCATCCGACTTATGCTCGTCAGAAGAACGGTCTCGAGGTCAGTAGCAATGTCTGCCCAACTGAACTTTTCCGCTGTAAGCCTCGCATTTGACCCGAGCTTCCTTCCATATTCTTCGTCTTCGAGAATCGACAGGATCGCGTTTGCTACCGCCATAGGTTCGGGAGGAACACAGACACAATTGAAATGATTCAAAGCCAGACAATCCGCTACGCTTCGAATACCTGTAACAACTGGTTTCCCTGATGCCATGTACTCCAAGACCTTACTGGGCATAGTGTTTGTTGGTCCCAGAGGTCCAACACACACGTCCGCCGCTGCCAAGAACTTCCTAATCTCGTTTCTATTGGTTGGACCAAGAACTCTGAAGCTTTCGCGGTTCACCGCATCAAGTCGCAGTCCGTAGGGCACTCTGTCACCTACAAAGAAAAGAACGCTATCAGGGAAAAACTCCTGAATGATCGGAAAGGCTCCTATCAACGCCTCAGTTCGATATTCCAAGCCGGAAGAACGCCCAACGAAGAGGATTAGCTTGGTTTTTTGCCCTATCCCTAGGTAACTTCTTGCGTCTTCCTTTGATATTCCTGCAAGCTCGCTTAGGTCTACTCCATTTGGACTCACAGTTATTCTGGATGTTTTTGATCTTGTCCCGAGAATTTTCACATCTTCCGGGAGAACTACCAAAAATTCACTCGTGAATCTTATGAAACGTTCGTTTACCAGGTTCATGAGTTTCGCGTAAAAGGGGCGTCGAGTGCCTATCTCCTTCTGGATGTCATCTGCTCTTGCAACAACGGGTCGACGCATTATTCTTCGAAGCAACAGGCCTACGAGGAGCACGAAATGATGAGGGTGAAACTGGCAAAGAATTATGTCAATACCCTTTACCCTGAGGCCATTGACAAGAAGAAACAAAGGAGAAAGTGCAGGTCCCAAAATTCGAGGCATCGGAAAAGAAGGGGTCCGAAGAAGCAGAGAGGGATTTCCGACTTCAATTAGCTTAGAGGAAGCGCTGTCAAATGATGAACTGTACCTAACATTAGGCACGATGAGACGAATCAAGTTGCCTTTGAGAGCCAAATGTCTTGATAAGTAATAGACCGACCATGTTCCTCCACCGGCGTGAGGCAGGTAGTAATACGATAGGAACATAACTCTCATTTTGCGACCTCGTTAATCCTTTCGCTTCAACTTCGCATGTTCTGTCTCAATTGTGGTGACAAGCATTCTCGTAAACCTCTAGATACCTGCTACACATAACTGAGTCGGAATATGACTTGAGAACGATCATCCTTCCATTCATGGATATCCGTTTTCGCAATTTTTCGTCACGTGCTAGGGTTAGGATTGCTGTTGCTAGCTCGTCAACAGCTCCCGAGTTGAGAACTAATCCGTTGACCTTATCCTGAATTAGATCGCCCACTCCTCCTGTTCGGCACGCAAGAACTGGCACCTCGCACGACATAGCCTCGAGAATCGATTGAGGTAATCCCTCGACCAATGATGGGTGAGCTAAGCAGTCAATTTCGTTGTAGAAATGGGCCACCTCATCGGTTGATAGATGACCGGTGAATTCAACTGGCACTGACAGGTCCATAGCAAGTGATTCAAGATTTTCTCGGGCAGGCCCATCACCCGCGATCATACCAGTTAGTGGTAATCCATACTTGACTCTGGCAAGGTGGATCGCGCGTATTACAGTGTCAATATTTTTTGCGGCACTCAGTCGGCCACAATAACCTACTCGAGTGAATTCCCTAGGAAATCTACTGATTGGTCGAAACGTCTGAACGTCTATTCCATTAGGGATAACACGGAGTTTCCGGTGTTCGACCCGATAAATGCTCTGTGCCAAACGAAACACTGGGTCATTCACCGCTATGATCTGACTTGCTAACCTGATCGGTAACCGGGCAAGACTATTGATCAGCGTTGACGAAACCCTTAGAGCAAGTGAGGAATAGCCTGTGGACACACCGTGAAGAGTGAAAAGAATGGGGATGCCTTCCATCCTCAGGAAAGGAGCCAAGAGAACGTTTCCCAAGTGAGGGGCAAAATGAAGGTTCGCCACGTCAGGGTTGAACTTTCTTACAAGACTGAAGAGAGCGGGAAGATTTGGGCTCGGAATTGAGAAGAATGTTCCTGCACCCCTAACCCCGAATGCTCCAAACCTAAAGAGTCTCAGGTTCGGCTCCAGTGTAACCCAGCCTTTTGAGTAGTATCCACCGAGCTGATTGGCCGTGCCCGCCAGCACCAATACCTCGTGTCCCCAGAAGGCGAGCTTTCGTGAGACAGTGTCTACGATGCGAGCTCCGTAGTCAGGAAAGTAGTCTGAAACCTGTAGTATTCTCATGATCTTAAACGACTATTTTGTTGGACATATTCAAACCGTATCACTAACCGGACGAACCCAGGCCTATTCCGATGATTTCTAAATCAACATTAGTTGAATAATCGTCCTTAAAAGCAAAGGGTTGAATTCGGGCGATTTTGTGGAGAGTTTCATTCCATGCTACTCGTTGCTTGTTCCTGAATCTTGTGGAGTGGACTCAGAAACATTCTTGAAATAGCAAGCTCTTGCGCGATTTTCTTATTCTGGTCCGTCAGTTCAGATATCTTGACAGAGTAGTAAATGGAAACGATGATTAACAGTGTGACGAAGCCGGAGAGAACGACATCAGGGATTCGCTGGGCTCCAACGATGCTATTTATCGCAATTAGCAATCCAGTCCAAGTGGATAGCAGTACCATGCTTACTGATGCGAACAACCAGAGTAATGCGTGGTCTTCTTTCAAGCGTCCCGTCCTGTAGAGGTAGAGGACCCCAACGAATATGACCCCACCAGCGATTGCTGCGATTGTTAACGCATTGCTCAATTTGCTTGCTTCTGTTCCTTTGTCATCAGCATTAGAATTGAGAAGGTTTCCTTGAACGGGTAATAGAGCATCCTCCACAAATGAAGGCTGCTACTCCCTGAATTCCTTTCTCTAAACTTCACCGGCGTCTCGACAATCTTCAGTCCTGCTCGCGAAGCGATAACGAGTGCTTCCGCATCAGGAAAATCGACTGGGTATTGTTCCGCGAAGAATTCGTAGGCACGCCTATTCAGGGCTCTGAAGCCGGAGCTACAATCTCCTATCCGTTGCGATATCAGTGCAGAGGTGAGCCAAGAAAAGAATCTAATTCCAAGATTTCGGACAAAAACAGGTCTGAAGCCGCCGTTGGCATGGTACCGAGACCCGATGGAAATATCGGCCTTTCCTGAAAGCACTGGGGCGACAACCTCTTGTATGAAACTTGGATCATGCTGGCCATCGCCATCTATCTGAACGACATTGTCATAGCCCAATTTTTGGGCGATTTTGAAGCCAGTTTGAACAGCTCCCCCAATACCCAAGTTGATAGGTAGATTGGCCAACCGCACGCCAAGTCCCCTTGCGACCGCGAGCGTTCTGTCCTTGGACGCATCGTTGACCACGAGGATATCAATGGCAGGGTCGGCGGCCCTAATCTCCTTGACGATCGACTCTAGGGCCGCTTGTTCGTTGTAAGCCGGAATTATGGCCAGGGTCTTCTTGGAGCTATGCAGGAGTCCTCAACCCGAGAGTTCAAATGGACCAGATGTGAAAAGTGGCCTCGGAGCAAGCGTGCCTGAATCCGGCCCTCTCGTACAGCCTCGAAGCCTGAATGTTAGCTGCCTGGGTTCCCACGTAGACCGAACGGACCCTTGGGGCGAACCATGCCAGGGCGGAATTGACCAGTGCCGATCCGAGTCCTCGCCCTTTCTCAGAAGGATCAACCGCAATAAGATCAATTACACCATACTTGAAACTCTGACCCACTCTTTCGATTTTGCAAGTGATGAATCCCACTGGTTCATCTTTCTCTCTTACGACGAGAATGCAGTCAGCTAGACCGCGAAAACTGTTCGAGATCCATTTCGAATAGAGCTGATCACTCTTGTCTCCCGACAGGTTGGGGTCCGAGTGAAACCGATCAATGGCAAACATTTTCTCTGATTTCCGAGCCAATATGTCGTAATCCTCCGGCCTTGCTTCTGTCGCACGGACTCTTGCAAAAAGACTCGGCAGCAGCCGGGATGAATCAAAGCGAAACGTCAAGAGCACATCTGTAAGCGCGCCGCCTTCTCGCTCAAGAGCTTGAATTGTAAGATTGTCGAGGAGGTTCACTCTCGTTGAAAGCATTTCATATGGTTCACTGTTGAAGGCCTCTGAGAAGAGTTCTCGCCTTTCAGCAGTGTTCACTTTCTGGTCAAACATTACGAGGGGCAATCGTCCCATACTTATCTCGAAGTGATTGGTGTCCCACTCTGAACTCTCGACGACCACGATCCCGGACGCTGTTCCGCCAGTACCTCTTCGTAAGTACATGCGACCTTGCTTGGTCGCAATACTGCCAGCCAATCGCTCCAGAAGGTGATTCACTATAGGATCAGTTCCTAAGGTTTCGTTGTCCCAGAACTTTCCTCGGGTGATAGTCTCATTATTCTTGAGTAGTGGGACAATCGCATCAAGATCCACTGAGGAGGAAAGCTTCTGTTCCAGCAAAATTAGGCCGCCACGACTTGTTCTTGGAGAGAGCTGAATACTTCTTCTAGTTGTGTTCTAACATACTCGAGTTCGTCTCGGGTCATCCCATTGAACATCGGCAATGCGATCGTTTGTTTGCCGAGTTCCACCGCTATCGGGCAATCCGCTGGCGAACTCTGGGCTAGGTAGAGGGGTTGAGTGTGGATCGGCTGATAGAGAATGCTTGTTCCTACGCCTTTCTCGTTCAATCTGTGGGCAAGCTCGTCTCTCTGGATGGGTGAATCAGGCGCAAGCCTTGCTAGGAAAGCGTAGTAAGAGCAAGAGTTCTCGGCTCTCACTGTCTGAACACTCATCCAAGGTACTTTTGAGAGGAGTGACTTGTAAGACTCGGCAACTAGTTTCCTCTGTCGAAGAAACTCGTCGAGGTGTTTAAGCTGGCTGATCCCGATTATCGAGAGTAATTCTGGCATCCGGTAATTGTAGCCTAAGACTGTGTTCTCAAGGGGCCCATATCCACCTCTACCCTGGTTGCGAAGTCTCTTGATGTTCTCCGCAATCTCTCTGTCGCTGGTCAATACCATGCCACCTTCTCCTGTCGTGATGATCTTGGTGGCGTAGAAGCTGAAAGCGGAGGCGATGCCGAATTTTCCACAGTGTTCACCTTGATAGGTTGCTCCGTGGGCATGGGCGCAATCTTCCACAAGGTTGATTCCGTGGTCTTGGGTAGTCCGTGATAGTTCTCTCATATCGCAAGGATTGCCGGCAAGATGAACGGCGATTAATGCTCTCGTTCTCGGCGTGATTTTTCTCTCGACTTCTTTAGCTGATATGTTGAAGGTCTCAGGATCCGAGTCTGCGAAGATAGGCCTAGCTCCTGAGTAGACAACTGAGTTTGCCGTTGCGACGAATGTGTTGGAGGGGACTATGACTTCGTCGCCTGGGCCTATTCCCAGTGACACCAGTATAGAGTGAAGCGCTGCCGTGCAGGAGTTCAACGCCACTCCATAAGACGTCCCTACATAATCCGCGAAGTTTTGCTCAAGTGTCTCTACGTTCTTGCCAGATGTGAGCCATCCCTTCCTCAGGATTACGCGCATGTCACCAAGTATCTCATCTAGGTCTTCTTCTGAGAAATATGGCTTGGCGAATGGAACGTTCATTTGCTTACGCAAACTCTGTGATTTTCGACGAACTATATCTTGCAACGTGAGCGTCGATTCCCTCTTTCGGACTCCTAGCAGCAAATCCAAGAAGTTCCTTGGCGGATGACATGCTTGCCCAGAGTCCTGTTCCGTTGTCGGGGGATTGCTCTTCAATAACCTTCACATTGGGAAAGTGGGAGCGTACGATTGAGGCGACCTCTCCTATAGTTGTCTTGGTTCCACTTCCGATGTTGAGAGTCACTCCTTTAGAGTGATTTGAGTGAATTCCTTGGACAAAGGATTCGGCGACATCGTCTATATGCACAAAGTCTCTGAATTTTTCTGGACCTTTTACGAGAACTGGTTGGCTCTGAAGAGCGCGATTGATCATAATCGATATGACTTCTTTGCCCAGCTTCGGGTTGCCTCCGTACACGTTGAATAATCTGAGGGTCACACTTTTGATCCCATAATTCTCCGAGTACGATCTTATGGCTTGCTCTGCCAAGAGCTTATGGTGCCCATAGACCGTTCCTGGAATCGTGGGATCGTCTTCTTTCAATGCTTTATCCGAATGGGTTCCATACACCGTGGCTGACGAAGCGAAGACAATCTTCGGAATGTCCGCAAGCCGCATCGCCTCCAAGGTGTTCTGGACGGACATGACGTTAAGCAGGAAGCTGAAGTGCGGATCCTTCTGGCAATAATCGATAGCAGGCAGTCCAACGAGATGAATTATAGCGTCAATCTTATACTCGAAAAATATTCTTTCGATAGACTGGAGTTCTAGAATGTCTGCTCTGATCCAATGATTCTTTGGGCTTGCTGAGTCAGTGTGTATGAGATCATAACAAATGGTCTCGATATTGCTATCGGTCATAGCCTTTACGATCGAGCTGCCGATAAAGCCCGACCCGCCTATAACTAGTACTGTCAAGTCAACCGCGAAATATGAGATTAGAGCCCCAGGACTCCCAGCCCTAGCGCTCTTTGAAAGCCTATGTCAGAACGCCAGTTTCTCGCCGTAGCGTTTCCCCAGCTTAAGGCCCAGGAGCTTATCACTCGCGCAAGGCCACGCCCTCTTTGGAAATCCCTTTCCATGCTTTGGTTCATTGCAGATAATAGCTTCGTCAGAATCTCACCCAGTATGTGTGTGAGTTTGGTGCTCTTCACCCGATCTACCCACTTCATGGTAAGGTCCAGGAGACCTCTCTCTATTCGGGAGAGTACGCGGAACCAGACCCGGTTTCGTAGTGCTTTAGTCTTCAGACGCAACAAGGAATTTTTCGATAGTAGGGAGCGGTCTCGAGAACGTCCTCCGCAGGCGTCTAGTTGGCCACTTCCTTCGCTTGCACATGTGCGAGTACGTGAGTATCTGTGGCCAATTGGCAAATTGATTCCAGGTGGGAGAGCTGTGGGGAAAAAGGGCGTCATTTAACCATATCGGAATTTTCCTACTCGTAAAGTGAAAAATTGGCAACCTAAGGATACCTTCGGATATGTTCCCCTCGCAAACAAGCTCAGACGCGTAACATGGAGCTCAACGAATAATTCGCACCATAGAGAACTACTACCAGAAGAATAAGTCCTCTTTGCCTCTTCCCAATTCCCAACTTTCCAATGCCGATTATTGCCGCTGAGGCAAGAACTGGAATCGGAAGGAGATACACGATCCTGGTCTGCAATACACTCCCCAACAAGGGAAAAGGCAAGGAGGCTAGGATGATCCACCAGACCAGAAGCCGCGAGAATCCGTCACTAGCGCCAGACGAGTGCCATACGACCATCAACGCCAAACCCAAAACCAAGGCATCGGCCATCAGCCCGTCGTAATTCTGGACAAACAGGTCAACTACACCCGGCCAGAACGCAAGCAACTGCGAAAATCCAAGCGATGAGGTAGCAACATCTAAGCCGGCCCGGCCTCCACCGTAACCACCAATAGCGAAGGATTTGATCGAATCAACCACTACGTTGATGGCCACGAATAGAATAGCCAATCTAAATGGCCTGAAATCATGACTTCTAAGGAATCGTTCAATCATGAAAATGATCGATAGTAGGATCATCAGGTCCCAGGTCCAAGGATGAGTGAACAACAACGTGAGAGAAAGAAGCACTAAGCCAGCGAAACTGCCCTTGGACCCGCTATTGGTGAATCTCAGGAGAAACCCTAGAAGAAGATATGATTCTGCAAGCGCGAGCCAGTTGGCGTAGTATCCAGCCCACATTCCAACTGTGAACTGGAAGGAGAATGCGGTCATCAGCCCGACCAACCCCGCCGTATGTTTGTCGCCAGATGCAAGGAGGATGAATAAGAACGATGAAACAACAAGTAATGGTGCTAGAAAGAGTGGGTAGAATTTTATCGCAAAATCTCCCTGGACCCCGAAGAGGCTGGACATTGCATACGGAAAGATTAGCGACAAGGGTCTCGATCCCTTTGAAGCCTGGCTGAAGGCGTAGGCAAGGGCATCGGGGAAAGGCCTTTGGAGCATCTGATTCACCCACTGAATGTATGTTGCAGTGTCAGCGCCTACTGGAGTCCCCGTGGGGTTAACGTCTGGTCGATAGGGCGTGAAAGCTAGAAAACATGACGACGCCATTCCGATTGCCAGAATAACAACTGGGCTTGAGAGGAGAGGAATATTTTTCCCGTCCCAGGACATGGGAAACCGATCGAGAAGTCGGGATAGGAAACTGAATCTGCCGGATACGGCTCGGTTAGAGTCAAGTTTCTTTATCAGATTTGAGATCAATCGCCCCACCCAAGAATACAGGATCAGAATAATCAGCAATGGGGAGAAAGGAGCCAGA
>Ga0066710_100002535_pt1 | contig 14830 bp, 16 predicted proteins | sample GraSoiAngelo_159_FD_79666 | JGI IMG/M metagenome (GOLD analysis project Ga0066710, IMG submission 79666) | Grasslands soil microbial communities from the Angelo Coastal Reserve, California, USA - 14_1009_16_40cm | ecosystem: Environmental > Terrestrial > Soil > Grasslands | place: USA...
CCGCAGCTTTCCGCCCATCAGAATCGCCGTCGCGGAGAGTTCACGGAGAAAAGCGAGAGGGGGAGCCGATCGCTCCCCCTCTAACTCCGCGATCTGATTGGTTGCGGGGGCTGGATTTGAACCAGCGACCTTTGGGTTATGAGCCCAACGAGCTACCGGGCTGCTCCACCCCGCGGTGACCCCGATACCTTACCGGAGAGGTGGGAGTGAGTCAAGCCGACACGGGAAGAGACCGGCGTGCGCCATTCTGGCGCGCAGGTGTCACGGTGGAGGCGGGAAACACTGCGATTTCCGCGGAAAACGCGGTGATGCGTTTTGGCACTGCGTTTGCGAATCTCGCACGGCCATGCGCTCTCGTGCCCAACTGACCGCGAGTTCTCGCCCGCAATATCTTCCGCTTGCCCGTCTCGCCCTCTGCCTCGACTGCGAAGTGTGCTTCGAGATCGGGCCGGAGAAGTGCCCGGCCTGCGGCAGTCAGACCTGGTCGCCGCTGTCGCGCTTCATCGGGGACACCTCCGACAAGGCGGTGGTCCGCGCCGTCGAAGCCCTGGTGGAGGAGGCGCGCGGCATCTCGGCCGCCCGCAACGGCGCCCAGCACCTGCTGATCGTCTCCCGCACGCAGCCCAAGCTCTTCGAGATGCTGCGCCGCGAGCTGGCCGACCACCCCTCGCTCACGGTGCTGCAGGACCGCCGAGGCCAGGGTCCTATGCCAAGCGCGCGGATCCCCAACCAGCGCTGGCGGAACGTCGACTTCCAGATCCGCGCGCTCGGCTGGGCCATCGTCCGCGCCGAGTCCGCGAAGACCTAGTCGAAGACCACCACGCCCCGGGCAACCTGGCCCGAGCGGAGGGCCTGGAAGCCCTCGTTGATCTGGTCCAGGCGGTACGTCCGGCTCACCAGCTCGTCGATCTTCAACCGCTTCTGCATGTAGAGATCGACCAGGTGCGGGAAGTCGAGGTTCGGGCGCACCGAGCCGTACATCGTGCCGCGCAAGCACTTCTCCTGCAGCGCCATCATGTACGGCGTCACCGGCGCGCGCACGGCCATGGCGGCCATGCCGACGATGACGGCCGTCCCGCCCGGGCGGATGGCATCGAGGATCTGCAGCGTGGTGGCCTCGCCGCCGATCGCGTCGAACGCATAGTCCACGCCGCGGCCGCCGGTGAGGCTGCGCGCGAAGTCCACCACGTTGGCGCTGGAGGCATTGACGGTGTGCGTGGCGCCGAAGTCCCTGGCGTAGGCCAGCTTGCCGTCGAGCAGGTCGGCCGCGATGATGGTGGCGGCGCCGGCCAGCTTGGCGCCCTGCACCACGTTGAGTCCCACACCGCCGCAGCCGATGATCAGCACCGAGGAGCCCGCCTCCACCTGCGCGCAGCGCGTGACGGCGCCCACGCCCGTCGGCACGCAGCAGCCGACCAGCGCCGCCTGCGGCCACGGCATGTCCTTGCGCATGGGCACGAGCTGCTCGGCCGGGCACACGACCTTCTCCGCGAAGGTGCCGATGCGCGCGAGCTGGTTCAGCGGCTCGCCCTTGACGGACATCCGCGTGGTGCCGTCGAAGAGCATGAAGCGCGGCGTGTCGTTGTGGCCGTCGCAGAGGATCGAGCGGCCGATCGAGCAGTAGAGGCAGTGGCCGCACTGCGGGCGGAACGAGAAGATCACGTGATCGCCGGGCTTCACGGTGGTGACGCCGGCGCCCACCTCTTCCACGATCCCCGCCGCCTCGTGGCCGAGCACCATCGGCAGCGGCATCGTCCAGTCGCCGTTGATGATGTGCCAGTCGCTGTGGCAGACGCCGGCCGCCTTCACCTTCACGCGCGCCTCGCCGGCCTTGGGACCCTGCTGCTCGACCTCGACGACCTCGAGCGGAGTGTTGGGCTTGTAGAGGACGGCGGCCTTCATGGGCGGGCTCCCTTCGATGGAGTCGGAGTGGTGGCCAACGGTACCATGGACGCCGCCCGGGGCGCGAAGCCCCGCGGCCCGGAGGATCTCCATGAGCGAGAGCGAGGCGTTTCGCAAGGGCGCGGAGCTGCGGCGCACGCTGCTGGGCGACGAGTTCGTCGAGCGCGCGAACAAGAAGAACTACGCGGACCCGAACATGCGGAAGTTCATCGACGTCGCCACCGAGGCGGTGTTCGGCACGCTGTGGACGCGGCCGGGCCTCGACCTGAAGACGCGCACGCTGATCTGCGTGATCTCCGACGCGGCCACCGCGCACGAGGCCGAGCTGGAGATCCACCTGCGCATGGCGCTGCGCCAGGGCTGGACGGAGGAGCAGCTCAGCGAGGCGCTCCTGCACCTGCTCGGCTACTGCGGCGCGCCGGCGGCGCGGGACGCGATGCTGGTTGCCTCCAAGGTGTTCGCCGAGATCCGCGCGGAAAAGAAGTAACAGAAACGACGAGAGGCCGGGATCGCTCCCGGCCTCTCGCGGTTATCGTGGCGCCGTCGCGCTCTCGCGTCTACTTCTTCTCCGTGGTCGTGCTCTGGCCCGAGGACGGCGAGGTCGGCGCCGCGCCGGTGGCCGGCGCGGTGGTGTCGGTCGGTGTCGTGGTGGACGGCGAGGCGGCCGGGGCCGCCGTGTCGGCCTTCTTGCTGACCGAGGCGTTGACCAGCTTGCCCTTGGTCTCGCGGTCCAGGCGGCCGGTGACCTTCAGGTTTTCCTTCTTCTGGAAGTCGCTGATGGCGGCCTTGGTGTGCGGACCCATCCGGCCGTCGACCGGGCCGGGGTTGAAGCCCTTGTCGGTCAGGGCCTGCTGGGCCTGGCGGACGTCGTCGCTGCCCTGGGCGACGGTGTCGCCGTTCTTCTTGCCCGACACCTTCTCCTTGATCTTGTCCTTGACCTCGACCGCCTTCTCCTTGGTCTTGTCCTTGATCTCGACGGCCTTGTCCTTCGTCTTGTCCGCGGCGTTACCCATCTTGTCCTTGGCCGTCTCCGCCTTGTCCTTGGCTTTGTCCTTCACCGACTCGTCCGCGGCGATCGCGGGCGCCATCGTCCAGGCAAAGCCGAGCGCGAGCGCGCATGCGGCTGTCAGAAGCTTCCTTGTCGTCATGGGCAGAGCCCTCCTCTGCGGAGGGAAACATTGCAAGCGCGACACCAGCAGGAAACTCGGCAAACATTTGCAGACCGGCAGGCAGGACTTACAACGCGGCTAGGGTTTCAGCAGCTCCTCGGCCACGCGCTTGACGTCGCCGGCCTCGACCTGGCCCTTGTGAGTCTTCATGACGTCGCCGACCAGGCGACCGACCTGCCTGGCGTCCGTGATGTTCAACGCGCTCATGCGCTCGCGCACCAGGGCGCGGAGGGCTGCGTCGTCCAGGCCCTTGGGCAGCCAGCGGTCCAGGTACTCGATCTCTCCACGAAGCTGGGTGGCCTGGGCCGCGCCGCGCTCGCCGGCCTTCTCGTAGTCGGGCAGCGCTTTCTGGAGCGACTTGCGGTAGGCGCTGATGACGTCCAGCACGAGGGCGTCGTCCACCTGGCCGGAGAAGCCCTTGGCCGTGCGGCGCTCGCCGATCTTGCTCTTGACCATCCGCACGATGTCGGCGGTGCGCTGGTCCTTGTCGCGCATGGCCTTCGTGAGCGTCTCGTTGAGGGTTTGCTCGAGGCTCATGTCAGTTGATCCGCTTGGCCTGGCCCTTCCACTCCTTGTCGCGCAGGACGAACTTCTGGACCTTGCCCGTCGAGGTCTTGGGCAGATCGCCGAACTCGATGGCGGCCGGGCACTTGAAGTGGGCGATGTGCTGCCGGCAGAACTCGATGATCTCCTGCTGGGTGGCCTTCCGGCCGGGCTTGAGCGTCACGAAGGCCTTGGGCCGCTCGCCCCACCTGGCGTCGGGCACGGCCACCACCGCACACTCCAGCACCGAGGGGTGCTTGGCCACGGTCTGCTCCACCTCGATCGTGGAGATGTTCTCGCCCCCCGAGATGATGATGTCCTTCTTGCGGTCGCGCAGCTCGATGTAGCCGTCGGGGTGCCAGACGGCCAGGTCGCCCGAGTGGAACCAGCCGCCGCGGAACGCCTCCGCACTGGCGTCGGCCTGTTCGAAATATCCTTTCATGATGTTGTTACCGCGCATGACGACTTCGCCCAGCGTTTCGCCGTCCATCGGCACGTCGGCCATCTTGTCGTCCACCACGCGCACGAGGTCGAACATGATGTAGCCCTGTCCCTGGCGCGCGGCCTTGCGCGCCATCTCGTCGGCCGGCAGCCGGTCCCACGCGGGATCCCACGCGCACACCGTGTGGGGGCCGTACGTCTCGGTGAGGCCGTACACGTGCACCGGCTTGAACCCCAGCTCCTTCAGCCGGCCGAGCAGCGTGGGCGACGGCGGGGCGCCGGCGACGGCGCAGGTCACCGTGCGCGCGAGCCGGTGCGCCCTGGGATCGTTGACGATGCCGATCTGGACGGTCGGCGCCCCGCAGTAGTGGGTGATGCCCTCCTGGTCGATCAGGTCCCAGATGCGGCCCGAGTCCACGCGCCGCAGGCACACGTGGGTGGCCGACATCGCGGTGACACCCCACGTGAAGCACCAGCCGTTGCAGTGGAACATCGGCAGCGTCCACAGGTAGTTGGCCTCGGACGTGAGGCCCGTCTCCAGCATCTCGCCGAGGGCATTCAGGTAGGCCCCGCGGTGGTGGATCATCACGCCCTTGGGGCGGCCGGTGGTGCCGGAGGTGTAGTTGATCGAGATCGTCTCGTACTCGTCCTCGGTCCACGGCTCGCACGGCTCGGGGGAGGCCGCCGCCAGGAAGTCCTCGTAGGGATCGCCCGGCGCTCCCGTGTCGTCCACGCGGATCACCTTGACGCCCTGCAGGTCGAGCGGCTTCACGAGGGGCTCGAACTCCTGGTCGACGAACAGCACCTTGGCGCCCGAGTGCTCGAGGATGTAGCCGATCTCGTCGCTGTTGAGCCGCGTGTTGATCGGCACGATGACAAGCCCGGCCGCCGGCACGCCGTAGTGGATGTCGAGCATGGCGGGGATGTTGGGCAGGACGGCCGCCACCCGGTCCAGGTGGCGCAGGCCCAGTGCGCGCAGGCCGGAGGCCAGCCGGTTCACGCGCTCCTCGAACTGACGGTAGGTGTAGCGCCGAGGCCCGTGGACCACGGCCGTCTTGTCCGGGAACACGTACGCGCTGCGGCGCAGGAAGGAGACCGGCGTCAGCTCGGTCCGGTACGGCTGGGCTTCCTTCGCGACGCGCAGGACGCGCTTGGGGGACGCCATGGATTCTTCTCCTCGGCCTTGCATTATATACGGCGCGCTCGGTGGTCCGACCCTTGCCTGCATGCTCGTGCGGGAGGTGCGCCATGGATTCGTCAGCCGACAAGGAAGGCCTGCAGTCCGCGGGGCGCAAGGAGCAATCGAGCCGGCACGGCATCGAGCCGGCCCCCGACACCAGCGCCGTGCCCGGCGCGTTCGGCCGCGAAGGCAAGGAGCAGGACGGCGAGACCGCGGTGCCGTCCCAGCCCGACGTCGACGAGCTGGATGAAGGCGCGCTGGCTCTCGACGACGACGACCTCGACCTCGAGGCCGACGAAGAGATCACCGAGGACGAAGCCGAGCGCGCCGACGGAGCGTAGTACGCGCTAGATTGGCGTGTAGGACGCGCTAGATCGCAGATGCGCGCCCCGGCGCCGCCGGGGCGCGAGACGCGTGTGGGGGGCTTGGGGGGCCATTTCGGGGCCCCCCATGTGCTCGATCAGTCTTGGCCGGCTCGAAGACGCCGGTGCGCGCCAGGGCGAGCAGCACGCGCCAGGCGCCGCGGGTGGCCAGGAGCCAGTACGTCTGGCAGCGGAAGATGCCCCAGAACTTGGCCGCCAGCGACGTGCGCGCCACGCTGACGGGGCGCGGGAAATAGGGCGTCAGGCTCTCGATGAGGTCCTGCGTCACGATGCCGCCCACCCAGATCGTCAGGCCGAGCGATACCGACGGGAACGCGATCCCGAGCACGAACAGCACCGGGTGGTCGGCGAAGCGGTAGGCCAGGTGCCAGCCGAGGAAGCCGACGACCGGGTAGACGACGGCGGCGATCGGCCACTCCACCACCTTGTTGCCGACGTGGCGGGCGAGCTGGGCCAAGTTGAACGCGCTCGGCGCCGCCCGCCACGTCGCGACCAGGAACGCGACGTCGTCGAGGACGCCCTTGTACCAGCGCGCGTTCTGCCGGACCATCTTGTCCTTCGTCTCCGGCAGGTCCACCAGCTCCAGCAGCGGCAGGGCGCCCATCAGGATCCCCCGCGCGCCCAGCGCGTAGCCCAGCGTGGAGTCCTCGGTGGCGCCCGACGTCGGAAAGCCGCCGAGCGATTGCAGCACGTCGAGCCGCACGAACTGGTGGTGGCCCAGGCAGATCTGCGAGCGGCGGAAACACAGCTCGAAGACCGGCCGCACGAGCCGCGCCAGACGCGGCGCGCGCGCGTGCAGCCGCGCCAGCCAGGCCACGCGCTTGACCTCGTTGATGAGCCGCGCGATCGACACGCGGATGAAGATCGAGGACTGCTGGATGGCGCACACGCGCCCGCGCCGATCGAGCCGGTCGAAATTCCCCAGCGACAGCGTCACGCCCTGGTAGGCGAGCCGGCGGCGGCCGGCCAGCACGTCGGCGGCCAGCCAGCGGTAGGTGTTGCGATCGGGCAGCGAGTCGGCGTCGCTTACGCCGACCCAGACGCGCGCCGGATCGTCGTCGGCGCCCAGCACGGCCCGCAGCGTCTCGGGACGGAGCGCCCAGTTGAGCTGGTGCGCCTTGCGGCCGGGCGCCGGCGGCGCCACCACGAGCGCCAGCATCTTCTGCTGCCAGGGCGGCAGCGTGTCGCGGAAGCGCCGCACCAGCTCGGCCGTCGTGGCCGGCATCGCCGGATGCGGGGCGCGCTCCTCCTCCTCTCGCGTGGCCACGATCACGTGCAGCCGACCGTGCGGGTAGCGCGAGCCGAGCAGCGCCGTCAGCGTTTCGGCGATGGCCGGCTCGTAGTACGCGGGGACCACGTGCACGAACACGGGCGCGCCCGGCGCCTCCGCCAGGGCGGCCTCGTCGGGCAGCGCGTCCAGCGCGTCGTAGGCGTCCTCCACGAGCCGGCAGGTGGTGAGCATGCCCTTCCAGTCGAGCAGGAGCTTGAAGGCGGCCCGCGCGTTGACCAGCATCGTCACCAGGAACAGCGCGAACCATGCGGGGCCGGTCGAGGTCAGCCAATCCACGGCGACGCTTGTCAGCGGCCGGCGGTGGGAAACTTCAGCACGGTCTCGTCGGGCCGCACGTAGCCGAGCTCCTCGCGCGCGAGCTTCTCGACGTAGGAGGGATCGTTGCGGAGGCGCTCCACCGTGCGCGACAGCTCCTCGGTGCGCGCGCGCAGCGTGACGATGTCGCGCTCCCTCGCGGCGATCTCGCCGCGCATCTGGCGGACGCGCAGCACCTGGTGGCCGCCGTAGACGGCGAGGCCGGCGGCCAGCAACACGAGGCCGGCGACGCCGACGAGGCGGGGGCTCACCGCGCCGCGCGCGTGTAGAGGCTGCGGCCGGGCCAGGAGGCGGCGTGGCCCAGCTCTTCCTCGATGCGCAGCAGCTGGTTGTACTTTGCCGTGCGCTCGCTGCGCGCGACCGAGCCCGTCTTGATCTGGCCGGCGTTGACGGCCACCGCGAGGTCCGCCACGAAGGTGTCCTCGGTCTCGCCCGAGCGGTGGGAGATGACGGTGCCGTAGGCCGCGCGCTTGGCGAGCTCGATGGCCTGCATGGTCTCGGTCAGCGTGCCGACCTGGTTCACTTTCACCAGCACGGCGTTGGCGATCGACTTCTGGATCGCCTGCTGGATGATGGCCGGATTGGTCACCAGGAGGTCGTCGCCCACGAGCTGCACGCGGCTCCCCAGGCGCCTGGTGATGAGCGCCCAGCCGTTCCAGTCGTCCTCGCCCAGCGGATCCTCGATCGACACGATCGGGTAGCGGTCCACCATCGTCTCGTAGCGCGCCACCAGCTCGTCGCTGTTCAGCACGACGTTCTCGCGGCGCAGCCGGTAGCGGCCGCCGGCCTCGGCGAACTCGCTGGCCGCCACGTCGAGGGCCAGCGAGACGTCGTCGCCCGGACGGTAGCCGGCGTTCTCGATGGCCTGCATGAGCAGGTCGAGCGCCGCCGTGTTGGAGCCGAGCGCGGGCGCGAAGCCGCCCTCGTCGCCGACGCCGGTGCCGAGCTTCTTGCTCTTGAGCAGGTCCTTGAGCGCGTAGAAAACCTCCACGCCCATGCGCAGCGCGTTGCCGAACGAGTCGGCGCCGGCCGGCACCACCATGAACTCCTGGAAGTCGATGCCGTTGTCGGCGTGGACGCCGCCGTTGATGACGTTGAGCATGGGCACCGGCAAGAGGCGCGCGCCGACGCCGCCGAGATAGGCGTAGAGCGGCAGCCCCGCGTCGTCGGCGGCCGCGCGCGCCACCGCGAGCGAGACGGCGAGGATGGCGTTGGCGCCCAGCGCCGACTTGTTCGGCGTGGCGTCCAGCTCGAGCAGCGCCTGGTCGATGGCGGCCTGCTCGCTGGCCTCCATGCCGTCCACCTCGGGGGCGATCGTCTCCTCGACGTTGCGCACCGCCTGCTGGACACCCTTGCCGCCGTAGCGCTGGCTATCGCCGTCCCGCAGCTCGACGGCCTCGCGCTTGCCGGTGGAGGCGCCCGAGGGCACCGCGGCCCGTCCCCACGCGCCCGACTCCAGCTGGACCTCGACCTCGATCGTCGGATTGCCGCGCGAGTCGAGAATCTCGCGGGCGTAGACGCCGGTGATGGCGGACATCTAGGACCTCCGCTCGAGCACGAAATCGGCGAGCGCGCGGATGGGCTCGGCGGAGGGGCCGAGCGGCGTCAGCAGGCGCTTGGTCTCCTCGATGAGGTCGCGCGCCCGCGCCTTGGACGCGGGCAGACCGTGCACCGAGGGGTAGGTCGCCTTCTGCTTGCGCTCGTCGCTTCCGGCGGTCTTGCCGAGCTCCGCGAGATTGCCTTCGACGTCGAGGATATCATCCACGATCTGAAACGCGAGCCCGAGCGCCTCGCCGGCCCGGCTGATCGCGTCCACCACTTCTTCGCGTCCGCCGGCCAGCACGGCGCCCACGCGCAGCGCCACGCGAATGAGCGCGGCCGTCTTGTGCAGGTGGATGTAGTCCAGCATCTCGGCCGAGATCGTCTTGCCCTCGGACTCGATGTCCACCACCTGCCCGCCCACCATGCCGTCGGTGCCGGCGGCGTCCGCCACCTCGGCCACCACCAGGCCCACCACGCCCGGCGCGATGCGGGCGGCGTTGTTGGCCACGAGGCGGAAGGCCAGCGTGAGCAGCGCATCCCCGGCCAGGATCGCCAGGGCCTCGCCGAACACCTTGTGATTGGTGAGGCGGCCGCGGCGATAGTCGTCGTCGTCCATGGCCGGCAGGTCGTCGTGGATCAGCGAGTAGGCGTGGATCAGCTCGAGCGCGCAGGCCGTGTCGAGGACGGTCTCGGCGCGGCCGCCGACGGCCTCGGCCCCGGCCACCACGAGGATCGGGCGCAGCCGCTTGCCGGGCGCCAGCACGCTGTAGCGCATGGCCTGGTGGATCCGCGTGGGCGGCGCGGCCTCCGGGGGCAGGACACGTTCGAGCGCGGCCTCCACCATGGCGCGGCGGTTCTCGAGGTAGCTCTTCAGGTCGAACGTCACGCTTCGTCCTCCGTCTCGAAGACGAAGGGCTTGCTGACGGTGGCGCCGCCCTCGTCCTTGACCAGGATGTCGATACGGCGCTCGGCGTCGTCGAGATACCGCGCGCAGTGGCGGGCCAGCGTGATGCCCTCCTCGAAGACCTTCAGCGACTCTTCGAGCGGCAGGTTGCCGGCTTCCAGCGCGCTCACGATCTGCTCGAGACGGGTCAGGCAGTCTTCAAACTTGAGGTCGGTCATCACGCTCCCGGGTCGCATCGACGCGACAATCGAGGCTTCCGTGGTGCAGGAGAACGTTCACGGCGTCGCCGGCGGCGACGTCGCGCCAGGTGCGCACGATGCGGCCGTCCGCGGTCCGCGTCAAGCTGTATCCGCGTGAGAGCACCGCCAGCGGCGACAGCGAGTCGAGCCGGCCGGCCCCGGCGCCCAGGCGATGGCGCGAGCGGTCGAGCGCGCGATGCATCCCGCGCTCGAGGCGGCCCTGCAGGTCGATCAGCGCGCGCCGGCCGTTGAGCGTGCGCGCCACGGGGCTCAGCGAGCGCAAGCCCCGCCCGGCCAGCTCCACGCGGTGCGCGCGGCGGTCGAGCGCGGCCAGCGCGGCCTGGCGCAGGCGCACGCGCGCGTCGTCGAGGCGGCGCTCGAGCTCGCGCAGCGGACGCCCCGGGTCGGTCAGCACGCGGCGGCCGAGCGCTCGCTCGAGGCGGTCGCGGTGCGCGGCCAGCCCGCGCCGCATGACGCGCTGGAGCCGTCCGGTGAGATCGCCCAGGGCGTCCACGATCCCGCGCTTCTCCTTGACGACCAGCTCGGCGGCGTTGGACGGCGTGGCCGCGCGCACGTCGGCCACGAAGTCGGCGATCGTGAAGTCCACCTCATGGCCGACGGCCGAGATGACGGGGATCTTGGAGGCGGCGATGGTGCGGGCCAGCATCTCGTCGTTGAACGCCCACAGATCTTCGAGCGAGCCGCCGCCGCGGCCGACGATGATCACGTCCACGCCGCCGAGCGCGTTCAGCTCGCGGATGCCCTGGGCCACCTCGGCGGCGGCGCCCTCGCCCTGCACGCGCGCCGGGGCCAGCACGATGTGGATCTCGCCGAAGCGCCGGCCGATCACGCGCAGCATGTCGCGGATGGCGGCGCCGCTGGGCGAGGTCACGATGCCGATCTTGCGCGGGAAGCGCGGCAGCGGGCGCTTGCGGCCGGCGTCGAAGAGCCCCTCGCGCGCCAGCCGCTCCTTGAGCTGCTCGAAGGCGAGCTGCAGCGCGCCGACGCCCTTCGGCTCCAGCAACTCGACCACCAGCGAGTAGTCGCCGCGCTGGGCATAGATCTCGATGGCGCCGAAGGCCATGACGTGCAGGCCGTCCCGCGGCTCGAACCGCACGCGCCGCGTGCGCGTGCGAAACAGCACGCAGCGGAGCTGCGCGCCCTCGTCCTTCAGCGTGAAGTACGCGTGCCCCGAGCCATAGACCTTGAAGTTCGAGATCTCCCCCTCGACCCAGACCGCCGGAAACTTCTCTTCCATCACCCGGGCGAGCTGCTGCGAGAGCGCCGACACGGACAGAACCCTTCGCTCAGAGTTCAAACAATTCGCCTCACGCGTCCGGGTTCGCCTCTTTCGAGCGCGGGCTTTGCCCGCGCAACTCTGGGGGGAGGCAGCGAGAAGCGCGCCGCGAGGCGCGCGACGAGCGTCGGAAGGGGGGCGAAGCCCCCCTCCGAGTCATCGAAGCCCCCCTCCGAGTTGCCGCTCGGCGGCGAGCACGGCGTTGCGCAGGAGCATGGCGCGCGTCATGGGGCCGACACCGCCGGGCACGGGCGTGACGTGCGCGACGTGACTGACGCCCGGGAAGTCCACGTCACCGACCCACTGGCCGGACGGCAGCCGCGTGTTGCCGACGTCGACGACCCAGGCGCCCGGCTTCACCATGTCGGCGGTGACGAGCCCCGCGCGCCCAACGGCCACGCACAGCACGTCCGCGCGTCGGGTGTGGTCGGCGAGGTCCCGGGTGCGCGTATGGCACATCGTGACGGTGGCATGTCGCGCGAGCAGGAGCTGCGCCAGCGGTTTGCCCACGATCCGTGAGCGCCCGATCATCACGGCCTCGGCGCCTTCCAGCTTCGCGCCGTAGTGATCCAGGATCTCCATGCAGCCCGACGGCGTGCACGGCAGCACGGCCGGCTGACCGCCGAGCAGGCGGCCCATGTTGACGGGATGAATGCCGTCGACGTCCTTCTCGGGAGCGATGCGCGCGATCACCTCGTCCTCGTCGATGCCCTTCGGCAGCGGCAGCTGCGGGAGGATGCCGTGGACGGTGCGATCGGCGTTCAGGCGGTCGATGAGGTCCAGGAGCGCCGCGCGGTCGAGACCCTCGGGATAGACGTAGTCGGGCGACGTGATGCCGACCGACGCGGCCATCCGCTTCTTGCTGCGCACGTAGAGCCCCGAGGCGGGGTCGTTGCCGAGCAAGAGCACCGCCAGGGTCGGCGCCACGCCGTGACGCTCGCGCACGCGCGCCACGCCTGCGCGCACCTCGGCCAGCACGCGCTCGGCGACGGGGTTGCCGTCGAGAATCACGAGGCGCGACTCACGCCGGCACGCGCAGGCGGCGGATGTCGGAGGCGCGCCCGGTCTCAGGATCGACGACGATGACGACGCCGTGCAGGGCGGCCGGGCCCTTGGCGGGCTCGAAGCGCACGGGCATCTGGTTGAGGAACCTCTGTAATATAAGCTCGCGATCCACGCCGATCACGCCGTCGGTGGGGCCGGTCATGCCGAGGTCGGTGATGTAGGCGGTGCCGCCCGGCAGCACCCGCTCGTCGGCGGTCTGCACGTGACGATGCGTGCCCACGACCGCGCTCACCCGCCCGTCGAGGTGCCAGCCCATCGCCACCGACTCCGACGTCGCCTCGGCGTGCATGTCCACCAGCACGATGGGCGTGTCCTTGCGGAGCTCGGGCACGATCTCGTCGGCCTTGCGGAACGGGCAGTCGATCGGCGTCATGAACACGCGGCCCATGAGGTTGAGCACGGCCACCTTGTGGGGGCCGGTCTTGATCGCCACGTAGCCCACGCCGGGCGTGCCCGCCGGGAAGTTGGCCGGGCGCAGCAGCAGGTTCTCCTTCGTGATGTACTCCACGATCTCCTTGCGGTCCCAGATGTGGTTGCCGGACGTCAGCACGTCGGCGCCCTGCTCGAGCGCCTGCCTGGCCATCGCGGGCGTCACGCCGAAGCCGCTGGCGGCGTTCTCGATGTTGACCACGCAGAAGTCGATCGCGTGCTCGTGACGCAGCCGGGGCAGATGCTTGGCGAGGGCCGCGCGTCCGGGCTCGCCGAACACGTCGCCCACCATGAGGATGTTCATCGCGTGCCTACTTCGCGACTTCGACGGCGCGCGTCTCGCGGATGACGACCACCTTGATGTGGCCGGGGTACTGCATCTCGGCCTCGATGCGTTTGGAGATGTCCTTGGCGAGCTGGTAGGCGTCGAGGTCGCTGATGATCTCGGCCTTCGTGATCACGCGCAGCTCGCGCCCGGCCTGGATCGCGTAGCACATCTCGACGCCCTTGTAGCTGAGCGCGATCTCCTCCAGCTTGGCCAGCCGCTTGATGTAGGACTCCAGCACGTCGCGGCGCGCGCCGGGGCGCGCGGCCGAGATGCCGTCGGCGGCCTCCACCAGCACGGCCTCGATCGTCTCCGCCTTCACGTCCTCGTGGCCGCACAGGGCGGCGTTGATGACCTGCGGGCTCTCGTTGTACTTGGTCAGCACCTGCAGCGAGAGCTCGGGGTGGCTGCCCTCCTGCTCGTGCGTGAGCGCCTTGCCGATGTCGTGCAGCAACCCCATGCGCTTGGCCAGCTTGACGTCGCACTTTATCTCGGCCGCCATCATGCCGGCCAGCCAGGCCACTTCCTTCGAGTGCTGAAGGCAGTTCTGGCCGTACGACGTCCGGTACTTCATCCGGCCGACCAGCTTCACCAGCTCTGGGTGCAGGCCGTGGACGCCGACCTCGAAGCAGGCCTTGTCGCCCTCTTCCTTCAGGTGGACTTCCATCTCCTGCTTGACCTTGTTGACGACCTCCTCGATGCGCGCCGGATGGATGCGCCCATCGGAGATCAGCCGCTGCAGCGCCAGGCGCGCGATCTCGCGGCGGTAGGGGTCGTAGGCGGAGATCAGCACGGCCTCCGGCGTGTCGTCGACGATGAGGTCGACGCCGGTGTGCAGCTCGAGCGCGCGGATGTTGCGGCCCTCGCGGCCGATGATGCGGCCCTTCATGTCGTCCGACGGCAGATCCACGACGGACACCGCGGTCTCCACCGTATAGTCGGGGGCCAGCCGCTGGATGGTGGTGGCGAGCACTTCCTTGGCCTTCTCGCGCGCGGTCTCGCGCGCTTCCTCTTCGAGGCGCATGCCGGCCAGCTGCGCCTCGCGCCGCGCTTCCTCTTCCATCTGGCCCAGGAGCTGCCGCTTGGCCTCCTCGGCGGTGAGGCCGGCGATGGTCTCCAGCTTGCGCCGCTGCTCTTCCATTGCCGAGGCGAGCTTGCGCTCGCTGTCGCCGACGGCGCGCTCGCGCGTGGCCAGCGCCTTGTCCTTGTCGGCGTACTCGCCGAGGCGGCGCTCCATCTGCTCGAGCTTGCGGGCCAGCTCTTCTTCCTTCGCGAGGATCCGCTGCTCGATCGACTGGATCTCGCGCTCGCGCTTGCGGCTCTCGTCCTCGAACACCGTCCGCGCCTTCATCGCGCTCTCGCGCGCCTCGAGCTCGAGCGAACGCCGGCGCGTCTCGGCGTCGCGCTCGCTGGCTTGCAGCGCCGTCTGCGCGTCACGCTCGGCGGTTTCCACGATGCGGCGGGCCTCGCGCTCGGCCCCGCCGATGCGCCGGTCAGTGGACGTCTTGTGGATCAGGAAGCCGACGGCGAGCGCGAGGGCGGCGACAATCGGTAGTACGAACCAGGTCGCATCCATCATCGCCCCTATCCCGAAAGGGTTGTGAGCGTCAAATAGCCGTCAAGATTGACAAGTTCCTGGCCAGTATAGAGGTGGGGCCGGGCGGGAGTCAATGTAGGGAAAGGTCCCCACCTCTGCCGTGTGCCGAAAGTGTTTCGAACCTGGCTTAACCAGGTGGGTGCCGTTGATTGGAGAGCTTCAGGCTTCCCCTTCAACGAGGGGCTTGCACACCACTCTCGCGTACGGC
>Ga0066710_100002536_pt1 | contig 14830 bp, 12 predicted proteins | sample GraSoiAngelo_159_FD_79666 | JGI IMG/M metagenome (GOLD analysis project Ga0066710, IMG submission 79666) | Grasslands soil microbial communities from the Angelo Coastal Reserve, California, USA - 14_1009_16_40cm | ecosystem: Environmental > Terrestrial > Soil > Grasslands | place: USA...
CTGGTTTTTGCCGCTGATGATCTGGGGCTATCTTCAGTACCTTCTGTGCGGCCGTTATCGGCTCAAACTTGGCGGCGGCGGCCCTGGATTGGAAGCAGCGCCGGATAAACTCGTCTCCAGCGGGCCGTACGGTTACAGTCGCAATCCGATGTATCTCGGTCACATTATTTTTCTAATCGGCCTAACTCTCACCTTGAAATCATGGATCGCTGGTTTCATCACCGCAGCTGTCGCTCTCTGGTTCCATCGTCGCGTAATCGGCGACGAGAAGAAACTGATTAAAGTACTCGGTCGGCCTTACGCGAATTATCTGGTAAACGTGAAACGCTGGATACCTGGACTTTTCTAAAGGTTGGCGTGCGTCTTCTTAGGTTCTTCTATGCCTTTTTCCTGTGAGTCGTTTGCTTCTCGCCAGTTTTGAAATAATCGCCCTTGACCGCCAGTTCCGCTTCTTCGTCATCCTCTTCGGTCCATGCCCCGAGACTGTAGCCGTACCAGGGCATGCGCGGTTTGAGCGGCGGCAATTCCAATTCTTCCCAAATCTGCTTGGAGCGCTCCATGAATTCTTTCTTCGGCAACGACACAGGCGTGTAGGGCCAGGGACGAACGGCGTTAATGAGCAGCGCTGAAGTCGAGCTCAGCCGCTTTTCTTCACTCTCCATTCCCGGCGGGTACGTCGACGGATCGAGCCCGGGTGATTTCCCCTTGACGATAACCACATCTTCATCCGGTCTCATGCTGTAACAGATCGCCCAATTGATCATCGCGGGATCGTGAATATCGACGTCTTCATCCACGGCGATGCAGTCTTTCGCGTAGCTGCCGGTAAAACCAGCCGACGCATTTAATGCGCGCCAGGCATCGGCCTTGCTCGCGTTACGCATCTTGATGACACAGTACGCCTGGCCGCTGCCGCTTACTTCGTCGTGCAGCGCAACGTCGATCACCGTCGAGTTGCCGCTGTCGTGGCAAAGAAATTTGTAAATGATTTTCTCCGTTCCGGTATGTTTGATCTTGCTCGATTCGCTGGGCGGAAACTGGCTCATGAGCGCCGTGTAGATCGCATCGCGCCGGTGCGTTATGCAGGTCACTTCGAGAAACGGCGACACGGTGCGGTGTCCCATGTAACCGGGATATTCACCGAACGGCCCCTCAGGCTCGACAACATCGGTTGGAATCGTACCTTCGATAATAAGCTCGGCTGTTGCCGGCACCAGCAGGTCAACGGTTTTAGCTTGAACCAGCTCTACAGGCGCGCCGGCCAGACCGCCGGCGAGTCGGTATTCGTCGAAATCGTAGGGAATCTTGGCTGTCGCCGCATAGGCGATACTCGGGATCACGCCGATGGCGATGCACGCCTCGAGTCGCTTGCCTTTGGTTTTGCATTGACGCCAGTGCTGTCCCATATGCTGCGATGTGAATAGTCCGCCGGTACGGTTCGGCGCTTTGATCTGGCTGCGATAGTTGCCGATGTTGTAAATACCCGTTTCAATATCTTTAGTGATCCAGTTGGCCGAGGTGAGATACGGCGCGTTGTCGAAGCCGGGAGTAGAAATCGGCACCGGAATCATGTCGAGCCCGTGACCGGCTAATAAATCCTGTTCCTGCCAGACAATCTCTTGGGCCGGCGCGCGGGTAACTTTAATGGGTTCAATCGGGTTGAGTTGCGCCTGTGCCCAGCGTTCATGGATCTCTTCGGGGCCACACATCAGGCCGATGGCGTAAATTTCGCTGGTTGCCGCCAACGTTCCAACCGTCACCGGCATCGCATATTGTCTACCTTTGCTGTCGACGACGTTCTCGAATATGAACGCCTTGCGCTCGCGCTCATCCAAGCCGCGGAATTGCCAGCGCACGAGCGGCATCAATTCCGTGTCCTTGTTGATGGCGCGTTTAATGCGCACCAGCTTGCCGCGTTCCTCCAGCACTGCTAGGTGCTCGCGAAAATCCCGATAGTATTGTCTCGTGCTCGCCATGCGCGACTCGCTTTCAACCGTGCTGCTGCCATCTATCGTCTGCGCAGCATGGGTTGTCAAGGAGCCGGAGCCAGGATACAACATCTTCAGAGATCACTAAGTTTACGAAAATCGGGGCCAAGGCAGGCAAGGTCTTTTTTGAGCATTTTGCCACCACATCGCGTGACAATTATGCTCTTTGCCCGCTGTAGGAAGTTCTACTGGCGTCCCGAAAAGCAACTTGTTCTTGTATGGCGATGAGATGGTTTGCTACACTTGGTTCTTATTTCGTAAAAAGATGAAGCGACTCACGAGTAGATAGTAATGCCAACCGACCGATCGCAAACTTCCCGACACAGTGGTCAAACAACTTCTGTGAAGCCGCTTTTCTCGGCAATCGCGACTCACGGTTGGCTGATTTGGCTATTGGTACCGCTGCTTTTGGTCTTTATGTTTGTGACTGATATCTGGACGCCCATCGGCCCGGCTCTTCCGGTCAGTTATATCGCCGGATTGCTGCTCGTCGTTGCCCTGCCCGGAACCCGGGAAAAAATCTTGGCGGCGGCGACTTGCACAATACTGACGATCTTCAACTATTTTTTATCGCCGCCGATGCCAGACGTCCCCAGTTGGATTTACATTGTCAATCACGGCCTTGCGGTGCTGATGATCTGGACTGTCACGATTCTGGGCCTACGCCACCGACAAGTGCAAGAGGTTATGCGCGAGAATGAACGAGTTGCCAATGAAAGACTGGCGCAACTGAATACGATTTACGCGTCGGCCCCGGTCGGGCTGTGCTTTGTCGACCGCGATCTGCGCTACGTCTCCATCAACGACGCTCTGGCGGAGATGAACGGGCGTTCACCCGACTATTTTCTTGGCAAAACGGTCCGCGACGCCATGCCGGAATTGGCAGACACTGTCGAAGCGCATTACCGGCGCGTGATTGATACCGGTTATCCCGTCATTGATGAGGAAGTTCAGGGTGTTATTCCGGGCCGGCTGAAAGAACGCCGTTATTCCCTCTGTAGCTACTATCCGGTGCACAACGAGAGCGGCGAGTTGCTTGGCGTGAACGTAGCGGTTCAAGATATTACTCGGCGCAAGGAGGCAGAGGCGGACACGCTTTTCCTGCTTGATCTTGGCGAATGCATCCGCTTCGCCGCCAACACAGACGAACTACTCTGGGCGGTCGCGGTTGCGCTCGGCGAGCATTTGAAAGTAAGCCGGTGCGGATTCATCGAGGTGGACGACGAGCATGATCGCTTTACCGTCCAGCGCGACTATCACCCCCATGTACCGTCGCTGGTGGGTAGTTATCCTCTTAGCGCGCTCAGTCCCTCGGTGATCAGCGCGGCAAGATCAGGCCAAACAACCGCAATCGCCGACGTCGACGGTGATGAGCGTACCGTGGAATATGTCAAAACCTACCGCCAGCTGGGCGTCAGCGCCTTTACCGTCGCGCCAATGCTGCGCGACGGTAAATTGGTTTCGGCGCTCATCGTCGCCGCCACCGACCGATACCAATGGAGTGAGCGGGAAATCGGTTTGATCAATGTGGTGGCCGAACGCACCTGGTTGGCCGTCGAAAAATTACGACTCGACAACGCGCTGCGCGAAAGCGACGCCGCGCTGCGCGACGCCGACCGGCGCAAAGATGAGTTCTTGGCCACCCTCGCGCACGAACTGCGTAACCCGTTGTCCCTCATTCGCAATGTCGTTACGCTCGAACGAATACCCGGCATCCCCGAATCCGATCCCCACTGGGGGCACAATATCATCGACAGGCAGGTCAATTACCTGACCCGGTTGACCGACGACCTCTTCGATGTGAGTCGCATCACCCGTGAGAAGCTCGTCTTGCAACGAGAGCCGCTCAATTTAGCAGAGGTGATTGGGGCGGCGGTGGAATCGAGCCGGCCGTTGATTGACCAACGGCATCACGAACTAACGGTCACCATGTCCCAGGATTCGGTTTACGTTGAAGCCGACCGGGTAAGGCTAACGCAGGTTTTTATGAACCTGCTGAATAACGCCGCAAAATACACACCGAGCCCCGGCCATATTTGGCTAAACGTCGAGCAGGCTGGTGATACCGTTGTCGTCCGCGTCAAAGACACGGGTATTGGCATCGCCCCGGAGAACTTACCGCATGTGTTTGACTTATTTTACCAAGTCGACCGCTCTTTCACCCGTTCTGAAGGAGGTCTGGGGCTGGGCCTTACCCTTGTGCATCGGTTGGCCGGAATGCACGGCGGCAATGTCGAAGTCCGCAGCGACGGCGTGAACCGTGGCAGCGAGTTTATCGTTCACCTTCCCGTGCTCCCGTATGAATCGCTGCAAGAGCGCTTCGAAGAGGATAGTGGCAATGGCTACACCACCGGCAATCGTTGCCGGCGCATTCTGGTCGCCGATGATTTCCCGCAGTCCGCCGAGATTCTCGCGCGGCTGCTACGACAGGACGGCAACGAAGTTCAAGTCGCCCAAGATGGCATTGAAGCTGTTGAAACCGCCGCGCAATTCCGTCCTGATGTGGCGGTGCTTGACCTCGCGATGCCCAAACTCAACGGTTACGAGGCTGCGCGCATGATACGCGAACAGCCGTGGGGCAAACGTATGTTACTGATCGCATTGTCCGGCTGGGGGCATCAGCTCGATCGCCAGCGAACTAAAGAGGCCGGCTTCGACGCACATCTTACGAAACCAGCGAAGTATGAGACGCTGATGGAACTGCTCGCTCATCTGCCCGAAGACGGGCAATTAGCGGCGGCCCGGAGCCACGAACTCTGACGCAGGTTGATCGGCGCACAGCGCACGGAAAAATTGAAGAGCATTTACGAGACCAGACTTATTCAGATCGAGCTTCGCCTCCGTCATAGCTTATCGTCACTTTAATACGCCATTTACAGAAGTGGACAAACCCGGAGGCGGCGCTGGGGTCCAACCGAGTTCTGTACGTGGGTAGATCGCGTTCATTTTTCCCATGACCTGACCATCACCTCCTGTGTGGCTGGCGCCGTCGCGTGGTGCTCGAAGTCCCATTCGTTTTGCGCCAGGAACTTAAGTATGTCCGCGTATTCCGGGTCGGCGTATTATGCCGCCCGAAAGGTTCAGGACTTCTTCGGCTTCATAATCCACATGCTCGACCCTATACCCCACCGGGATTCATGTCCGTGAAATGCAAAAGTTTTCAAGACTGGTCACGGAAGTCAAAAATCGCTATACAATGGTGTTGAGCTATAGGGATTAACCTCAGCGAGGAAATTGTTACGGCACACCTCGGTTTTATTGGTCTTGGTGTTATGGGGAGCCGCATGGCTCAGCGCCTTTTGGCTGCGGGCCATACGGTCACCGGATACAACCGCACCAAATCTAAAGCCCAATGGCTGCTCGATGCCGGCATGAAGTGGGGCAACACGCCGCGCGCCGTTGCCGAGTCGTCTGATATGATTTTTTCTATGGTATCTAATACGCAGGCGCTAGAGGCGGTGACGGGTGGCGCTGAGGGCATATTGGCAGGCCTCGGTCCGGGAAAAATCTATATCGACATGAGTACCGTAAGCCCGGCAGCGAGCCGCCAGATTGCCCGGCAAGTCGAAGCTAAAGGCGCGCAAATGCTCGACGCTCCCGTCTCAGGGAGCGTAATTACACTCGAGGAGGGGAAACTTTCGATCATGGTCGGCGGCGACCGGCAGGCCTTTGAAAAAGCGCTTCCTGTTCTCGAAGCTATCGGGCCGAAAGTCACTCACGTTGGCGTCAACGGTCTCGCGGTTTCGATGAAGATTGCCACCAATCTGAGTCTGGCGGTTCAGATGCTTGCATTTAGCGAAGGTGTACTGCTGGCGGAAAAAAGCGGCATCGCGCGGGAAACCGCCGTCGAAGTGCTGCTCAACAGCGTCATCGCGTCGCCGATGGTGAAATACCGCGGGCCGTTTGTTTTGAAGATGCCCGCCGAAGCCTGGTTTGATGTCAACATGATGCAGAAAGATCTTTTGCTCGCTCTCGAAATGGGCCGCCAACTCGACGTGCCGCTGCCCACGACGGCGATCACCAACGAATTGCTTACCACGGCGCGCGGCATGGGATTGGCGGAGAAAGATTTTGCGATTCTCTTCGAAACTCTGGCGAGAATGGCCGGGATGAAAACTGGGGGAATGGCGTGATGGAGTGTTGGAATGATGGGTTCCGAAATACCCAGTACTCCATCACTCCAGCACTCCGTTACTCCAATTGTTCCAAATACACCGATGGCCAAGTCTAAAAAAAGCCCGTCGCGCCCGGCAAAGCGCGCTTCGATCCACGACGAGCGCTGGCTCCACTTCTATCGCCAGATGCTCAAGATCCGTTTGTTCGAAGAAGAGGTCAACCAGCTCTATCTTAGCGCTAAGATGCCGGGCCTCGCCCATCTCTACATCGGCGAAGAAGCCGTGGCGGTGGGTGTCTGCGAGGCGCTTCGCCGCGACGATTACATTACCAGCACGCATCGCGGTCACGGCCACTGCCTCGCCAAAGGCGCGGTTGTCGATAAGATGTTTGCGGAGCTTTTGGGCAAGGCCGCGGGCTACTGTCGCGGCAAAGGCGGCTCGATGCATATCGCCGATCAGGACACCGGCAATCTCGGCGCCAACGCCATCGTCGGCGGCAGCGCTGGAATGGCTACCGGCGCGGCGATGTCGGCGAAAATGCGCGGCACTGATCAAGTGGCGGTTTGTTTCTTTGGTGATGGCGCCCTCGGTCAAGGGGTGCTGTACGAAGCCATGAACATGGCGTCACTGTGGAAGCTCCCGGTGGTCTATGTCTGTGAGAATAATCAGTACAACGAGTACACGGATTTCCGCGAAACCACGGCCGGCGAAGTAACGGCGCGCGCTCAGGCATTCGGCATTCATAGCGAATCGATCGATGGCCAGGATGTCAGAATCGTCCACGCTACAGCCTTGAAGCTCGTCGAGCGGGCGCGGCGCGGCGATGGCCCTTCGTTCCTGCAGTGCAATACTTACCGTTTTCACGGCCACCACGTCGGCGACGTCGATCGTTCTTATTACCGCTCGAAAAAGGAAGAAGAGGAATGGAAGAAACAACGCGATCCGGTGAAACTACTCGCTGAGTGGCTGCAGAAAAACAAATTGGCAGACGGCAAACTCTTTGCACAAATCGAAAACGAAATCGCTACTGAAATCAAAACTGCCGTGCAGTTCGCGCTTGAGGCGCCTTATCCGGAGGCGGACGAAGTGAAGCTGCATGTGTATGCATGACGAAATCAACGACGGCGTGAAATGTAGTGTGTAAAGGGAGCCTTGCCCACTACTCGCGCCGTACATTCGATACGATGGATGAAATTGAAGCCGTGAGTTCATCAACGCAGAAAACACCTGCGCCGGAAGCACGCACACGCGAAATCACCTTCGGTCAAGCGATCAATGAAGCGCTTGCCGAAGAGATGCGTCGCGACCCACGGGTTTTCATCATTGGTGAAGATGTCGCCGAGGCGGGCACGCCGTTCAAAGTGCTTTCCGGTCTGGTCAAGGAATTCGGCACCGAACGAGTCATAGACTCGCCCATCTCTGAAGCAGGCATCGCCGGCATCGGCGTCGGCGCCGCCATGACGGGCATGCGTCCCGTGGTGGACATCATGTTCGGCGACTTTATTACTTTAACGATGGATCAGCTGGTGAACCAGGCGGCCAAGATCCATTACATGTCCGGCGGCAAGCTCAAGGTACCGATGGTTTTGCGTACAACGCTCGGCGCAACACGTCGTTCCGCCGCGCAGCATAGTCAGAGTTTACAAGCCTGGGTCAGTCACATCCCCGGTCTGAAGGTTGTCTTGCCGTCGACGCCCTATGACGCGAAGGGATTGCTCAAGAGCGCCATCCGCGACGACAATCCCGTGGTTTTCTTCGAAGACAAGATGATGTACCAGCTGAAAGGGCCGGTGCCGCCGGAGGAATACACGATCCCGCTCGGGGTTGCCGACGTCAAGCGAGTCGGTAGCGACATCACACTCGTCGCGACGAGCAGCATGGTTCATGTGGCGCTTGCCGCGGTCGAATCGTTGCAATCTAGCGGCATCAGCGCTGAAGTTATCGACGTCAGAACTACCGCCCCGCTCGACAAGCGAACGATCATTGAGTCGGTAAAGAAGACCAGTCGTGCGCTTGTCATAGATGAAGGTTACGAAAGCTACGGCGTAACCGCGGAAATCGCGTCGGTGATCGCAGACGGCGCATTTTACTATCTCGACGCACCGGTGAAACGCATGGGCGCTATGGACGTGCCGGTGCCGTTCTCGCCGGTCCTCGAGGATCAGACGGTGCCGACACCGGAATCGGTGGCGGAGATGGCAAAACAGCTGTGCAACAAGCAATAAAACTTTGTTCAATGTTCCAGGTTCAAAGTTCAAACGTTTAGCCGCTCCAAGCCATCGTTGAACTTTGAACATTGAACCTTTGAACCAGGAGGTAGGCTATGGGATTGAAGACCTTCGGCCTCATGGGTGTCGATTGGGAAGAGCGGGTAAATCTCGATCGGCTGCGTCAGGATCGTTTGCATCGAATCAAAGCTGCGCTGAAAAAATCGGAAATGGGCGCGCTGCTCTGCTTCGACATGAACAACATCCGCTACACTACGGCCACTCACATCGGCACCTGGGCAATGGACAAACTGGTCCGCTTCTCACTCTTACCGCAAGACGACGAGCCGATCGTTTGGGACTTCGGTTCGGCAGCGCGTCACCATCAGATCTATTGCCCGTGGCTCGGCGAGCGTTCCCGAGCCGGTATCTCCACACTGCGCGGCGCCACCAATCCGGGATCCGGTCTGGCTGAGGGCTTGGCAAAAAAAATTAAGCTCGAATTAGAAAAACGGAAATTATTCAACGAGCCCGTAGGTGTCGACGTCATCGAAATGCCGGTGCTCTTCGCACTGCAAGCGCAAGGGCTCAAAGTCGTCGACGGCCAGCAGCTCATGCACGAAGTGAGAAAGATCAAAACCCAGGATGAGATCACGCTCCTCAACACGGCGTGCATGATGGTCGATTCCGCCTACGACGAACTTTATCGCTTCATGAAACCGGGCGTCAAAGAAAATGAGTGCGTCGGCGTCGTCAGTAAAGTCCTTTACGATCTTGGATCCGAGCATGTCGAGGGCGTCAACGCGATTTCCGGCGAACGCTGCAGCCCCCATCCGCATGTCTACACCGATCGAGTGTTGCGCCCCGGCGATCCGGCATTTTTCGATATTCTGCACAGCTATAATGGCTACAGGACTTGCTACTATCGGACCTTCGCGGTCGGCAGCGCCTCGCCGGCAATGGTCGACGCCTACAAACGCTGTCGCGACTACATGGACGCGGCCATCAGCATCGTCAAACCTGGCGTTACCACTGCCGACATCGTCAAACTCTGGCCAAAGGCCGAGGAGTTCGGTTTTGCCAATGAGGAGGCCGCATTCGCTCTGCAATACGGCCACGGCGTCGGTCTATCGATTTGGGAGAAACCGATCTTCAGCCGCTTGGTGTCCCTGGATCACCCTGAAGTGATCGAAGAAGGAATGGTCTTCGCGTTGGAGACCTACTGGCCGGCATCCGACGGTTGGTCCGCTGCTCGGCTCGAAGAAGAAGTGGTCGTCACCAAGGACGGTTGCGAAATCATCACCCGCTTTCCATCCGAAAAACTTTTGGTTGCCGGCACCCACTATTTCACTAGCGGCGGCGAGTTGTCGACAACTCGCGAAACGCAGTCGAATCTCAACAACCCAGGAGCTCTGGATCGAATTAAACGGTAGGCGCACGACACCAGGCATTTTGTAGGGGCGACCGGCCGGTCGCCCCTCACGCTTTGCCGTAGCAAGCAACAAACCATGCCAACCAACGTAATCATGCCCGCGCTCGGCGTTGCCCAGCAAACTGGCACACTGCTCAAGTGGCTCAAGACTGAAGGCCAATCGGTGACCAAAGGCGAGCCGCTTATGGAGATCGAAACCGATAAAGCAACGGTTGAGATCGAAGCGCCGACCTCCGGCATGTTAACCCAAGTAATCGCCCAGGCGGGTGACGAGGTGCCGGTCGGACAACGAATCGCGATGATCTTGGAGCCGGGAGAGTCGCTGCCCGCCGCAACGAAATCAGCCACGCCAAAGCGGGTTGCAACGCCAGCAAAAAAATCCGCGCCTGCGGCGAACTTGACTCCAACACCAGTCTCGACGGTGCCGAGTGGTGGACGACTGCTCGCATCGCCAGCGGCGAAGCGCATCGCCCGAGAGCATGAAATCGAAATAGCCACTCTCAGCGGGAGCGGTCCCGACGGAAGTATTTTAGCCGAGGACGTGCTGCGCGCGGCGTCCGGGAAAGTGCCGCAACCGACGGCTGCCACAGCAGGGCAGAAACCCGTACCGCTCACTCCGATGCGCCGCATCGTCGGCGAGCGCATGACCCAAAGCAAGCAGAGCGCGCCGCATTTCTATTTGAGTATGGAAATCGATATGACGGCAGTGAGCAAGCTGAGGACCGAAAGGAAGGAGCACGGCGACGAATTCGTCCCTTCGATTAATGATTTCATACTCCATGCCTGCGCGCGTGCGCTCAAGGATTTCCCGTCGGTGAATTCAAGTTATACGGAGCAAGGAATTAAACAGCATGCCGACATCAATATCGGCATGGCGGTCGCGCTGGATGAAGGGCTCGTGGTTCCGGTGATTCGTCAGGCGGATCGTCTGAGTCTCGTGCAACTCACCCGTCAGAGCCGCGAGCTAGCCGAAAAAGCGCAAAATAAGAAGCTCTTTCCGCTCGATTATGAGGGCGGAACTTTTACCGTGTCGAATCTCGGCATGCTCGGCGTCGATAACTTTATTGCGATCATCAACCCGCCACAGTGCGCGATTTTGGCGATCGGCCGAGTCGCGCCGCAGGTGGTTGTCGACGAGGGAATGTTCGCCATCAAGTCAGTGATGACAACGACGCTGTCGGCTGATCATCGCGTCGTCGACGGCGCCATCGGCGCGCGCTTTCTGCGCGAGGTCAAGGAACTGCTGGAAAGGCCTGAAGTATAGTCCCTCCATGGCCAAAATCGTCATCCGGAATCTCACCAAAACATACAGCGGCGGAGCGGTGGTGGCGTTGCAGGACATCAATCTCGAAGTTGACGCCAACGAGAGTCTCTGTGTCTTGGGGCCGAGCGGCTGCGGCAAGACGACTCTGCTTCGGATCGTCGATTGTTTGATCGCCCGCGACCGTGGCGAGGTTCTCATTGACGGACAGCTCGTCACCCAGCCGCGGCCCGACATAGCCGTGGTGTTTCAGCACTTCGGTCTGTTTCCGTGGAAGCGATTGGAGGAAAATATCGCCTACGGCTTGACGCTTAGAGGAAAATCGCGACAGGAAATTTCCGCGACCGTTGAACGATACGTCGCGCTCATTGGCCTCAAGGGATTTGAAAAATCCTATCCACACCAGCTTTCCGGCGGGATGCAGCAGCGCGCCGGCCTGGCGCGCGCCATGGCGATCAATCCGTCCGTGTTGCTCATGGATGAACCCTTTGGCGCGTTGGACGCGCAGACGCGGGAAATGATGCAGGAAGAACTGCTGCGGCTCCTCGAAACCGAGAATAAAACCATGATCTTTGTCACTCACAGCATCGACGAAGCAATTGTTTTAGGTGACCGTATCGTGGTCATGTCGCGCCAGCCCGGGCGTATTCAAAAAATCCTTCCCGTAGTTATTCCCCGGCCGAGAAAGATCCTCTCAGTCAGAGCCCACCCGCAATATATTGAGCTCAGAAATTCCATATGGGAGATGCTCAAACGTGATCTGAATCAGGAGACTCCCGGAGAAGCTAGCCATGAGTCAGCGCGTTAAAGTTCGCTTGATTTCGCTGTTCCTCGTCCTAGCAGTCTGGGAGTTCTACGGCAGGCGCGTGAATCCGATTCTCTTCACCTATCCGCTCGCCATCATTCGTGCTTTCTTCTCGCTGGTTGTTTCAGGCGAGCTGCAAAGTTACATGAAAGATAGTCTTTTAGTTCTCCTCTACGCGTCGATTTTGTCGGTGATCGTGGGGGTGTTTTTGGGCGTCGTGATGGGCCGTTTTTCCCTGGTGGAGTGGGCGACGGATATTTACATCAACGCGCTTTATTCCATGCCGATGGTGGCCATGGTGCCACTAATTGTTCTTTGGTTCGGTTTCAAGGTGCCTGCGAAGGTCATCATTGTCTTTCTCTTTATGGTTTTTCCCATTCTCATAAATACCTATCAGGGTGTCAAAGACGTCGACCGCAATCTTCAGGAAGTCGCTCGCTCCTTCTGCTCCAGTGAAGGACAACTGTGGCGACATCTGATTATCCCATCGGCTCTTCCTTTCATTGTCGTCGGCATTCGGCTGGCGATCGGCCGCGGGCTAGTGGGAATGATCGTCGCCGAATTCTACACCTCGGTTACGGGTTTGGGGTATATGATCGTCCGTTATGCCAATGCCTTCGAGACCGACAAGCTCTTTGTTCCTATCGTCGTGGTTATGATATTAGGTGTTGGGCTGATGTGGCTCGCCAAGTGGGTCGAGGGGCGCATCGCGCCGTGGAGAAATTTTGATGAACGGGAATAGCAAAAGGAGGCACGTATGAAAAAGGGGTTGCTTATTCTGGCGCTCATAACCGTGTGGGTCTGGGGCACGCCAGTCGAAGCGCAAACAAAACGAAAGGTTGTTTTTGGCGTCCCGGTCACGCCCCCCAATGTGGTGCATATTCCGCCGTACATCGCCAAGGAATTGGGCTTTTTCGCAGAGAATAATATCGAGGCGGAGTTCGTTACCTTCGAGGGCGGCACGCAAACCTTGCGCGGCAGTGTCGCGGGAGGCCTCGATATCACCGGCACGAGCTCCGATCCGGCGATCATCGCCGCCGCCAGAGGCGCCGGCACCAAAGTGCTCGGCACCTATTCGCACAAACTATCGCAGTCGATGTTGGTTCAAGGCGATATCAAGAGCTGCAAAGAGCTCAAAGGTCGGAAAATTGGCATCCAAGAAGTCGGCGCATTTAATGAAGTCATGAGTCGCGCCGTGATGGCGACCTGTGGGCTCACGCCCAAAGATGTCCAGTACGTGCCGGTGAGCACCAAGGGCCGCGTGCCGGGACTTTTGACCAACCAGATCGACACGGCGATTCTCCATGTTGACCAGGCGATCGTCGCGAAAAAGAAAAAACCTGAACTTAATATTCTCGTCAATCTCTGGGAGCCACTGCCCAAGTGGTTGTACGCGGCCTACATCGCGCCGGAAAAGGAGATAGCCAGCAATCGCCAACTCTACGTCGACATCATGGTCGCGCTCATCAAAGCCAACCGTTTCATTTACAACAATAAGGCAAAGACCGTGGAAATTGCCACGAAATATACCCAGCAGGATTCTGACGCCGTGGCGCAAACTTATGACATCCTCGCGAACGCCGGCGCGTGGCCGGTAAATGACGGTCTACCCAAGGATATGGTCGAATGGACGATCAACAAACAAGTGGAGCTGGGTACGATCAAAGCTGAAGAGAAACCGAGCTACGATAAGCTGATCGATGCGTCGATTTTTCAGGCCGCGTTGGCCAAGGTCGGCGGTCGTCTAACCGGCGACAAGCGGTGGGACTAACGCAAGCTCGGCGAAGTCGAACATACTTAGTTAGTTAGAGGGAGGGCAAGGACTCTCTTCTTGCCCTCTTTTATTTGTGGGTAAGCGCGGCAAAGACAAGAGTTGCGATTCTTTTGGCTCCGAGACCGATTCTCCATTCGGCGAACCGGTGGAGATTACGCTGCGTGACTCCATAGATCTCCACCCATTTCAGCCCAAGGATATCCCGAGCGTTTTCAAAGAATATCTCGAACAGTGTAAGCAAGCCGGCTTTCGCGAGGTGCGCTTGATTCACGGCAAGGGCAAGGGAATTCAGCGCGACGTCGTGCGTTCTCTATTGCAGGAACATCCCGCCGTCGAATCATTTCATGACGCGCCACTTGAAGGGGGAAGCTGGGGCGCGACGGTCGTCGTTCTAAAAAAAGGGAATTAATTGGCAGCGAACGGATCTTCGCCCTTCGCCTTGATCAGGTAGTAGAGCGTAATCAGCACACCAACGGTAATGCAGCTGTCGGCGAGATTAAACGCCGGCCAGTGATAATGCGACCAGTAAAAATCGAGAAAATCGATGACTTCGCCGTATAGAACGCGGTCGATGAGATTGCCGAGCGCGCCGCCAACAATAAAAGCCAGTGCCGTGATCAGCCCAGTCTGTTGTTCAGGCAGACGTTTGAGCATCACGAACACGAAACCCAAGGCCAAAACGGATACCAAAATTAAAAACGGTAAGCGAAAGGCCTCATGGCTGCCGGCGAAGATGCCGAAAGCCGCACCGGTGTTACGGACGTAAGTCAAATTAAACACTCCGTCGATGATCGGAATCGAGTGGTGCAACGGCATGGTGCGGTCGACAATGATTTTCGTGAGCCGATCTAGGACGACAATGATCACCACCCAGCCGAGGACGATCTTGGATTTGACGGTCAACAGAAGACTCCGAATTTCAGCAGCAAGGAGGAACGAGCGTAGACTTTTTTCAGAGCATCTGAAGCCGATTCAAAAATGCTTGGAGACGCTCATTAAAGTCCTGCCACGATCACCTTGCGCAACTGTATCGTTAAGGGATGACCGTCCACTTTCACGCTGATCGTGTGGGAATCACCGTCAAGCGGTACATTTACCCATTCAACCGCCAATGTTTCTGCGGAAATATAAGAACTATGACCCTCGACGGCACTCCGCAGCGCTGGAGACTCCGTGGCAAAGTACAAAATGATACGATCTTCCATTTCCAGACCCGACTTCTTCCGCAGCTCCTGGACATGGCGAACA
>Ga0066710_100002539_pt1 | contig 14828 bp, 11 predicted proteins | sample GraSoiAngelo_159_FD_79666 | JGI IMG/M metagenome (GOLD analysis project Ga0066710, IMG submission 79666) | Grasslands soil microbial communities from the Angelo Coastal Reserve, California, USA - 14_1009_16_40cm | ecosystem: Environmental > Terrestrial > Soil > Grasslands | place: USA...
CATCGTTCATTGAGGATTGAGCATTTGCCATTTGCTATTGGGCGCTGAAGATACCCCTGTTTCGTGGAGCCTGGGTGAAGAGGGAGTGGAGTTGAACATCGAACATCCAACATCCAACATCCAAGAGGGCGCGATGCGATGCCCATTGGGAGTTGGGAGTTGGATGTTGGGAGTTGGATGTTGGGAGTTGGATGTTGGGCGTTGGATGTTTTTGTATCAGGCGGTACGGGTGTTGCCGGCTCGGGAAAAGTCCAGGTCAGTCTCCCAGGGCGGCGCTCCGGGATTCGGGAATTTTCCCCAGGTGAAAAGTGAGAAAGCCTTCGAGGAACTGATTTGCTTCCCTGGTTTGAGTCGCGCTTAGTTTCAAACGCGACAGAGTCGCCCAATCCGCGAGCGCCGCGGCCTCGAGAATCCGGCGAGTGCCGCCGCTCAGGTCTCTGCCGGCCAAGGAAGGCGTGAGTCCGAGTTGGGTCAGGAGCTTCAGTTCGAAGGCGAAAATGGTCAGCGGCCGCGGCGGTTGTCCGGGCAGGTGATCGAGCAGTCCGGCGAGCAAGGGAAATATCGTCGGCAATGGCGTATCGGTCTCGGTGGTCTGTTCGATGAGCGCGGCGAAATAACTGGCTTGCCGGAGGCAGGCGAGTTCCCGTCGCAACAGCGGGTGTGTCTGGCGCAGGAGGACTTCGCGTAGCGTGTGCAGGTCCGAGCGGCGGCTGCGCGAGAAGCTGAAGTCAGCGAGGTAAAAAAGGTCCAGCCTGCCGCGAAACGGTGAGTTGGAACGGCGCGCCCCTTTGGCCACCGTCGCGATTCGGCCGAGCTCGGGAGTGAGCCAGTGGACGATCAGACTGGTGTCCGTGAGCGGGCGAGTTCGGAGAATCAGGCCTTGAGCGCGTTCAACCATCAGGCGCGGCCGACGCCTCTCCCATTAGAGCGCAGAGCTCCAGCTCTGCGCGCTACGGTCGCATCTTGATCGCGCGGAGCTGGAGCTCCGCGCTCCGGACGGCAAAGGGCCGGCGCGAGAGCGAGCCAGCCGATGGAGGAGAGGGAGTTTCTTTGATTGTCGCTTTCGGGCGCGGGGTTCATTTGTGGTTTCGTCTCCTACCGTTTGGCCGGGCTGAATTCCGGCGCGATGGCGCCGAGGCTGATGATAAACTTGATTCCGTCGGCGACGGTCATGTCGAGGCGCGTGACCTCTTTTTCCGGGACGAGCACGAGGAACCCGCTCGTCGGGTTCGGCGTTGTCGGCACGAAGACGCTGATGACGTGTTCCTTGGTTTTCTGCTGCACTTCCTTGTGCTCCTCAGCGGTGATGAAACCGACCGAATACTGTCCGGCCCGGGGAAACTCCACCAACACGACCTGCTTGAAGGAGGACTTGCTGCTGGGCGAGAAGGCTTCGTTGACCTGCTTGATGGTCCCGTAGATTTTGTTGAGCAGGGGGACACGCAAGAGGGCGAGGTCAATCAATTCAATCAGCCTTTTCCAGAAGTAGTAGCGCGCCAGGCTGCCGACCAGCTCGATCAGCACGATGGCCAGCAGCAACGCGCACAGGCTCCAATACCAGTGCATCGGGCCGGCCCCGTGGTCCTTGTGGGTCCATTCCTTTGGCACAAAGAGCAGGAGCGTGTCCGTGATGTTGGAGACGGTGCCGAACAGCCAGACCACGACGGCTATGGAGATCACCGCCGGCAACACGATGGCCAGGCCGGTGAAGAAATTGGCGCGCCAGCGGAGGAAGTTTTTCTTCTTTTTCTTCATGGCTGGACTCTAGGTTTGCAGCCCGGATTGCTCAAGCGAAACACGGGACTCGATCTATGATTTACGAATGACGCGCGGGTGTGCGTCGGGTTTTGCCAGGGATCGGAAAGAGAATCGACGCGAGAGCAATTCCAACATCCGGTTTTCGTGGCGCTTCATCACCCGCCGGGCCGCGGGGTTGAAGTCGTCGTATCGCAACAGGTGCAGCACGCCGTGAATCAGGCAACGGACGACCTCGGCTTGCCAGGTCGTGTGGAACCTTCGCGCCTGGGCCAGCACGTCGTCCAGGCAGATGACGATCTCGCCGCGGATCGCATTTTCGGGTCTGGCGTTCGAGGATTGGGGTCTTGGCTTGCGGGATTTGAGATTTCGGTTTTGGCTTGCGGGCTTATCGGAGGTGTAGTCGAAAGTGATCACATCGGTCGAGCCGCGATGTTTCAGATAGCGTTGATTCAATTCGGTCATTTCCGGCGCGCCCACCAGGTAAACGCCGAGCGCGTGGTCGTGCAGGCCGGGAAACTCCGCCAGCAGAGCGCGGGCGATCCGACGAAGCAAGGGGAGGCTCAAGGGGCGGCTGCGCTGGCGGTTGCGCAGGATCAGTTCACTCATTGCGTTTTCCGCGGAGTTCCTCGTAGGCGCTGATAATGCGCTGGACCAGCGGGTGGCGCACGACATCGCGGCGAGTGAACTCGACAATGGCGACGCCCTCGATGTCTTTGAGCGCGCGATGGGCCTCGACCAGCCCTGAGTGGCGGTGTGGCGGGAGGTCAATTTGTGTTTCATCGCCGGTGACCACCGCCTTGGAACCGTGGCCCAGGCGGGTGAGGAACATGAACATCTGCTCGGAGGTGGAATTTTGCGCTTCATCGAGAATGATGAAGGCGTGGTTGAGCGTCCGCCCGCGCATGTAAGCGAGAGGCGCGACCTCGATGGTGGCCCGTTCCATGTGTTTCTGGATTTCCTCGGCCGGGAGCATGTCGTGGAGCGCGTCGTGCAGCGGACGGAGGTAGGGGGCGATTTTCTCGTAAAGATCGCCGGGCAGAAAACCAAGCGCTTCACCAGCCTCGACTGCGGGGCGGGTGAGGATGATGCGCGAGACCATTTCCTCCTTGAGCGACTGCACGGCCATGGCCATCGCCAGATAGGTCTTGCCGGTGCCAGCCGGGCCGATGCCGAGGGTGACATCGTGTTGGCGAATGGCTTCCAGGTATTTTTTTTGACCGACGGTCTTGGGAGTGACGACAGCCTTGCGGGTGGAGGTTTGGATGCGTTCGTCGAACAGGCTCTTGAGGGCGGAGGCGCCTTCGTGCTTGAGCACGTTGAGGGCGTAGGTGAATTCGCGATTGCGCACCGGCGAACCGGACTTGAGCGAGCCTTCGAGCAGATGGAACAACTGTTTGGCGCGTTCGACGGCTTCGGCGGAACCTTCGAGCTTGATCCAGCCCTCGCGGGCGGTGGCTTTGACGCAGAGCTGTTCTTCGAGCGCCTGGAGATTGCGCGGATCGTTGTTGAACAACTGCTGGGCCTGGCGGGCGTTTTCGAAGTGGAGCGTTTCGGAGGCCATCTTCATTGGGCGGCACCGGCGGCGCCGGGCGCGGCATCCGCAGCCAGCGCATCGCGGAGCCGGGCGGCCAGTTCTTTCAGGGCCAGGGGCACGACGGTCGTGCCGGCGATGACCGGCATGAAGTTGGTATCGCCGTTCCAGCGCGGGACCACGTGGATGTGCAGATGCTCGATGATTCCGGCGCCGGCGACCTTGCCGAGGTTGACGCCGACGTTGAAGCCGTCGGGTTTCATGACGTCGGTCAGCGCGTTTTGACATCTGCGGGTAAGCCGGAGAAGATCGCGCAGCTCGTCGTCGGTCAACCCGTTGAAGTCGGGCACCTGTTTATAGGGCACGACCATCAAATGGCCGCCGGTGTAAGGATAAGTGTTGAGCAGCGCGTAGCAGGTGCGGTCGCGTGCGATGACATAATTGGCCTCGTCGTCGTTGGATTGGGCGATGCGGGCCAACAGTGAGGCCTCGCTCAGCGGCGGCTTGGGCGCCAGGATGTATTCAATTCGCCAGGGGGCGTGCAGCGAGTCCATTCAGCGGCGGGTGATAGCCAGTTGACCGCGCAGGACATGGGTCAAGGCTTTGACCGCGAGTTCCATGAACAAAAACGGTTTGGCGATGAAATCGTTGCCGCCGCTGAGAGTCGAGCGGGCGCGGCTTTCGAAATCCGTCAGGCCGGTGACAAACACCACCGGCGTTTTGGCATGAGCGGGGAGGGCGCGCAACCGGGTGCAGAGATCGAAACCGCTCAAGCCGGGCATGTCCACGTCCAGTACGACGAGGTCGAAAGGGCTCCCGGCCAGCAAATTCAACGCGACGCTCGGGTCTTCCACGCCGACGCATTTGAGGTGGGCCCTTTCCAGCGAGTGAATGACGGCGCGCCGGGAAAGGGCCTCGTCATCCACGACGAGGATGTTGGGGGCCGGCAACTCTTCAAGATCCTGGGCGCGGCCGTGCTCGAGGAGAACGGCCAGAAAATCGATGGAGTGCGCCACTGTGCGAATGACCGAGGAGTTGATATTCTTCGGCTTTTCGTAAAGCTCCTTCAGCAGGGCCTCGAGCGCGGAGGCCATTTTGGCGACGCTCGCCAGGCCGGCCACGGCGGAATTGCTCGTGAGCGAATGGACCTTGCGATAGAGGGTGAACAGCCGCGAGAGCCGGTCCGTGTCGCCTTCGCTTTTGACGAAGGCCTGTAGCAGGCCGCGCAGTTGCGTGATCTGTTCCTGAGCGCTGTTCAGAAAGGTCTGACGCAATTCCGCCTGAAAGACTCCGTCGTCCTCCGCGCCGGACGGTGGGTGTGCGTCCGCTGCGGGCGTCGCCGGAGTATTCGGCACAGGTCCGGGCAGGGGCACCCTGGCGTCGGCGCTCAACCGGTTGACCACGTCGATGAGCTTCTTGGGAGTGCAAGTGGCCTTGATCATGCAATGGTTGGCGCCGGCTTTCCAGGCGTCCTGGACGATACCGGTCAGGTAGGCATTGGACAGCACGATCACCGGCAGAGATTTGGTTGTCTGGTCCGCGCGCAGTTTCCTGAGCACTTCCACTCCGCTCAACTTGGGGAGCATCAGGTCCAGGATCACCATGTCCGGCTTGAATTGTTTCACGGCGGTCAGGCCCGCTTCGCCATCGGAGGCCAGTTCCACCTGGAAACCTTCCATCTGGAATCGATGGCGGTAAATGTGGCCGACGATTTTGTCGTCCTCGATTATCAACATTTTCTTCATCGGGAACCTGCCCAGGAACGAATTTTTTCCTAGGACCGCCGGCGATTGTTCAAATAATTCCGAATCCGTTCAAGTTCTTTGCCGGCCTTCGAAACCAACTCGAGTCCGTCTGACAACTTGCCTTGATGTCCCTGCCGTTCCAGTTCGCGCAGGTGCGGAACGATGGCGTTCATCCCGCAGGTGGCGCTTGCGCCCGCTGATTTATGGGCGATCCGTTCGACATCCTGCATGGCACCGGTTTCAACCGCCACTTTCAGGCCTTGGAGTTGTTCGGTGGTTTGGTTCAAGTAGAGATCAGTCAGTTCCCGCAGCCCGGCGTCGTCGCCGCCTGCCAGGTCGATCAGGCGCTCGATGTCAACCGGAGGTTCTTCCGCCGCCGGCGGGGCGGAAGCTTCCGTTGTTGTTTGGCCCGCGGCCTGCCGGGACTGGCCGGTTTGAGCGTCTGAGGCTGCCGGTCGGCGCGACGTCTTGCGGGCTATAGGGCCCCAACTCTGCAGCGCTGCCTGGACCGCTTCGGGGCGCACGGGTTTTGAAAGGTAATCGTTCATGCCTGCCTGCAAACATTTCTCACGGTCGCCGGTCATGGCGCTGGCGGTCATGGCGATGATCGTGGCGGGAGGTTTCGGGTTCGGGCCGTGGGCCAATTCCTTTTCGCGTTGGCGAATGCGCCGGGTGGCTTCCAAGCCGTCCATTTCCGGCATCTGCACGTCCATGAACACGATATCGTAGTGTTGGCGCTCCCAGGCCTCCACGGCTTCCAGGCCGTCCGCGGCGATGTCAATCCGGTAGCCCATCTGCTCGAACAGCCGGAGGGCGACCTTTTGGTTGACAACATTATCGTCGGCCAGAAGCAGGCGCAGCGGCAGGCGCTGCGCGAGCGTGGGGTCCAGTTTGTTGGCGGGAACGGCCTTGCGGGCGGTGCGTTTCGGCCCGCCCAGCACCTGAAAAAGAACGTCGTGCAATTGGTTTTGCTTGATCGGCTTGGCGAGGCAGGCGGCAACGGGCGAATCGGAGCACTCCGCTAATTCCGGCGCATTGCCCACCGAGGTCAGGAGAATCAACGGTGGCGTGTCCGCTCCGCGCAATCGGCGGATTTCGCCGGCGAGTCTCACTCCATCCATTTCGGGCATCTGCATATCGAGAATGGCGAGGTCGAAAGATTCATTTTGACGGATCAGTTGGAGCGCCTGCTTCCCGCTTTCCACGTCGCGGGGCAGCATGCCCCATTTGCGAGCTTGAACCGTGAGAAGACGGCGGTTGGTGGGATTGTCGTCCACGATGAGCAGTCGCACTCCAGCCAGTTGCGGCTGGGCACCCTGGAAGGAGGCTTGCGCGGCACCGGGCGTCGGTTGCGCCTGGATGGTGAAATGAAACGTGGAACCTTTGCCGACGGTGCTTTCGACCCACATCCGCCCTCCCATCAGTTCGGCGAGGCTCTTGCTGATGGCCAGTCCGAGTCCCGTGCCGCCATACTGTCGCGTCGTCGAGGCATCGACCTGGCTGAAGGATTTGAACAACCGATCCATCTTATCGGAAGGGATGCCGATGCCGGTGTCGCGAACGGAAAAATGGAGCATGATGGGGCACGATTCGACGGGCCCGGCGGCCGGAGGCCGGGAGCGATTCTCGAGCCGGACCTGGATGGTCACGTCACCTCGCAGGGTAAATTTGATGGCATTGCCCAGGAGATTGACCAGAACCTGGCGCAGGCGTGTCACGTCCCCGATCACAGTCGGCGGCACGTCGTCGTCGATTTGGTAGCCGAGATCGACCTGTTTTTCGGCCGCGTGGGGGGTGAGGAGATCGAGGGAATCTTCGACGCAGGTGCGGATGTCGAAGGGCTGATGTTCCAGTTCGAGTTTGCCGGATTCGATTTTGGAAAAGTCGAGGATATCATTGATGATGGTCAGCAGGGAGTCGCCGCTGTTGCGGATGGTTTCCACCAGTTCGCGCTGTTCGGCGGTCAAGGCGCTCTCCAGGAGCAGGCCGGTCATGGCGATGACGCCGTTCATGGGCGTGCGGATTTCGTGGCTCATGTTGGCCAGGAACTGGGATTTCGCCCGCGTAGCGGACTCGGCGGCCAAGCGGGCCGCTTGCAGGTCGTGGTTGGCCTGGCTCAACTGATCCTGGAGCAACTTGTTGCGCAGCGTGGCGCGCACCCGCGCGCGCAATTCCGCGATCTCATACGGTTTGGTGATGTAATCGACCGCGCCCAGATCGAAACCGCGGAGCTTGTCCGGGGTGCTGTTCCACGCGGTGAGAATGATGACGGGGATGTCCCGCAGGTTTGCCTGGGCCTTGAGCTCATGGAGAACGGCGAAACCATCATTTCTCGGGAGGCCGAGATCGAGCAGGATGAGGTTAATATTGTTGCGGCGGGCGAGGTCAATGCCGTGCGGCCCATCGCGCGCGCACAGGAGCCGGATGTTGTCTTGCAACAGGCCAGTGACGAGCAGATCGTCCATTTCCTCCTCGTCGTCAATCAAAAGCACCTGTGGCATCGGGGCACTCATCATTGCAAACAGAACCGCTCGCCCGGCGCTTCCATGCTCAATTTTAACATACTACTTGGAGTCTATTGGCTTCCTCTTTTCCTGCTCAAGGATAAAACAGACGCGCGCGTATTCCTCGGTCACCTGGGCGAACAATTCCGCTGCTTCCGCCAGAGCGCCCGCCTCGGAGCGTTTTTCCAGATCGGCGCACAAGCGGGCGAGCCGGCGCGCGCCGAGGTTGCTGGCGCTCCCCTTCAGGCCGTGAGCCGATTCCTTCAACGCGGGCGCGTCCGAGCGGGCAATGGCGGACTGGAGGTCTTGAATTTTGACCGGAGTGTCGCGCAGGAAGAGGTCGATCAGCTCCACCACGGCGTCGGGCTCGCCGGGTTCCGCCAGCTTGCGAAGATTGGCGATCGCGGCGGGGTCAATGGCCGACCGGGGATCGGCGCTGCCGATTTCAGCCGGCTTGCGGGTCGCGACCGGGCGAACGAATCTGGCTGCCTCTTGGAGCACGGCTTGCAGTTCGGGCAGCTTGACTGGTTTGCTGAGGTAATCGTTCATGCCGGCGGCGAGGCATTTCTCGCGATCGCTCTCGAGCGCGTTGGCGGTCAGAGCAATGACGTAAACCGGCGGCCGCTGAGTGTCGTTCGTTTCCAGTTCCCACTGCCGGATCATCCGCGTCGCCTCGTAACCGTCCAACTCGGGCATGTGGCAGTCCATCAACACGATATCGTAGGGGATTCGTTTCAAGGTTTCGACCGCTTCCACGCCGTTGGCCACGGCGTCGGCGGAATAGCCTAGCTTCCTCAATTGGCGCAGCCCGACCTTTTGATTCACGACGTTGTCCTCGGCCAACAGGATGCGCACGTGTTTGGGATTGAGGGCGCGAGAGCGGACGGCGAAATCGGGTCCGGCCAGCAGGTGCGGATGACGCCCGGCGCCCGCCGCCGATTCGGCGATCACGGCGGCGAGGCAGTCATAGAGCCGGGACTCTTTGACGGGCTTGACCAGGTAAGCGTCGATGCCGGTGCTGCGCCAAGCCTCGGCGTCAAGCCGAAGGCCCAGCGACGTCAGCATGACCAAATGCGTCTTTTGGATGAGCGGGTCGGCGCGAATGGCTTGCGCCAGGGTCAGGCCGTCCATCTCCGGCATTTGCAGGTCGAGGATGACAAGATTGAACGGGTCCCCACTGAGCGCGGCGTCGCGGAGTCCGGCCAACGCCTCGGCCCCGGTGGCGACCGTGCTGCTGCGCATTTTCCAGGAGCCGGTCTGGTGTTGAAGGATCTGCCGATTGGTGGCATTGTCGTCAACGATCAGGACCCGCAGATTCTCCAGATTGGCTCGCGGGCGCTTGAAGAAGTAGGTGGTTCCCGGCGGCTGCTTTTCCAGGGGCACGACAAACCAGAAGGTCGAGCCCTGCCCGGGCGTACTTTCCATTCCGATGGAACCGCCCATCAGTTCGATCAGTTGTTTGGAAATAGCCAGCCCCAGCCCGGTGCCGCCGTAGCGGCGGGTCAACGATCCGTCGGCCTGGGTGAAGGCCTGGAAGAGGTTTTTCTGGGCTTCGTGAGGAATTCCGATGCCGGTGTCGGTGACGGCGCAGCGGACGATGGCGCGGTCGTCGGATTCACTTTCCCTGGTGACGCGGACAACGACCTCGCCGCGTTCGGTGAATTTGATGGCATTACCCAGCAGATTGGTGAGCACCTGGCGCAGGCGTCCAGGGTCGCCGCGCAAGTGGCGGGGTACATCCTCGAGGACCCAGGAGACCAGTTCGATGCCCTTGGCTTCGGCGCGTTCGGCGAGCAATTCGACGGTGCTTTCGACGATATCGCGCAGGTCGAAGGCAATGGTCTCGATGCTGAGCTTGCCCGCCTCGATTTTGGAGAAGTCGAGGATGTCATTGATGATGGTCAGCAGGGCATCGGCGCTGCCGCGGATCGTCTCGGCGAAATCGCGCTGTTCGTCGCTCAGGTCCGTGTCCATGAGCAGGCCGGTCATGCCGATGATGCCGTTCATGGGAGTGCGGATTTCATGGCTCATGTTGGCCAGGAATTCCGATTTGAGCCGGGCAGATTCCAGGGCGGCGTCGCGGGCCTTGGCCAACTCCTTTTCGGTCTCCTTGAGCTGAGTGATGTCCTTGGTTACGCCGAATGTGCCGATGATTTTGCCGTTCTTGTCGCGAAAGGGCATCTTGGTGGTCAATCCCCAGGTGACGCGGCCGTCGTGCCAGGTTTCCTTCTCGGTCCTGCCGATGATCGGCTGGCCGGTGCGAATGATGAATTGTTCGTCGTCGAATGCGACCTTGGCATGTTCGGGAGTGAAAAAGTCGAAGTCCGTTTTGCCGACGGCTTCTTCGGGATTCTGGAGGCCGAATTTTTTGCCCAGGGCCTGGCCGACTTTGGTAAAGCGCGACTGAGTGTCCTTGAAGTAAATGTTGTCGGGGATGTTGTCGAGGAGGGCGCGCAACAAATCGCGTTCGTAGGCCAGCGCCTCCTCCATTTTCCTGCGCTCGGTCACGTCCCAAAACATGCCCTGGACTCCCAGGACGTTGCCCAGGGCGTCGTACATCGGTGTCTTGATGACCTGCACGTAAATCTTGCCGCGATCGGGCGTCCGATGTTCCTCGACAGTTTCAAAAGGGGCGCCCGTTTCCATCACGCTTTGATCGTCGCGCTGGTATTTTTCCGCGAGCTCCTTCGGGAATAAATCGAAGTCCGTTTTTCCGATGATTTCCTCCAGGGGCCGGCGCAGTTCGGCGCAGAATCTGGCGTTGCCAAAGGTGAATCGGCCGGCGCGATCTTTGCGGAAGATGTTTTGTGGAAGCGATTCCACCAGCGAGTGGTAGAGGACCTCGGAATCCCGGACCGCCTGCTCGGCCCGCTTGCGCTCGGTAATGTCCTCGACGGTCCCTTCGTAATAGAGCACGCGGTCCTGGGCATCCCGCACGACGCGCGCGTTTTCGGAAATCCAGATCACGCTGCGGTCCTGGCGATAGACCTGGGATTCGAATCTCGAGACGATGCCGTTCTGTTGGATCAGGCGGATGAACTCTTCACGCCGGCCGGGTTGCACGTAGATCTGGTGCTCGATATCGCTGACCGCCGCGACGAGTTCTTCCGGAGAATTGTATCCGTAAATTCTCGCCAGCATCGGGTTGGCAGAAATGTAATGTCCATCCGCTGTGGTCTGGAAAATGCCCTCCATGACATTTTCGAAGATGCTGCGGTATTTCTCCTCGGCCTGGCGCAGCGCTTCCTCGGCGCGGAGATGGCTGGCCACAGACCGCTCCAGTTCGATGAGATTGCGCCGCAGTTCCAACTGCATGGTCACCTGGTGGCCAAGGATCCGCAGTGCCTCGATCTGCTGCGGAGTCAACTCTCGCGGTTTGCGGTCCAGCACGCACAGCGCTCCGATGGCAAATCCGCCGACGGGTGTCAACAGCGGCATGCCGGCGTAAAAGCGGATTTGCGGATCGCCGGTCACAAGGGTGTTCCCGGAAAAACGCGGGTCCGCCTGCGCGTCGGCCACGACAAACAGGTCCGCCTGCGCAATGGCGTGCGCGGCAAAGGAGGCGTCGCGATGGGTCTGTGGCAGGTCCAGCCCGATCCTCGCCTTGAACCAGTCGCGCTCTTCGTCCACCAGACTCACCAGCGCGATTGGGGTGTCGCAGGTCTGCGCCGCGAGCCGCGTCAGATCGTCGAAGGCCTCTTCCGGAGGCGAGTCGAGGACGTTATAGGCGCGCAACGCCTTGAGCCGATCGACTTCGTTGGAGGGTCGCGGTGCTGCTTTCACGGGTGATTCAGTTCAAGTCGTCTTCCGCAAATCTATACGGCAGGTCGGCCGCTTTCACAACCATACTTTGACGGCCAGTTCCGAAACGCCACACTTGTCTGCGACGTGTGCGACCCGGCTTTTCCGGTGGCCGCGATCCGATGCCGCCGGTTCGCCGTGGCGCAAAGAAACTTTTGGACGGAAACGGCAAAGACGCGTAAATAATCTCCATGGTTCAGACTGTTGCCAGCCCGGAACCCGGCTCTGTTGTCTCCATTGTCCGCGACCAACATATCGAGGCGTTTCGCTGGATGTTGCTGGCGCGGATGCTCGACGACAAGTTCGCCAGTCTCTACCGCGCGGGCAAAATTCACGGCGGCGTCTTTTTGGGAAGGGGCCAGGAAGCATTGAGCGTGTCGATTGGGGTTGCCTTGCAGAAGGGCGACGTGTTCGCGCCGCTCATTCGCGACCAGGCCGGCCGGTTCGCTTTTGGCGAGCCGATCCTGGACGCGGTTCGCACCTACCTGGGATCGAGCCTCGGACCGATGCGCGGGCGGGACGGGAACGTTCACCGGGGCTGGCCGCGGGAGGGACTTCTTCCCATGGTCAGCCACCTGGGCGCGATGATCTCGGTGGTCAACGGCATTCTTTTCGCCAGGCGTTTGCGCAACATCAGCGGGGCGGTGGGCGCCACGTCGATTGGAGACGGTGGCACTTCCACGGGCGCTTTTCACGAGGCGATCAACCAGGCGGCGGTGGAAAAGCTGCCGCTGGTTTTGATCGTGGCCAACAACCAGTACGCCTACTCGACGCCCACCGCGCGCCAGTTTGCCTGTCGCAATCTCCTGGACAAAGCCGCCGGCTACGGCGTTGGAGGTCACACCGTGGACGGGACCGACCTTTCTGCCTGTCTGGCCGTCGTGAGCGAAGCGGTCAGGCTCGCGCGCGAAGGGTGCGGTCCGCAAATGGTTGTGGCTCGCCTGCTCCGGCTCTGCGGCCACGGCGAGCACGATGATGCGGGCTATGTGGATGCGAAACTCAAGCAGTCGCCCTTCGGCCGCGACTGCCTGAGGGTGGCCGAGCAACAATTATTGCAGCACGGGTGGGCGGATGCGCAGACCCTCGAACTCTGGCGCAACCAGGCAACTCAAAAAATTGAGGAGGCCGTCGCCACCGTGCAACGCGAGCCGGCGCCCGACCCGTACCAGGAAGACTGGCGGGCCCTGTCGTCGCTGCACCTTTGGGAGGCGCGCCCGGAAGATTCGGCTTGAGGAGCGCATGAGCATCACCTACCTGGAGGCCATTCGCGAGGCGCAGGCGCAAGCCCTCTCCCAGGACCCGCGCGTTTTCATTTACGGACAGGACGTGGGCGGTTTTGGCGGCGCGTTCAAAGCGACAAAAAATCTGGCCAGGGAATTCCCCGGTCGGGTCATCGATTCACCGATCAGCGAGGATGCGATGGTCGGCCTTGCCATCGGGGCGGCCATTGACGGAATGCGCCCGATCATCGAGATGCAGTTCGCGGATTTCTCCTCCGTCGGATTCAATCAGATCATCAATCAGGCGGCGACGCTTTATTGGCGGACGCGGGTGCCATGTCCGATCACGATCCGGCTGCCGTCGGGCGGAACCTCTGGCAGCGGCCCGTTTCACAGCCAGAGCGTCGAGGCCATTTATGCGCACTATCCTGGTCTGATAGTGATGACTCCGGCCACCGTCGAGGACGCCTACAGCATGCTGCTGGAGGCGGTGGCGCTGGACGATCCGGTGATCTTTTGCGAGCACAAATACCTTTATTATCATCTCAAGGCCGACCGGTTGCCCACCGAGGCCGTGCCGACCGGCAAGGCGAGGATTGTCCGCGAAGGCCGCGACCTGACCATCGTCGCCTACAGCGCCATGGTCCACGAGGCGTTGGCGGTGGCCGAGGAATTGGCGGGTGAAGGCACGGAAATCGAGGTGGTGGATCTGCGGAGTGTAAAACCGCTCGACACCGACACGGTGATGGCGTCGGTGGCGCGCACGGGCCGCTTGCTGTGCGTGGGAGAGGCCTGGCCTTGGGGGGGGGTGACCGCTGAGGTCGTTGCGCGCGTCGCCGGCGAAGGATTTGGTTTGCTGGATGCGCCTCCGCGGCGCCTCAATGCCAAGGACACACCCGTGCCGTATCATCCGAATCTCTGGGCGGCTCATCGCCCGACGGCGCGCAGCATCGGGGCCGCGGTGCGCGATTTGTTGCGGCTGTGATATGCAAACTGCGGGAACAACTGCAACGGGGCATTGGGGTGTTGGGGTATTGGGGTGTGGCGCCGGCGGGCCATCCATTTCCCCATCGCCGCATCGCCCCATCGCCGCATCGCCCCATTTCCCCATCATCCCAGCCTAATCTGTATGCCGCAAGTTCAGGTCATCATGCCCCAACTCGGCGAATCCATCGCCGAAGCAACCGTGATCAATCTCCTGGTGAAGGTCGGCGACAAGGTCAACGCCGACCAGGATGTCATCGAGGTGGAAACCAACAAGGCGACGATGAACGTGACATCGCCCTGCGCCGGACGAGTGGACAAATGGCTGGTGAAATTGAATGAGAGTTACCCCGTCGGCGCGGTCCTGGGCTACCTCGAGGCAAGCGCGGACGATGCCGCGCGGTTGAGCCTGGATGTCCAAGCGCCCGCCAGGCAAAAGACGGAGGCTGGCGCCGAACACGGGGACAGAACGTCACCGGACGGGCGGAAGGAAAAAGTTCGGCCCACGGTGCGCGGGTTGCCGGTCCCGGCCCACGCCGCGGGAGCCAGCTACATGTCGGCGCGTATGAAGGCGCGCATGGCGGAACTGGAGCTGCACGCGGCCGATCTGGCGGGCATTGCCGGAAGCGGAGCGGCCGGACGGGTGACCATTCAGGATTTCGAAAACTTCCTGGCCAACCTCGAACGACACCAATTAAGTCCGGCCTCAACGATGCGCGTCGCCGTGGCTGACGCGATGCGCCGCAGTTGGACGCGGCCGCTGGCGACGGTCGCGCTGCCCGTTAGCCTGGATGCGATGCTGGCCCATCGAAAAGCGAGCCATCCCAAGCCCGGTCCGGCCTTGTATGCGTTGCGTGCCCTGGCCATGGCGCTGTCCGAGAACAGCGCGCCAGCCGGCCGCCTGGTTGGTAACAAGATCGTGCATCCCTCGGCAATCGACGTCGGCTTCGCGGTGGAGGTCGAGGACGGCGTGCTGGTGCCGGTGATCCGCAACGCGGACAAGCGACTGCTCAAGGAATTGGTTGAGCGTTACAATGAGTTGGTTGAGCTGGGCCGGCAACGGCGCCTGCCGGCGGATGCCACCGGCGGTTCCATCGCCACCGTGACGAACTTTGGAACGTTTGGCCTCACCTGGGCGACTCCGATTCCGCTGCCGGAACAGACTCTCGTCCTGGGAATGGGGGCGGGACGTCCGGTTCCAAATTGGGATGAAAAAAGAAGTCAATTCGTCCCGGTGATGGAAGCGAACCTGACGCTCAGTTTCGATCATCGCGTGCTCGACGGC
>Ga0066710_100002540_pt1 | contig 14826 bp, 9 predicted proteins | sample GraSoiAngelo_159_FD_79666 | JGI IMG/M metagenome (GOLD analysis project Ga0066710, IMG submission 79666) | Grasslands soil microbial communities from the Angelo Coastal Reserve, California, USA - 14_1009_16_40cm | ecosystem: Environmental > Terrestrial > Soil > Grasslands | place: USA...
AATATTTTTGCATGGAAAACAACAAGGACCTGCTGGACGGTCACTTGGATCACTTGAGAGACGAAGCCTACAGAAAATTCTTTGGCCTTGATCAGTAGAAGTTGAAATAGACCAGATTGGACGCCGGTATGAAACATGCCGGCCCGTCTAACCCTCTCGCTGCGTCTATCCTTAATATATGGAGACAGCCCGTTTCAGCTTGACGCCGAAACGGGCTGTAGACATTTTTGGCGATTGAAGACCCACTATTCTTTAGAACTAAGGAGAACCCATGAATCGTATCCTTGCCGCATTGTTTTTGCTTGTCTTGGCTCAAGTCCAAGCTCAGGCCCAGACTCCGGCCGTCTCGGATATTCAGGAAGGAGCAAGGATATGGCAGGGTTATTTCACTCTTCAGAACGATTGCAAACTTTGTCACGGTGAGCACGGAGAAGGTGGATTTGCCAAGGCTCTCGCGGGCCATCGACTGACCAACGAGCAGTTCCTGCGCACCGTTCGCCAGGGGGCGGGAAAAACCATGCCGGCATTCGTGCCGGACAAGAATCTGACGGATCAGCAAGTTGCCCAGGTTGCAGCCTACCTGGCCAGCTTGCCGAAGCCGACCGGAGCGGCGCCACTGTGGCGCACGCCGGTTCCGGCCCTCGCTACCGCAAGACAAAAACTCTATATTGAGTCTGGCTGCGGACAATGCCATGCCGCAATCTTCGCGAATCCGCGCAGAACCGCGGGCGGCCTGGGCGGCGACTACGAATGGTTCAAAACGGAAGTGTACCAACACACTTCCTCGCCAGACCACGCGAACTCCCGTCATCTTCGAATGGGCAATTATTCCAGAGAGCAAGTACCTGAGGCGACGCTCGAACAGATCTGGCAGTTCTTCGCCAACGAGCAAGGGCTTCGCGTTCCGATCAGTGCGGAGGTCAGCGCTGGGGTTCTTTCGGGGAACGGCATCACGTACACGATCACGGTCCAAAATACCGGCAGGCCCGGCAAGGGTCTCACAGCCGAGTACGTCACGATCACGCTTCCGCTGCTTCGAGGAAGGGACCCGGAAGAAGTAACGACTGTGGTGGAGGCGACAGGAGGCGGCGGTTACACCGGTATCCACCGCGATCCGATCACGAACTCCGGTGCTGCAGAGTTTGAAATACCGAAACTGGGACCCGGGGAAAAGCGGACCTTCACGATAACGCTTTCAGGACTGGGTGCGAACGCGGGATTTCCGCGGGGGACAGTGCGGTGGGAGAAACCGCGCCTTAACTCCGGCGGCACGGATCTGATTGCGATCTCGGTACCGTTTGTTCAGTAACTGGGAGGGGACACAAAGACACAAAGAAGACACAAAGACACAAAGAAAGGCCGCATTAATAACTTTCAAATGCGGCCTTTCTTTGTGTCTTCGTATCTTTGTGTCCCTCAGCTCTGTGCGATCGGGAGCATCTCTTATTTTGGGGGATTAGATCCCCCGCTGAGCAACTCCTGGCCGCTGGCCAAAGTGACCGAGCGGCCATTTGCAACCGGACCGCCGGCCTTGGCAGCAAAGCCCGTGACGACGACGCTCATTCCGGCCGGGACCGTTGTCTTCTTCCAACCGAGTCTAAAAAGAGCATTGGGCGCGCCCAGTTCGAAACGCCAGTGAGTCAGGACGCCATCCGGCTCTGTGACATCGACATAAAGCCACGAATGAGGATTTACCATGTCGAGCTTCACAACCTTGCCCGTCACCTTAACGGGTTTTTCGACGTCGAACTCCGCGGCAAATGCGTGGTGCGCCGCCAGCGGCAGAGCCACCAGGAACAGACCCAGGCCGGTAATAAGAACGCTCAACTTTTTCATCGGATTTAACCTCCCAAACCTATTCAGCAATGCTGCTATTTGCGTGGCGGTTCGCCAAGAATGTTCCTTAGTGTGATGCTGCCTTCCCAGCAGGCATATTCCAGTAACTCGGGCAGATCGTCCGCTTTCGTGTACTGGCCGGTAACTTTCCACGGTCTCGTAAACTGGTTCGGATCGTCGATTGTGACTTCGTAATCGATCGTGTTCGCATTGGTAAGCGTGAAACGCTCGGTCGTGCGCAAGGCGTCGGTGAGATATGGGATCTCGCGTGAGTACGCGGTGATGCCGTTGAAATTCGTGGTGTCCACAACGAGAGTATTACCTTCCCATCTGCCTATCGAGTCTCCCATGAACATTTTGATGTCCTTCGGAAGATGCGGACGTCCGTCCAGATAGATATGCCGGGTGAAGTGTTGATACTCGGACAAAATCGTCACTTGTCCCTCGGTCTGCAGGAACTGGAACGGACCGTTGCCAAAAAAGAGACCGGGCTGCATGCAACGCGCGTCCATTTCAACGTACTTCAGTCCCTGGGCCGGGTTGGTCTTTAAAAGAAAGGCTTGTCTGGCTGCATTGGCGTCGGGCTTCCAGGGGAGAATCCTGCCGGGCTCTGCAATACCCATCAGTCGCCGCTCTCCTCGTGGCGCCGGCCGATCATCATCGCCACCCGCGCCCAGTTTTTCGCTGAACTGTTCGAGAAAACCTCTATCCACGTTGTTCAGCCCATCCGCTCGAGTCGAAACGGAGAGAGGGTTCGCTGGAGTGGGATCCAGCGGGTTTTCCGGCCTGTGATCCGGCGCTTCAAGCGCACCTTGGTCCAGCCCGCCTACGCCCCGGCGATTCCAAACTCCGTCGGCTATCTTCGGTTGCCCATCCGGTGTTCGGGCTAGCGTGTTCGCCGTCGCGTTCGCTGCGCGCGCCTGAGCATAGGCCGAGGCCGAGATTAGTGATACAGCGGTAATCACAAGCACTACAGTGATGGTTACTCTGAACAGTTTACTCGTCACCTTGACCTCCTGCGCGTTAGCTTCTTATGGCCCTTTGCTGTAGCGGCGGGCCGTTATCGAAAGAACGGAGCATCCTTATATATCTTCTCCTGGAGGTAATAAGTACATTCGTATTCTAACAATCGGGCATTCGGATCCTTGCGCCGATAGAGCGGCATACTCATTTTCCAGGGTCTTGTGAACACCTTCGGATCCTCGATGGTGGCTTCATACATGATGTGGTCAGGATCCATCAACGTATAGCGCTCGGTCACGCGCAACTGTTCACTATGGTAGTTGCCGGCGTGATCGAACCATGTTTGATCGTTGAAGTTCCGGACATCCACGACCAGCGTATCGCCTTCCCAGCGTCCGCGCGAGATGCCCATCCAGTTCTCTTCGGGCGTCTCCGGATGCGGACTTCCATCAAGAGGGATAGGGCGCAGGGTGTGGTTAAACTCGTATGAGATCGCGATGTTGTTCGGTGTATGCGTTATCTTGAACGGAAATGGCATATACGTGATGCGCGGTACGCCCGGCAAATAACAGTTGGCTTCCGTTGGATCGGCGGTCGCCCGTTTGCCGTAGTTCTCCTGCTTTTTCGCCACTGCCTCCGGCCGGTACGGAATTTCATTACCCTCAACAACACCTAGCGCAGGGGGCACGCCCAACTCCCCATTGTGATCCTGAATGTTCCAGGAAGCGGAATTCAATACCTGCCAAATACCATTTAAGTCGGGTTTTCCTGCTATTCGCCGCTGCGCAGCCTGCGCCGCTGCGGAAATCTCGGCCAACCAAAGAATGCAGAGCATGATAACGGCGCTTGTCACAAATCCAGTATGTTTCTTCATCCTTATATTCCAGAGAAGGGCAATTGCGCGGCGATGTTACCAAGTGATGTTGCGGCGGTCAAGGATACTCCGGCACAAGCGGCACAAGGGCACAAGGGCACAAGGTAAGGTACCTTGACACCAGCGGGCCATCCATGGCAAGGCGCTCAACCCGTCCATGGGAGCGCCGACACCTCTTATCGACGGATTGGGGGGCACCCATGGCACCCATGTCTTTACACGGCTGAATTGGCTGTGTTATGAACACCCGCGCAATTATTTCAGCTCCAATTTCGGAATATTTGAGGATGGGGAGGAAAATCATGAGAAATCTGCTCATGGTGGGTCTGCTGTCTGCTTACACATTTGGACAAACCACAAACGCTACATTGGGCGGCACGGTTTCAGACACGACAGGTGCTTTGATCCCTAGCGTCACCATCACGGCGACGAATAGCGCGACTGGAATCGTCACCACCGTGGTAAGCAATGAAGCGGGTGCTTACCAGTTCGCAAGTCTTCAAACGGGAACTTACAAAATAACCGCAGAACTGCCTGGTTTTCAGACTCAGACCTACAACAGTGTCACGCTGGGCATCTCGCAACAGGTGCGACTGAACTTCTCACTGCAGGTGGGTTCGGTGGCGCAGACGGTGGAAGTGACGGCTGCGGCCGACACATTCATTGCGACAACATCGTCCTCGATCGGGACTGTGCTTCCCGATCAAAAAGTACGCGACCTTCCACTGGGGGGCCGCAACGTATTGGATCTGCTCCGGACATCCGGCGGTGTCAGTAATGCCACCAGCGGCACCACTTCCAACGACGGGGCGACGGCCGGCGATACCGGTTACTTTGCCGGTGGGCGGCTCAGCGCAGTCAACACGACGCGAGACGGCTTCAACGTCACCGACGGCCGCTATAACCACGGAGCATTTTCCGTCACGTATACCAGTCCGGACCTTGTCGAAGAAGTGCGCATCATCACAGCGCCGGTGGACGCTGAAGTGGGACGCGGGTCGGGCCAGGTGCAGATGGTAACGCGTGCCGGCACGAATCAGTTTCGGGGAAGCGCATTTTGGTACAACCGCAACTCGGCCCTTGACGCCAGCAACTGGTTCAATAACCGGGCTGGCATCAAGAAAGATTATGAGAACCGGAACCAGTATGGCGTACGTCTTGGCGGACCGATTGTGAAGAACAAGACATTTTTCTTTTTCCTCGTGGATGAACAGCGCGATGTTCTGAAGCAAACCTTCGTCGCTCCAGTCCTCACCGGGCAGGCCCGGCAGGGGACCTTCCGCTTCTTCCCGGGAGTGGACAATCAAAACGCGACACAGAACAATCCGTCGGTGGATCTCAACGGCAATCCGGTCCGCCCCGCAGGCGCGACAGGGGATCTGCAATCGTTCACCATATTCGGCCGCGATTCATTCCGGCCGGGATACGATCCGACCGGTTTTATCCAAAACGTGTTCCTCGCAAACATGCCATTGCCGAACGATTACACCATCGGCTACGGTCTGAATGTCGCCGGCATTCGATGGGCGCGCCGCATCAGCGGCTACGACAATGCCGATGGAAGCACGTTCGACCAGACCAACCGTGACCAGTTCAACATACGGCTGGATCACAATTTCAATGCGAATCACAAATACAGCCTGGTCTATACCTGGGAACGCGGCCTGAACAATACAGACCAGGCAGGCATTCCGTTTTGGCCGGGTGGATACCAGGGCGCAAACGACAAGTGGCCCCAGTTGCTTACTAACTCTCTGGTCTCCACGCTCTCGTCGATCCTCGTGAATGAGCTGCGCATCGGATACAAAGTGACCAAGCAGTACAGTTGGGCGCCGTGGTGGAAAGGGAAAAACTATATAGAAGACGAGAACGTCCAACCCGGTCCCGATGGAAAAGACGCGTATGCTCTCCTGCCAAAGTTCAATGGCGTTCCGTACATGGTCGTATCGACGATCTTTCCCGAAAATCTCATCAAATGGAATCCCAACGCCGGCACCAACCGCTACAACCTCAGTCCTCAATACAGTGCCGGCGACACGCTGAGCTGGACGAAGGGCGCGCACGCGTTCAAGGTTGGCGGTGAATGGCGGTATGGCGGGACTTTGGGAGCGAATGAAGTCATGACGCCTCAGGCCATCTTGGGCGCCGGCGGAGTGCCGGTACAAAATATCGACAACGTCGCCGTTCCAGGTCTGAGCGCAAACAACCAAACGACCGCGAGAAACCTGTTGACGGATCTTTCCGGTTCCGTAAACAGCATTACGCAGGCCTTCGATGTCCGGAATTCAGCGGACCGCGTATTCAAAGGCATCAATGACGGATTGTTATTGAAGAACCGCAATTTCCGCGCGACGGAGTTCAGCGGATTTTTCAAAGACAATTGGAAGGTGCGGCCGGATCTGACCTTGAACCTCGGTATCCACTGGGAATACTTCGGTGTGCCCTATGAACTCAATGGCAAGCTGGGAGTACCCGTTGGCCGCTTGACGGGGCTGTGCGGCACTTCATGCGGCGCTCTGACGACTGCGGAGTTTGTGGGCACACACTCCCAGCAACCGGATAAACAACTCTACAACGATGACTGGAACAATTTTGCTCCATCCGTCGGTTTTAGCTGGTCGCTGCCGTGGTTTGGAAAGGACAAGACCGTCCTCCGTGCCGGCTACGGCTGGAGCTATACCGGCAGGCCTATTAGCGGAGCGAATAGCGGAAACTCGATAACCGGTGTCGCCGGTGGACTTCCGGGTACATTCGGCGGTGTCGGGAACGGCCAGCTTACGTACACACAGGCGAATTACTTGTCATTGTCGAACCTGGTAATGCCCATACCGCAGCAGTTCCCGGTGCTCGGCCCCGTACCAATCAATGGAAGCCGGAACGACACGCTTGCCATGTACGATCCGAACCGCCGTTCTCCTTATATCCAAAATTTCAATTTTGGAATTCAGCGTGAGCTTGCCCAGAATTTGACGCTGGATGTGGCCTATATTGGGACGAAAGGCACCAGACTCTGGGGCGGCATTCCGCTGAATATCGTGAACATTTTCAACAACCAATTCCTGGATGCATTCAAGGTCACACGCAGCGGTGGGAATGCGCCGTTGTTCGATGCCATGCTGCTCAACATGAACATTCCGGGCGCCGGAGTCGTCAATGGCTCGACGGTTACCGGATCGGCGGCGTTGCGCGCATACACCTCCACACGAGCATTTATCGCGAATGGCAACGTTGGCGGTTTGGCGGACTTCTTGAACCGCAGCCGGAATATCACCAATCAGGGCGGCGGTTTCGTTCGAAACAGCGGTCTGTTCGCGGAGAATTTCTTCGTCCTCAACCCGCAATTCCAGAATGTATATCTGTATGGCAGCGGTGGCAGTTCAACGTATCACTCGCTGGAAGTGCAGGCCACGAAACGGCTGTCGCAGAGCTTTACATTCCAGCCGACCTATACCTGGAGCCGGGCTATCGGCGATAACGACGGGGATTTCTTCGTCGATTATCGGGATCCCAACAACCGCCGCCTGAACAAGGCTGTACTTGGCTTCCATCGCACGCACGCCCTCCAGGCGAACGGAACGTGGGAATTGCCGTTGGGCGCAAATCATGCTTTCCTCAACGCAGCGCCCGGAGCTGTCCAGCGTCTGGTGGAACGTTGGCAGTTGGGTGGAATACTCAGTTGGATTTCCGGAGCGCCGTTAAACATCACGGCGCCTAACGGCACGATCACTCAGGCGACATCCACCAGCACACCCAACATCGTCGGAGATTTTCCCAAGAGCAGCGGCAAAGTGACGAAAGTGGCGAACGGCGTCATCTATTTCCCCGGAACGCAGCAGATCACAGATCCATCGATCGCTTCGGTTTCGCCGTTTAACGCGCTCAACGGCGCATTCAGCAACAAGGCGATTGCGGACGCCTCAGGGAAGCTGGTTCTTGTGAATCCGGCACCCGGAGAGATCGGCAATATGGGGCTGAAATGGATCGAGGGGCCGGCGGCCCTCGGACTCGACATGAATATGATCAAACGCGTGAGGATCACCGAAACGAAAGAATTTGAGCTTCGCGTGGATGCGATCAACGTGTTGAATCATCCGATTTTCGGCATTCCCAACACGAACATCAACAGCGTCGGCAGCGGCACCGTTATCACCGTCGGCAATGCGAACGACGTGGCCTTCGGGCGGATCACAAAGGCGGGCGGCAATCGAAGGTTTACGATTGGCGCACGTCTGAACTTTTAGTATTCATAGTATTCAGACAAATCTGGCCTTGATGGTCACTTTGCGGTAGCTTGGCCTTGAGGAGAGGTTATGACGACTTTTGGGAATCAACCCGAGAGAGGCGGCGTGATCGTACCGCCGATAGTTTACGTTAATGAGAAGATTGTTTGGCAATACAAGCAGCTTGTTCGGAATTTATCCAAAGAGAGCGCTCCGGCCGAGGAAGAGCTGAACAGTCTGGGAAAACAGGGATGGGAGCTTGTGGGTATCGTGAACGACTCACCCCTGGCGTACTTCTACTTTAAGCGGATGAAACCGTAATTCGATCCGATCCGCTAGTTCGCGACAAAATGTGAGTCTGCGGTTTTTGCCGCGGAGCGGCCTAAGAACGTAGCCCCGGGTGCAAGCCCGGGGTATCGGAATCCGCATGCGCCTAGCCCTGAAGGGGCGACAGATTCGGCGACTCTTTCGCCCCTTCCGGGGGCTGGGTTCAGCGCGGACAAAAACCCCGGGCTCGCGCCCGGGGCTACCTTCTTAGGCCGCTCCGCGGCTGGAACATTTCAGTCATGATGGCTTATATCCTTCTTATTGCCGTTTCGTTGGGACCGGTCGTTGCGGTTCAAAACAGCGCCGAAATTGAAGGCACGGTTCGGGATATCACCGGAGCGGTTCTTCCGGGCGTGGCGATCACGGTTATCAACAAGGGAAATGGGCAAGACCGCCAGCAGATTTCCGACGCGAACGGACGCTTTGTTGTTTCGACGCTTTCGTCGGGCGAGTACACGATTCGAGCGGAGCTGCCGAACTTTAAAACGCAGGTCCGTGAAGGCGTCGTCTTACAGATCGGTGAGCGGCTGCGGGTCGACCTCGTGCTGGAGGTCGGCGCGATTTCCGAAGAGGTGACGGTTCGTGAATCCCTCCCGCTGATGCGCACCTCCAACGCCGAAGTCAGCGAAGTCATCGATCAACAGCGGCTCGCCGAGCTACCCCTCAACGGACGGCAGTTTGTGCAACTGACACTGCTGAGCGACAACGTCTATCTGACGCCGGTCGGCACGCGCGGAGCGGCGCTGGCCCAGACAGGCCGGCAGGTCGTGGTCGGAGGGCAGCGAGTCGGGCACAACATGTATTTTCTCGACGGTGTCTCGATCACCGATCAATATTTGAACAACCTGGTCCTGTCTCCGGCCATCGACCTGCTTCAGGAATTCAAGATTCAGAAATCGATTTACTCCGCAGAGTACGGAGGAAAATCTTCGGCGAACGTCAATGCCGTTACGAGGGCCGGTACGAACGATATCCACGGCTCCTTGTACGAATTCTTACGAAACGACATCTTTGATACGCGGAACTTTTTCGATGATCCCCATAAGCCTCTGCCGCCACTTCGCCAAAACCAGTTTGGCGGTACGCTTGGCGGGCCTATTCACAAGGACCAAACGTTCTTCTTTTTGAACTACGAAGGATTTCGCGAACGCCGCGCGTTAACGCGGCGCTTCTCGATGCCCTCGGCAAAGGTGCGCAATGGGGATTTCTCGGGTCTCCCCACGATTTATGACCCGCTCACGACGGATCCCGTCACCAAACGGCGCCAGCCATTTCCCGGCAACCAGATTCCGAACGAGCGGCTGAATCCGGCGGCGTCCGCATTTCTCGATAAAGTACCAATGCCCACTTCCGCGGGCGAGGTTCAGAACTTTCTCGCCTCACCGGGCCTGAGGAATGACCAGGATCAATTCACGTTGCGCGTGGATCACACTGCCGGACGCAAGGATAACGTGTTCGCGCGGCTGACCCACGCGGACATGGCGACATTCCAGCCGTACGGGAACACCAACCTCAACGAGACGCTTGTCCCCGGCTTTGGTTACGACATCACGACAAGAACGCGAAACGCCGCCATCAGCGAAATCCATGTCTTCACCCCGAATCTCATCAATGAATTTCGATTTGGCTTTCTGAGAGTTACCGGTGGTCAGGAAAGTCAAAATCGCGGCTTCGACTTCGCAGCCAGGGCGGGTCTGGAGGGCGTGACGCGCGATCCCCGCAAAGCTGGGTTTCCGGCAATTAGTTTTGCCGATGCATATAGCAACGTGGGCGATCCGGCCAACTTGATTTATCGCCGGAATAACAGTTTTGATTTTTTCGACAACGTGAGTTGGGGCCGCGGGTCTCATGGCTTGAAGTTTGGAACTTACATCTTTCGACTTCGTTTCAATCCGCAAACATCGCCTAACGCTCGCGGTTCGTTCTCCTTCACGCCGCGGTTTACCTCGTCGGCTGCGGGACTAGGGGACGGAAACGCGTTTGCCGATTTTCTTCTCGGCTACCCATCATCGGCGCAAGCGGGTATCGGCCGCGGCGAATTCGACGGGCGAACGCTCTGGTCCCATTTCTACGCGCAAGATGATTGGCGCGTGAATCGCAGACTAACCCTCAGCATCGGCTTGCGGTATGAGATCAACTCGCAGATGGTCGAGACCGGAAATCGTTTTTCGAATCCTGAAATTGACCGGTTCGTCATCGCCAGCGGCGAGGGTGGACGAATCCATCCGGACGCGAACGCGCTTTTGCCTCTGATCCCGGTCCCGTATGTGACGTCGAAAGACGCCCGCTACCACCGTTCGCTGCAGCGGCCCAATTTCAGCCGTGCCGCTCCACGCGCCGGACTGGCATGGTCCCTCGACCATGCGGACCGGACCGTGCTGCGCGCCGGCTTCGGGCTGTTCTACAACCAGGCCGCTTACAGCGTTCAGGAAAACCTGGGATTGAACCTTCCGTTTTACTTCAACAAAAGCGTTACCGTTGCTGCAGACGCTGCAGTTCCCACTTTCACGATGACCAATATCCTGCTCGCCCCAAATACGGGCAGCATCGGCGGTTCCGGCTTGATGTACAACTATCGGCCCGAGTATGCCGAGTCGTGGACATTGAGCCTGCAGCGGATGCTGAGGGAGAACTGGGCTATTCAGGCGACGTATTTTGGATCGAAGGTTGCCGGAGCCGATAACAGCACATACATCAACATTCCGCAACCAGGGCCGGGACCCATCGAGCCGCGGCGTCCGAATCCCAATCTCAGCGCGATCCGAACGATTCGCTGGGACGGCTGGTCCAACTACAATTCGTTAACGCTGAAGTGAGAAAAGCGATACTCGAGTGGCCTTACCTTTGATGCCAACTACACTTCGTCGAAGTCGCTGGATGATGCCTCCGATGTCGGAGCAACATTCCACGAGTTCAATGTTCCGCAGGATGTGCCGAACCTCCGCGCGGAAAAGGCTATTTCCAGTCTCGATCACCGTCACCGTTTCGTGTTCACTTATTCCTATGTGCTTCCCACACAAAATGTGTGGTTGCGAGGATGGACGCTGAATGGCATCGGTACATTCCAGACCGGCGCGCCAATCACGGTCAACCTTCCTTCCGACAACGCGAATATCGGCCCCGGCCCGGCGCAAAGGCCCGACCTCGTTCGGAATCCGAATCTCAGGAGCGGAAAAAGCGCGGAGCGATGGTTTGACACTGAAGCTTTTGCCATGCCGGCGCCGCTTACTTTTGGGAACGCATCCCGGAACGTTGCCCTCGAGGATGGCGAAACCAACATCGACCTTTCCGCCATCCGGCACTCGCGTCTTAACGAACGCGTGGGCTTGGAATTCCGCATCGAGATTTTTAACGTTTTCAACTTTCTCAATTTTGTTGGTGCGCCCGGGCGGATTGCGTTCACTCCCAATTTTGGGCGGATATCGAATGCCGGCTCTTCCCGCCAGATGCAATTGGGGCTGAAATTGACGTTCTGAAACACAAAGACACAAAGGCACGAAGACACAAAGAAAGGCCGCATAAATCAGTTTTGAAAGCGGCCTTTCTTTGTGTCTTCGTGCCTTTGTGTCTTTGTGTTTCATCCCGAACTGCTGCTAAGCTTGTGCACCGTACTCGAATAAGGAGGATTCCATGCGTAGGCACGCCAAGTGGGTTTTTGTGTTCGTTGTTGCAATCCTGGCAGGATCGGGCGATACCCTGAAGTCTCAAGAAAGCGCTCGCCCAGCGGCACGAAAATTCCTTGCGCCGTCGACGCAGGTGGTTGCCGTTCGTGCCGGCCGGTTGTTCGACGCCAAATCGGGAAACATGCTGAACAACCAGGTGGTGCTGATTAAGGGTGACCGGATTTCAGAGATCGGCCCAGGAGTGCAGATTCCGCGCGAGGCGAAAGTGATCGATCTCAGCTCCGCTACGGTGCTGCCCGGCATGATAGACACGCACGTGCACGTGAACACCGGAGGCGAAACGCCTGCGCAACGCGCACTCATTGCGTTGGCGAATGCCCAAACCGATCTCGATGCCGGCTTCACGACCGTGCTGGACATGGACTCGCGTGGTGGATTTAACACGGTTGACCTTCGCGACGCCATCAATGCCGGGCTTGTGCAGGGACCGCGGATGCAGGTCGTCGGCCAGTCCCTCAACCAGAGAGCGACCAACTACTACGCGGATTCTCAATCGTTGCGCTTCCTCGACCAACTGACGGAAAACAAAAACGTCAATTCGCCATGGCTCGCGCGCGCCGCCGTGCGCGAGGCCAAACTGCATGGCGTCGACTGGATCAAGATCTACACGACCCAGGATTTCGTCGGTACAATGCACATGTGGAAGCCGGACGCTACGTTGGTAGCCAGCCCGTCCTTGACGCTGGAAGAGGTCCAAGCCATCGTCGATGAATCGCACCGGCTAGGATTGAAGGTGGCGTGTCACACCTATGGAGGCGAAGGGATGAATAGCTGCCTGACCGCCGGCGTCGACGCCCCCAACCATCTGCTCGAGCTTGATGATGCGGGCGTAAAAATCCTGCTGCAGAAAAAGCTTCCTTTCGTTGTAACGCTTGACGATTTGATCACCCTGGAAAAGGAAGATTTGCGGGCGACTGGCGGCAGGAACAGCCGCCTTCGGCTCGCGGAACAGGCTTTTAAAAAAGCTCTGGCCGCCGGCGTGCCGATTGTGTTCGGCAGCGGCGCGACTTCGGCGGCCATTCCGCACGGCAAGCAAGCCGACCAGTTCAGATACTACGCAAAGTGGGGAATGACTCCCGCGCAGGCGCTGCAAACGGCGTATCTTCCAGCCGCCCATATGCTGAACTACGGATGGGAGAACCAGGTGGGAAGTATCGAAAAAGACAAGTTCGCCGACATCATCGCGGTGTCTGGGAATCCTCTTGCGGACCTCAGTGAGATGGAACGAGTCCAATTCGTGATGAGAGGCGGCCTGGTCGTGCGAGACGAACTGCGTCAAACCGCAACATCCGCCGCTGTCCGCTGACAATCACGCGGCTTGTTAACTGTAGGCGCGGTCTATGACCGCGCGTTTTTCCTAGAATCAACGAAATACGCGCGGTCAATAGACCACGCCTACAGTCAGAAGCGACGTTGTCGAAGATTCGTTGTGCAAAGCCCAAATCACGCAGCACGCTGGATCACACGGTGGACAATGGTGTTTTTCCCAGCCTGCTTCGCGGCATACATCAAAGAGTCGGCTTGTGCAACGGATTCGGCAATCGATTCCGAGGGCTCTTGAAAGGTGGCCAGGCCGACACTAAACGTCACCTTTCGGCCGCCCTTGGCAGCCGCCGTTTGGAGGGTCTCCTGAATATGGCGCATGGCGGAGACGGCAGTCTCGAATCCAGCGTCTAAAAACCAGATCGCGAATTCGTCACCGCCGACGCGCGCTACAATGTCGCTCTTTCGCGTCGCTTGACGCAGCGTGTCGCCCAGAAGTCGTAGCAGTGCGTCCCCGGCAAGGTGGCCCAACTCGTCATTTACCGATTTGAAATCGTCAATGTCCAGATATGCCAGACTGTATGTCCGGCCGCTGCGCCGGGCCTGGTGGAGTTGTTTGAAAGCCAGATCGTGAAAGCCGCGCGTGTTGACGAGTCCGGTTAAATAATCCGTTCGCGCCCATTCCAGTGAGACGGAAAGCGCTGCTAGCGTATGCGTCACGATCAGGAACAAAGCTAACCGCACGCCGGCGTTCCAGTAAGGTATGGCCGGGCTGGAATACACTAATCCTCCTCCCAGATCAGCAGCGAGCCAGACGCCAGCGCTTAGTAGGGAAAGCGCGATTCCTGCGGTTCGCCCCGCAGCCCACGTGATGAAGCCAATGGGGAACAGATAGAAGACGGATAAACCGATCTCGGGACCGGTGAGCAGGTCCAGTGCGCCAATCACGGCAATCATCACAACGCCTAGAGCCAGCGTCACGAACTTCGAGCGGGCGCCCAGGTACCGTCCGGCCTTGACGATCAGCCGAAGAAAGGCGTCGTGAACCGCCAAGGACAGATCGCTGGTCAATCGCGTCTGCCAGAGGTCCCGGTTGGTGTCACCGCGTTGCGGAACAACCTCCAGTGGCGTCACCTCCCGAGTTTGTAGATCGGTACGTACTTTGCTGTGTTGTGCAGAAGACATAAATGATAACACCGTTCAAGCCAAGGTTCGCCCAAGGGTGGGGGCTCCCTCGGCGCGCTTGGCATTGTAGGAGAAAAGCGGACAAGACGAAAACGGTTTTTCGCAACACGGCAAAGCCGCCACAAAATTTGCCGCGAATTGTGCGAATTACGCGAATAAGGCGCTTTCGATCCAGTAGTTCATCAGTTGGAACATCGACCGCGGTCATAGACCGCCGCTACTGTAAGCAAACCGAGCCCCGGCATGTGAACTTTCCGTCCGGTTCATCCTCCAGTACAATGCCGATCTCGTGAAGCGATTGACGAGCATCGAAATTCGAAAGAACATCAATGTTCGCTTAGGCCTAACGAAAGGAGAAGAAAGTATGCGTATCGTGATCAGCTTGGCTCTGGGAGCGGTGTTCGGCTTGGGAGGCCCCACCGCATATGCGCAATCCTGGCAGCCGCCGGCCGACAATCAGCGTTGTCCCTCGAAG
>Ga0066710_100002542_pt1 | contig 14823 bp, 11 predicted proteins | sample GraSoiAngelo_159_FD_79666 | JGI IMG/M metagenome (GOLD analysis project Ga0066710, IMG submission 79666) | Grasslands soil microbial communities from the Angelo Coastal Reserve, California, USA - 14_1009_16_40cm | ecosystem: Environmental > Terrestrial > Soil > Grasslands | place: USA...
ATCTTCATCCTGGAAGCCATAGATGGCGCGATGCTGAGCCTGTTTCAGCCGCCAGGCGCCGCTCAAGTCAATCACGCGAAGTCCTCGCGCAAGAGCCTCGGGCACCAGCGAGCGCGACGCTTCGTGCGGAGTGGCGAGAAACAAAAGTTTTGCGTCGTGTTGTTGCAGCGCTGTCCATGAGAAGGGTTGTAGCGCGGGGCATCCATTGCCGGCAAAAGACGGTGGCATCTGCGCAGAAGTTTCTCCGTTGGTCTCGCCCTCGCGCCGAAGCAGCAAAGGCGTCTCCAGCCGCGGATGATGCAGAAGGAGGCGCGCCAGTTCGCTGCCGGAATAGCCGGTGGCGCCTATCACAGCGGTCCTGAGTTTGGCCGGCATCAGGCAAGCATCTCGTGGGTGCGTGATGCCAGGCGGCTGGCGGCTCGCTTATCCGGGCAAACGATCAGAATCGTGTCATCACCGGCGATGGTGCCTACAGCTTCCGGCCAATCCTCGCCATCCAGAGCCGCGGCGACCGGCTGAGCACTGCCGACCGTAGTCTTAATTACCAGCAGATTCTGCGCGGGCCGCACTTCGAGCACAAACTCGCGCACCAAGCGCGAGACCGGGGGCAAGGCAGATTCCGATACGGTCTCTCCTTGTGGTTGAGCGTAACCTGTGGCAGTCTTCACTAAACCGAGATCGCGGATGTCGCGAGACAGAGTTGCCTGTCCGACTTTGAGGCCGCGGCGGGTTAAGCCGCGCTGCAGCTCTTCCTGGCTGGCAACGGGGCCGCGCTCCAACAAATCAAGAATGATCTTCTGTCTCAAAGGCTTGCTCATAGTGAATCTATATTCATTTGCATGAATAATTATTCATTGTTAAGTGGATTGAAGTGACTGTCAAGCAGAAAATGAATAAATCTTGCGTGGCAAAGCTTCCGGTAAAGAAATTGTTAGGCGAGCAGGTCAGCTCATGATCGGCAAACTAACGGCTGGCGCTAAGCAGTTGTCGAATTCCTGAAGGCGTTTCAGCGCAACCTCGAGAATTGAGATAGGGCAGGACTCCAGTATCATAACCAGCACTGCTCCGGTGCTTCCGCTGTCTGATTTTTGTAGTACGGAACGTACGCAGACTCCGCTTTCGACGAGAAAGCGGCCCACAGCATCTGAAATATTCGTAGCTTCGCGCACGCTTAGCCGCAAGTAACGTGGGGACTCCAAGTCAAGGTTCAACGGATAAGATTTCAGCTCTGGTGGATTGTGCGAACCTGTGAAAGACGGTCCACGAGATATTGATACCAGGTCCGAAACGATCGCGACCGCGGTAGGCCCGCCTCCCGCACCGCAGCCAGCAAAAACCGTCTCACCGCCATGGACTCCGGCGGTGATCAGCACGTTTTGATTGTCTCTAGTCTGCGCAAGTGGCGACCCCAGTGGGACCAGGGTGGGCTGCACGGCCGCGTAGAGCTCGGTTCCCTTCAGTTCAGCAATCGCAACTTGACGAATGGTACACCCCAGCTTTCTGGCGTACTCAAAATCGACGGCTTCGACTCCCTCAATGGAACGGGAGTAAACATCTTGCGGATTCAGTTGAGCGCCGAGACCAACTCGCGCCAGGATTGCCAATTTGCAACTCGCGTCAAAACCTCCGAGATCATGGGAAGGATCTGCTTCCGCGTATCCCATTTCCTGTGCTCGCGCCAGCGCGTCCCTAAAACTCACAGCTTCGTTTTCCATCTTGCTCAGGATGTAATTGCAGGTGCCGTTGAGAACGCCAGTCAGGCGGAAAAGATGTTCGCCTGCCAATCCCTGCTCCAGGCCGCAAAGAACAGGGACGCCACCCGCCACCGACGCTCCGTATTCCAACCTTTGACCTGTCTTGCGTGCGAGCTCGAGCAATTCGTCTCCCTCAGTCGCGATCAGATTCTTGTTGGCGGTGACCACGGATTTTCCCGCATGCAGTGCTCGCCGTACCCAATCGCCCGCGGGTCGTACGCCGCCAACCAGTTCGACAATGACGTCTACATCGCTGGCGAGTATCTCGTCGAAATTGTCAGTCCAACGGACTCGGCTCGGTATCCACGGAACCCGTTTCCGGTCCACATTCCGGTTGTAAATATGCGTGAGACGAAGCGGAAGAGCAGGACTGCAACAAAGCAATTCGGCCACCGCGCGCCCTACCGTGCCAAAGCCGAGAATCGCCACTTTCAAAATAGATGGAAGTGGCTCGAGCCGGGCACGACTCTGAGGTCGCTTCGCAGGTTGATCGATAAGTGTGTCACGCAGACTTAAACCCATGATTCACCTGCCTGGCACAATGCGTGCGAAGAATCATCCACCGCCTGGACTTTTTCCGGCGGGAAGAACAAGCCATGGAGGCGCTGAACTGCTTCTTCCGCCTTCGACTCGTCTACCAGGAAACTGATACTGCGCTCCGATGCTCCCTGACAAATCATTCTGACGTCGATATCCGAAATTGCGCGGAACACCCGGCTGGCAATATCCGGCCGCCGCCGAATCTTCTCTCCTACCAGACAGACCAGCGCCTGGTGATTTTTCCAGCGCACCTTTGCCAGGCCCTGGAGTTCTTCCGCAACCGCGGGCAGAGCTGCTGTAGTACTTACTAGGACTGACAAACTGCCTCGCGATGCGGACAACAGATCAAGGCTGTAGTGATGCCGCTCGAAGACATCACAGACTTCGCGAACCAGTTCTGGAGCCAGCCAGCGCAGCGGTTCGACATCCACCGATGCGACACCGCGCTTCACGCTGATGGCTTTTACCTGAATATGGTCGCTGGTATGCGCAAGGATTTCAGTTCCGCTGCACTCCGGATTGCGGGAATTACGAACCCAGACGGGAACATCGTGGCGCATCGCCGGCAGCAGCGTGGCGGGATGTAAAACCTTGGCCCCAAAATAGGCCAGCTCAGCCGCCTCATCGAAACTCATCTTTTCGATGAGACGTGCATCCGGACAGAGATCAGGGTCAGTGGTCATGACGCCGTCAACATCGGTCCAGATTTCAATTCGCTGCGCCCGAAGTGCGGCTCCTACGATCGCGGCGCTGAAATCGGATCCGCCGCGGCCCAGAGTGGTAGGGATGCCGTCTTTTGTAGAGCCGACAAATCCGCCGAGCACTGGAACGCGTCCCGCCTGCAACAAGGGAATAACCAGAGATTCCACACGTTGGTTAGTTTCTTCCCAAAGGGGAGTGGCTCGGGTGTGGGCTGCGTCGGTGATGATGCATTGCCTCGCATCCACCCAGGCAGCGTCGAGGCCACTGGCGAGAAACGCGGCACTTACAAGCTTGCTGGAAAGAAACTCGCCTATGCCGAGAAAGTGATCTTGAAGGCGAGGAGCGAACTGTCCATCTGCGGCGATGTTGTCGACCAGGTTGTGCAAGAGTTGGAATGCGCTCTCCAGTTCGCAACCCAGGTTGGTGTGCTCCTCTGCTCCAACAAGTTCAGCGGCTACTTGTAGGTGTCGCTGGCGCAGACGTTCAAGAATCTCTTTGGCGAATTCTTGTCGTCGCTCCGCGGCTGCATTGCCCGCGCTCAGCAGCTGATCCGTTACTCCAGCCAATGCGCTGACAACCACGATGGGTCGATATCGTCGCTGTCGCTTTACCAGTTGACTGACCTGGCGGACAGCGGCTGCATCTTCGACTGAGGTGCCGCCAAATTTCATCACAACGAAGTCAGATCGCCAATCCACGGCTTCCTTATTTCGTGCAGGCAAGTCGCTCATCTGTGTCGTTCCTTTCATGTTCACTCGAATTTGGAGCAATAAAAAACCCACCTGCCATTTTCTTCTGGCGGTGGGTCTAATTACCTGTTCAGAACTTGATGTCTCTCAGCTCACCAGGCACCCTCCCCCAGAAGACACGTAATTCGTGTCGATGTGCGCATCGATGTAATTCGCATGGCCTTCTGGGAAACGGTAGTCATTTTAGACGAGCTGCAATCAGTTCTGTTGCTCCCGGGTGTATCTCGGCGCGGGAGGCTCCGGTTTGAGTCCTTCCTCGAAAAACTCGACCAGGCGATCAATCAGCCGGCGGCGGCCGCCAATGACGTGCAAGCCGCTTTCGTGCTGGTGTTCTTCGAGAATCTTATTAAGGCTGCTTTCCAGCTCCTTCATAACCATACTCCTCTAGCTGGATTTCTCTGAGTACAGCGCTCGGCTACCCTGAGATTACTCTTATACCTTAGCAATTCTCGACGCAAATCCAAAATCGGAAATTGTGATTGAGCCCATCAACAAATGAGATAGGCTCTGGGATCTCATTTCAAGGCTGTCGCCATTTGCCGTACGGTCGTGACGAAGGTGCTGGTGGCACGAGTCGGTGTGCGGTCGCGCCGATAAGCGAGGCCGAGTTCCCGCCAAAGCTCTTCGTCCTGGAGCGCGATTAATTTGACGCGGCCCGCGAGTACCTGGTCTCGGGCGAAGCTGGCGCTGATCAGTGACACGCCCAACCCGGCGGCAACGAAGCTCTTGATCATCCCCACGCTGGGTAACTCCATTCTTACCTGAAGCTGAGCGCTGTAAGGACGAAAGAGTTTATCCATCAGGCGCCGGGTGTATCCGGTCTTTGGAAGCAACAGCGGCTGCTTAGCGATCTCGCTGACGGGCACAACATCGTGTTTCGCCAGCGGGTTCTGCGGGTTCACCATCAACATAAGCTGATCGCGAAAGATCGGGAACGCTTTCAGGCTGGCAGATTTGACCGGCAAAGTCACAATGCCGACATCGATTGTGCCGTTCTCCAGTTTCTCTACGATCTTGTAACTGAAATTTCGGTAAATGCTGATCTGCACCCCAGGATGCAGATTGCAATATTTTGCGAAAACGTCTGGCAAAACGTACAAACAAGTTGCTTCGTTCGCTCCAACTACGACCGTGCCTCGTGGGGTCGCTCCTTGATCGGCGACGGCAAGCAGAGATTCGTCACGCATTTGCAGCAATCGCTCTGCATATGCGAACAGCACCCTTCCCGCGGGTGTCAAAGTGACATCTTTTTCGGAGCGGTCCAGCAGACGGTCTCCGTATTCCTGCTCCAGCTGGCGGATCTGGCCGCTGACCGCGGACTGCGAACGAAATACTTTCTGTCCAGCGCGCGAGAAGCTGCCCAGCTTGGCTACTTCCAGGAACGTGACTAGCTGATCGAAGTCCATGAATCGTGCGCACGATTATAGCGGAGAGTATGGGTCGAACCGGGCAGATGTCACATAACCACAGGCTCTTCGGAGAATACGGGCTGCGGCACTTCCAGCGGCGCCGGAGTTTTCGGTCGTTTAAGCCTGGCGAGGGTAGCGGCCCACGTTTCAGCAACAGTGCAGGGCGGCTGCACCGGTTCAACCCGCAGAAAAGAGAGAGGACGTCCGCTATTCAATAAGTGGGCGGCACGAGGACTGTCCGTAAGACGTAAATGTTTACGGAGAACACGACGCAGCCATAACTCTTCCCTCACCTCAATTGGGGCCAGGCGAACCGATGGCTGGTTGTAGTCGTGCCCTCCGACCGAAGCACGCAAAAGATAGGTAAGACCCCCCGTCATCCCGGCCCCTAAGTTTGTGCCCGCTGGTCCGAGGATTACGGTCACCCCCGCGGTCATATATTCGCAACCGTGTTGACCCACGCCCTCCACTACCGCCAGCGCGCCGCTGTTGCGCACCGCGAATCGTTCACCCGCACGTCCAGCAATGTATAGCTCTCCACTGGTCGCGCCATACAGGACAGTGTTGCCCGCCAGCACGTCTCCGCGCAACGATGCGTCCCGTCCGGCTGTGATTGCGACTGTGCCTCCGCACAGGCCCTTTCCCACGTAATCGTTGGCTTCGCCCAGCAGGTGGAAATTCAATCCCGAGATCAGGAAGGCAGCGAAGCTCTGCCCGGCACTTCCGACAAATTCATAATTCACCGGAGTGCCGATCTCCGAAGATCCGTGGCGTCGCAACATTTCTCCGCTCAAGTGGGCGCCGATGGCGCGATCCGCGTTCGTGATCCGGAAATGGTGTGGCCGCGTGGTCAGAGTGTCGAGTTCATCCACGGTGCGATTCACGTCAACATGTAACCGGCTCTCATCCTCCCGCGGACACGCGCGCTGAACAGAATCTGGAACTGGCTCGAGCAGCCTGCCCAGCGACCGCACAGCATCCGGAGTCCGTGGCTGCAGCCGATGAACGTCGCCGACGATTTCATCGATGGAATGAGCTCCCATTCCTGACAGAATTTCTCGTACTTCCGCAGCCAGCCCACGGAAGTAGATTTCGACCATCTCCGGCTTTCCTGCGAAGCGAGCGCGTAATTTTGCGTCCTGGGTCGCGATCCCGACTGGGCAAGTGTTGAGATGGCACTGTCGTGCCATTACGCATCCGATGGCGAGTAGGGCCGCTGTACCAAAACCAAATTCATCCGCGCCTAACAACGCGCCCACGATGACGTCGCGCGCGAATTTGAAACCTCCGTCCACGCGCAAACGTACGCGAGCGCGCAGGCCGGTGCGCACCAAAGCGCAGTGAGCATCACGCAATCCGACTTCCCAGGGCAGTCCAGTATTCTTGATGGAAGTAATCGGCGAGGCACCCGTTCCGCCATCGTAGCCGCTGATAGTGATGACATCAGCTCCCGCCTTGGCTACACCAGTCGCGATGATTCCAACTCCGGCGCTGGAGACCAATTTCACGCCGATTCGCGCTCGCGGATTCACTGCACGCAGATCGTAGATCAGTTGGGCAAGGTCTTCGATGCTATAGATGTCGTGGTGCGGAGGCGGCGAAATCAGCGTCATGTTCGGCACAGCATGCCTGAGCCGGGCGATATAGACCGACACCTTAGTCGCCGGAAGTTGGCCGCCCTCTCCGGGCTTTGCTCCTTGAGCGATCTTTATTTCCAACTCATCGGCGTGGACGAGATACTCGGCGGTAACACCAAATCGCGCGGAAGCCACTTGCTTGACGCGGTTGTTCGCCTCGCCTCCGTCACGGTAGATTTCCGGGTCTTCTCCGCCCTCCCCGGTATTGCTGCGACCGCCCAGGCGATTCATGGCGATAGCGAGCGTACGATGCGTCTCCGGTGAAACTGCTCCCAGTGACATGGCTTGTGTGCTGAAACGGCTGAGAACAGAAGCTTCCGATTCCACGTCATCGAGCGGCACAACTGCGCCGGGAGAAATTTCCAGTAGATCGCGGACGGCGACTGTTTCCCTCTGAGAGTGGAGGTCACTGAATGCGCGGTAGTTTTCGTCGCTCGGTGACTTAATGTAGCGGTGCATTCGCCGCACCAGTTCAGGAGAACTGGAATGCAGCTCACCATCGTGGCGGAAGCGATATAAACCGGCATCGTGCAGCTCGAGTCCTTCGCGGGCGGAAGCGGCGTGGTGGCGGTCCAGACAATCCTGCAGCAGATCGCTCAATCCCTTGCCGCCCAACGTGCTGCTCGCCTCCTCGAAGAATTCAGCACACAGTTCGGCGTCGAGGCCTATGGTTTCGAAAAGCTGACTATTGCGGTAGCTTGCAAGCGTGGAAATACCCATTCGAGCGATTACTTTGCGGAGGCCCTTTTCGACAGATGCCCGATACCTGCTCGCACCATCGGGTCTTAAGTTCACGGCCTGTTCCAACGCCAGATAAGGAAAGACTGCGCTGGCGCCAGCCGCAACCAACAGCGCAACGTGATGTGTGTCGATGACTTGACCGGTCTCAGTCACAAGTGGAATCTGCCACGCACCAGCTTGCAGTATCGATTTCCAGACCGCAGCCAAAGCCAGCAGCGCTGGCAGAGCGCTATGCTGCGCATCCACACCACGATCGCTGATTACAATCAAATTCGCGTTGCCAGAAACCGCTGATCGCGCCTCTGCCTGGATGCGGCTTAAAGCAGTTTGCGCACCCTCGAGCCTCTGCTCGATCGGAAAGGTGAAATCAATCCGGCGAACCTGTCCCAGCCGCTGCTCCAGCGCAAGCAGTTGTCCGCCGTCGAGGAGAGGGGAGTTGAGCAGTGCACTGTCACCCAGAAACACTTTCAACGACATCACATGGCTTTCACGCAACGAATCAATGGGAGGATTCGTGACCTGCGCGAATCGCTGTTTGCAGTAATCCCACAGCGGACGCCGCATACTGGAAAGTGAAGCGGGAGGCGTGTCGTCGCCCATGCTCCAAACCGCTTCCTGACCCTGCTCCACTAGCGGTTGAAAGAGCAGACGAAACTGATCTTCACTCCAGCCAAGCGTGGCCATCGTTTTTTTTGCTTCGGGCGTAGCGTGGAGAAATGCTGTCCCAGTTGGACCTACCTCGATTGCAGCATAGGACGACACCGGCCGTCTCTTGTCTGAAAATTGCAGTGATTCAAGGGGACGACGAAATTCTCCACTAATAGAATTTACCAGCAAGATTTCGCCCGGCCCCAGACGCTGTCGCTCCACTACTTGCTTGCCGTGCAGATCAGCAATGCCGACCTCTGAACCCACTATGAGAAGGCCGTCCGACGTCAGCGTGTAGCGCAATGGCCGTAATCCATTACGATCGAGTTTTGCACCGACTGTGAAACCGTCCGTGAAGATCAGAGCTGCGGGACCGTCCCATGCTTCCTGCTTCCGAGCGTGATCCTCGAGAAATTGCCGTAGAGGCAATGAGAGGTTGGGAGCGCTCTCCCAGCCAGGTGGAACCATGCACAGCATTGCCTCAGCCGGGCTGTAGCCTCGACGCAAAAAAACTTCCAGGGCATTGTCTAAGCTCGCAGAGTCGCTCACATCCTCTTCCAGCAGGCGAAGTTGTCGCCGAAGTCCGAGACTCTGCAGTAATTCCGGTTGACGGGCGCGAAGCCAGCGTCGATTAGCGCTGATAGTGTTGATTTCACCGTTGTGCGCGACGAACCTGAAAGGTTGCGCGAGCGACCAACTGGGTTGCGTGTTGGTCGAATACCGCTGATGAAAAATCGCGAAGCGGCTTTCAAATTCCGCATCCGCCAGATCAGGATAGAAAGCAGGAAGTTGATCTGGCGTGAGCAGTCCCTTATAGACAACGGTGCGGGAAGACAGTGAACAGAAGTAGGTTCCGCGAGGAGCGTCTGCCTCAACTTCTTTGCGCATTCGAAACAGAATGTTTTCCAGCTCCTCACTTTCTTGCGGAGGAGCAAAGAAGCATTGTCGGATCAGAGGAAGCGTTTCGGCAGCGCGAGGTCCGACAATGGACGAGTCAGTAGGGACTGTTCTCCAACCCAGGCATTGCAGCCCCAGCCTTCGTGCGTGGGCTTCGATCAGATCTCGCGCCGGTCCCTCTCCGAACCTGGGAAGAAAGACCATTCCCAGTCCAAACCGCGACGGCAGTTCTATTCCCGCTTGCCGGGCGCTCTTTCGGATAAACCTCTCGGGAATCGACGTGAGCAGACCTGCACCGTCACCGCTGCGACCATCCGCATCCACACCGCCACGATGCGCCAGGCGTCTTAACGCCTCCAGCGCACGCTCTAAGACTTCGTGCGAACCTGTGCTGCCGAGTTGGGTAACAAAACCAACTCCACAGGCGTCATGGTCCATCGGGATGAGATGGTTTTCCATCTATCATGTCTATCGCTCAAACAGGCAGGAAAGTACAATCGAGAATTTCGATGATCGTGATGGATTTTTCGGAGAACGCCTGGCGGCCATCAAACTGAAACGCCAAGGTTTTAATTCTCTTCGTAAGTCACAGCAGCTTCGATTTGAATCAGCGGTGAGACGACAGGCGCATCACCCGCGTGCAAGCCGCATTCGGTCTTGCGGAAACCGGCCCAGCGTCCCGCACGCAAATCTTCACCAGGCTGAATTGCGCGTGTGCAATGGATGCATCCGATGCTGGGATAATTGCGTTCGTGCAGCGGGTTGTACGGGACATCGTGCTTGCGGAGGTAACTCCACACCATCTCGGCCGTCCAGTCCGCGATGGGATTGATCTTGACCAGCTGAAACTTCGAATCCCATTCCAGCTTGCGAGCGTGAGCGCGAGTGGCGGTCTGATCTCTGCGAATCGCGGTGATCCAGGCGCGCAACTCAGCCAGCTTCTTCTTCAATGGTTCGACTTTCCTCAGACTGCAGCATTGGTCGGGATTCCGGCCCCAGAGCTCGGGGCCGTGGATACGTTCCTGTTCTTCCGGAGTCAAGGCTGAATAAATTCTCTCAACTTTGATTGCGTAACGCCTCTCGACCCGATCAATCAGATCGTAAGTTTCGGGAAACAGGAACTCGGTGTCCAGCGTGAAAACCCTAATGGGAAGGTGGGATCGGGAGGCGATATCAATCAGCACCATCCCCTCAGGGCCAAACCCGGATGCCATGGCTACATCTTGCCGGAATGTAGCGGCGGCCCAGCGCAACGCTTCGTCGGGTCGCCATGCTTCTGCTGATCCTTGAACGTGCTCTAAATGGTCTTTCACTCTGGTCGCTCCGAATTTTCCGCACTTCCCTCGCTATGCGCGAAGGATTCTGCTTGCGCAATCAGCGGAACAAATTCATCGAAAGTGTTGCCGGTAGAAACCTGCTCATGCAGAGAAGGATGTTCCGCGAGTCGCACCACCTCACCCACAATCAGCAGCGTAGGTGCAGGCAATCGAGGGGCGGAGCGCAACTCTTCGATGGTCGTCTTGAAAACGCTTTCCTCTGGACGCGTGGCCTGAGAAATAATCGCGCACCGCGTTGATGCTTTGAGGCCCGCTGCAAGCAGGTGGCGCGTGGTAGCAGCATAGTCATAGCCAGGCATGTAGACGACGACTGTTGCTGTTGGGGAAATAGAAGCTGGCCAGTCACCAGTATCGACGGTGCTCGAACGATGGTTCGTAATGAAGATCAATGACGATGAAAGCCGGCGATGAGTAAGAGGGATTTGCACCGCGGCAGCGGCGCCCAGGGCCGCGGTCACACCGGGGATAACTTCGACATCCAGGTTGGCATCGCGCAGCGCTTCAATTTCTTCTCCTCCTCGCCCGAAGATAAGCGGGTCTCCTCCTTTCAAACGCACTACCTGCAAATCGAGAAGTGTGTAATTAATTAGTAGCGCGTTGATTTCAGCCTGAGTAGCGCTCTTCCGTCCGCAACGTTTTCCGACGTTGTGAACTTGCGCCGTTGGTGGCACGAACGAAAGGATTTCGGGTCCGACTAATTCATCGTGCAGCACCACGTCAGCTGTCTTGAGAACTTTGAGCGCTTTCAAGGTAAGCAGCTCGGGATCGCCCGGCCCTGCCCCCACCAAGTAGACTTTACCTGCCATAAACTTTCTCCCTTGCTGGTTGACTTTCGTTTGCGACGAAGGCATCGCGGCTCGCCAGCTCATGCAGCAGTTGGCGACGCCTTTCCGGTTCGATATCGCTGGCAAATAGTTGTGCCCTGACCTTCCCCAATTCTTCGACCCATCCCGCGTATTCCGGTCCGAACTGCGCCTCGAGCTCACGACGAATCCGTTGCGCTAGCGCGGGACTCTGTCCTTCGGTCGAGATCGCGACCTGAAATTGTCCTCTGCGAACTACCGCGCCGTAATAGAAATCGCAGTGCTCGGGATCATCCACGGCGTTGCACAATATGTTTCGCTGCTGAGCTTCGCGAAAAATAGTTTCATTCACGGCCCTGGAGGAAGTCGCCGCAATCACTAAGACCGTTCCGTCCAAGTCCGGGGCCTCGAAACTCCGAGCTTCCCAGGTAATCACGCCAGTGTGTGCCCACTCTTCCACGACGGAGTTTGCCTGAGGCGCAATCACTCGGACTTTCGCACCGGACTCAAGCAGGCTGCGAATCTTGGACTGGGCCACGTTGCCGGCGCCAACAACCAGGCATTTGCGGCCTTCGAGTTTGAGAAATAGAGGAAACAAACTCATCGTTAACCCTCCACCGCGTGCGGAACTCGTCCGGGCGACGGATCGCGCACGGCGACGGCGATCACTTCCCCTGCCAGAGATTCCCGCAAGTTCTCATCACTGTGCCGCGCAAAGAATTGCCGCAGGTTCTCTCCGGACAGGCTCTCATCCAGATAGCGGCGTAGAAGGCGCTCGATTGCGTCCGGCACTTCATTGGCCAGGCAGCGATATCCGATGGGACGAGCAATGCCTTGATTGAGACCCACAGCGCCACCGACGCAGAAGTAGTAGGCATCCTGCAAACGGCCATCCACCTTGATCTTCTTGCCTTCGATGCCGATATCTGCGATCCAGTGCTGGCCGCAACTGTTGGGGCATCCGGTAACGTGCAGTTTTAGGTGCTGCTCGAATCCGGGCAATCTTTCTTGCAGTTCTTCGACCAGCCAGCGCGAAAAACTTTTTGTCTCGGTGATGGCGAGCTTGCAGAATTCGGAGCCGCTGCACGCGATTGCGCCACGCCAGAATGGAGAGCCACCGACGCGCAATCCGATTGCATCCAGTTCGATCGCAAGTGCTTCCACGTTGCGATGGGGCACGTTGATGATCAGCAGGTTCTGCATGTTTGTGGTACGAAGCTCGCCACCGGCAAAGCGTTCCGCCAGATCGGCCGCGCCACGCATCTGCTGTGCCGTTATCCGACCGCGCAATACAGCAGCGCCCACATAACAGAACTCAGACTGTTTCTGAGGATGGATTCCAACGTGATCCCGATAAACATCGTCGGGCGGAATTTCCGAGGCCGCGGGGTCAAGACGAAACCCGATTCGCTGCTCGAGTTCGGCTTGAAAACTTGCCGGAGTCCATCCGTGCTTCAGGAACAGAAATTTAAGTCTCGCCCGTTCACGATTCTCGCGGAGCATCTCGCTGTCCCTGAAAATCTCAGCAACGCCTTTGAGGACAGGGATTGCCTGATTCCAGCCCACAAAGGCGTTCAGACGCAAACCGAGGTGCGGATCGGTTGACAATCCTCCACCCACACGAAGCGAGAAACCGATTTCCGAGTCGGCGCCACTGGTGCGGCGAATCGCAGTCAGGCCAACATCGTTGATCTCGGGATAGGCGCACCACACCCGGCATCCGGTAATGCAGATCTTGAACTTGCGCGGCAAGTTGTAAAAATCGCCATTGCCAACGAAAAATTGATTTGCCTCAAGCGCCAGTTGCGAGGTGTCACAAATCTCGTCAGCATCCACGCCCGCGAGCGGGCAGCCGGTGATGTTGCGGGTGTCGTCACCACACGATCCTTTGGTAGTCAGGCCGGCGCTCCACAATTGGTCCAGCAACTCAGGAAGATCTTCAATCGTCACCCAATGAAGTTGAACGTTTTGCCTTACGGTCAAATCGGCGGACCCACGCGCGTAGCGTTCAGTCACTGAAGCGATAGCTCGAAGCTGGTGGGAAGTGAGTAAGCCGCCGGGAATCCGAATGCGGACCATGAAGTACGGCAGCGCCCTGCCTTCACCGCCTCGTCCACCAACGACGCCAGCGCCGTCTCCCTGAGTGTAAACACCCCACCAGCGGAAGTACGTCCCGATCCACTCCGGCGGAATTGAGGTGAAACCATCGCGCGAAAACCGACGGATTTCGTCGAGGCCTTCCCAAGGATTTTTCTCCCTCTTGAGTCGCTCGACCCGTTGCGCTTTCGTTTCTGTGACTGAATTTGGCATAAAAAAAACCCACCGCCAGCGATTCGCACTGGCGGTGGGTCGATAAGTGCTGAGTTTAAAAAATTCTTAGGTCAGCAGCCTCCCTGCGCCAGTGGACACACGCATACAACAACAAGTACAGAACTGGCAGCAAGTATAGGAAGCTGAGATCATCGTTTTCATAGTAGAGATTGGGATGGGGAGCTGTCAAGATTGCTGGTGTGAAGTTTGCATCGAAACTTTGAATCTTGGCCATCGAAAAAACGCGGGCCAGTCGGCTGCGCGCGTCTAGGAGGGCCGATATCCGAATAACTTTCGGCACTCCGGCCTTAAGAAACTGCCGAAAACAGGAGCATCAAGGCCGCCCTTTTCAAGAACGTATTTGCACGAAATCAGACAGGCCCGCCATTTGAATTCCTCGGTACCGTGTTTCTTGCCGTAGGCGGTGATATCTTCCTGGGAAACGCCGAACACCACAGCTCCGATCTTCGACCACACGCAGGCGCCTGCACACATCGCACAAGGTTCGTGGGTGGAATACAAAACGAAATCCGGTAGATATCGGCCGTAGCCGGAGGAAACATATTTCAATGTTTCAAGCTCTACATGCTTGATGGACGAACCTGAAGTCTTCACCCGGTTGCCGGCAGAGGCGATAACCACTTCCTGTTTTCCAATAAGACGCGTGATCACGGCACCGATGGGATAGTCGCCCCGGTCGCGTGCGCGCTTTGCCTCCGCGATCGCAAGCTGCATGAATTTTTTCTTCGGTTTGTAGGTGGGAGGAATCATTCAAGCTCCCGGGCTTTCTAAAACTGCATAACGCGAATAAACAATCCAGCGAGACAGCCTCCCAATAGCGGGCCAATGACAGGAACAGCAGCGTACCTCCAATCCGAATGACCCTTGTTAGAAATCGGTAGAAGCGCGTGAGCGATACGAGGACCCAGGTCTCGTGCGGGATTGATGGCATAGCCGGTGGTTCCTCCCAAGGAAAGGCCGATGCCCCACACCAGGCAAGAAACCAGATACGGTCCTAATGGACCGATGGGTAGGAGCGCCGCGACCGCCTTAGAAGAAAACGCTCCTACCACGAATACAAGCACGAACGTGGCGATAATCTCACTGGTCACATTGTTCGCGCTGCTTCGAATTGCAGGAGACGTACAAAAACAGGCACGCTTGACATCGGTATCAGGCGTTTCACGCCAGTGGGGCAAGAAATGCACCCAAACTATTGTCGCGCCCGCGAAAGCACCCGCAAGTTGCGCCGCAGCGTATGGAATGACTTTGGCAAAGCTGCCCGATTGGATGGCA
>Ga0066710_100002543_pt1 | contig 14819 bp, 14 predicted proteins | sample GraSoiAngelo_159_FD_79666 | JGI IMG/M metagenome (GOLD analysis project Ga0066710, IMG submission 79666) | Grasslands soil microbial communities from the Angelo Coastal Reserve, California, USA - 14_1009_16_40cm | ecosystem: Environmental > Terrestrial > Soil > Grasslands | place: USA...
AACGCGAGCGCCCCGAGCGCGGCCAGGACGCCCCAGACGAGCGTCATGGCTTGGCGGCCAGGGTGCGGAGGAAGTTCACGACGTGCCAGGCCTCCTGGGCCGAGAGTGCTTCGCCGTACGACGGCATGACGGCCCCGCCCACGACGATGTAGCTGTGCCAGTAACCGTCCGTGCGCTGGCGCTGCAGCTCGGCGTTGCTCAAGTCCGGCGGCGGGATGAACTTCGTGGCGACGGGCCCGGTCACCCCGCCCTTGCCTTCCGGCCCGTGACAGGGGGAGCAGAACGTCTGGAAGTGCTGTCGGCCGAGCGCCACCGAGTCCTGGGTCGCCCTGATCGGATTCGGCTGGCGGGCGGCGACGTCGCGCTGCTCCTTCGGCACGATCAGTTCGCCGCCTCGGGGGATCACGCCGGCCGGCATGGAGAACACCCGCTCGCCGGGCATGATCCGCGGCGTCTCCGTCATGTTGTTGATCCACCGGTAGACGACGACCGCGCCCATGAGTCCCCCGGCGCCGGCGATGACGAGCAGCACGAGAATGAAGACGTACTTCACGCCTTCACCTCCTCGGCGCCGGCCGCGCTGAGGATCTGGCGCACGGAGCCACCTCGCCCCGATGCACAGTGCACAGCCACGCCGAAGCGATCGTTGGTGAAGCGCGGATCGAACGTCGGTGAGGCCTTGATGCGCGGAAGCCGGCCGAGCAGGACCATGCCGATGACCGTGGCCACGCCTCCGAAGAGGATCGTCAACTCGAAGGCGATGATGACGAACGGCGGAATGGACGCCACCGGCTTGCCCCCGGTGATGAGTCCCCATTGCATCGCGGACCAGATCGTCAGGAAGAAGCCCGAGGCGGTCCCGGTGAGGCCGCCGATCAGCGTGAACAGGCGCACGCGGCTCACGGGCCGATCGCGCTCGAGCACGTCCTCGATCTCGTGCACCGGGATCGGCGTGTACACGGTGAGGTCGTGGTAGCCCTTCGCCTTCAGATCTTCGAGGGCGCGGACGGTCGTGTCCACGTGGGCGAAGACGCCGAGGACCGTCTCAGCGCTGGCGGCCATGGCTGTCGTCCTTCATGGGCGCGGGAATCGTCTCCTTCACCTCGACGACCGAGACCGACGGCATCAGCTTGATGAACCCGAGGAAGAGAATGAAGAACCACGCGAAGCTGCCGATGACGATCATGGTGTCGGTCGGCGACGGCACGTAGATGCCCCACGTATATGGATAGAAGTCGTGGCCGAGCGACGGCACGATGATGTTGAAGCGCTCGAACCACATGCCGATGAGCACGAGGATGGACACCACGTAGAGCACGAACGGGCTCGTGCGCGCCTTCTTCCAGAAGAGGATCAGGGGCGACACACAGTTGCAGAAGTACATGAGCCAGAGGGCCCACGCATAGGACTTGGTCACCTTCCAGAAGAGCGAGGCGCGCTCGAAGTGGTCGCCGCTGTACCAAGCGGTGAAAACCTCGCACAGGTAGAAATACGTCAGCACCAGGCTGGTGACCAGGATCAGCTTGGCCATGGCGTCGAGGTGCTTGTCCCTGATGTAGGTGTGGAGCCCGAAGAAGTGGCGCATCGGCAGCACGAGGACCAGCACCATGGCAAAGCCGGAGAAGATCGCTCCGTTCACGAAGAAGGGCGCGAAGAGTGTCGAGTGCCAGCCGGGAACGAGCGCCATGGCGAAGTCCCAGGACACGACGCTGTGGACCGAGAGCACCAGCGGGGTGGCCAGCGCCGCCAGCAGCCCGTAGGCCCGCCGATAGTGACGCCACTGACTGTCGGCGCCCTCCCAGCCGAGCGAGAGCATCGCGTACACGCGCCGCCGCCAGCCCGTCGAGGCGTCCCGGAGGGCCGCCACGTCGGGCACAAGACCCACGATGAAGAACACTGTGCTGATGGAGAGGTAGGTCGAGATCGCGAAGACGTCCCACACCAGCGGCGAGCGGAAGTTCGGCCAGAGGTAGCGCTGGTTCGGATACGGAAGCAGGAAGTAGGCGAACCACATGCGGCCGGCGTGGATGAGCGGAAAGAGCCCGGCCGTCAGGACCGCGAAGATCGTCATCGCCTCGGCGGCCCGATAGATCGACGTCCGCCAGCGAGCCCGGAACAGGTAGAGCACGGCCGAGATGAGCGTGCCGGCGTGCCCGATGCCGATCCAGAACACGAACGTGGTGATGTACATCGCCCACATCTGGGGCGTGCGCTTGCCGGCCTCGCCCATGCCGTAGAAGATCTGGTTGGTCCAGGCCAGGATCCCACCGGTGAGGATGAGCCCGACCACGCACATCCAGGTGAAGTAGAGGTTGCCGGGCGGCGCCAGTGTTCGCAGGACGTCACGGTTGACGTCGGCGAACGTCGGCTCGCGGTGATCGATCACGGACACAGGCTCGCCTCGCCTTCGGCTGCGGCTCGCAATGCCATCGTCACGCGTGCCGTCCCCTGGCCACCTTTTTCAGGTAGAGCACCGACGGCCGCGTGCCCAATTCGTCCAGGACCTGGTAGGCGCGCGGCGAGTGGCGAAGCTTGGCGGCCTCGCTCTTGTCGTCCTTGATGTTGCCGAACGTGATGGCCCGCGTCGGGCAGGTCTGCTGGCAGGCGGTCACGATGTCGCCGTCGCGCACGCTCCGCTTCTCGTCACGCGCGTGGTCTTTGCCGGCCACGATGCGCTGGATGCACATCGTGCACTTCTCCATGATGCCGAGCTGACGGACGGTCACGTCGGGATTGAGCTGAACCTCGAGCGGCTCCGGCCACGCCCAGTTGTACCAGTTGAACCGGCGCACGTGATACGGACAGTTGTTGCCGCAGTAGCGCGTGCCCACGCACCGGTTGTAGACCTGACCGTTGAGCCCCTCCTCGGTACGATACGCGGCGAACACGGGACACACCGGCTCGCACGGCGCCACTTCACAGTGCTGGCACAGCATGGGCAGGAACGTGTTCTGGGGATGCTCCACCTTGCCCTCGGCCCAGCGCTCGATCCGGATCCAGTGGAGCTGACGACCGTAGGCCGCCTGAGCCTTCCCGACGACGGCCACGTTGTTCTCGGCCTGGCAGGCCACCATGCACGCGGAGCAGCCGATGCAGAGATCCGTGTCGATGACCATGCCCCAGCGATATCCCGGGTACTGCTGGTCGGCATACATCGAGATCGGCTCGTGGACGCCCGGCTTGCCGCGCAGCGCCTGCTCGCGCGCCGCGGCCAGATCGACCTCACGCACCAGCTCGCGATCGTCCTGGTCGTGCGTGGCCTGCAGGATCGCCAGCGGCCGGCGCGCGCCGGTCTTGGCCAGCGTCACCTTCACGCCGAGATACGCGAGCCCACCCGACGCCGCGTCCACGGCGCCGCCGAGAAGCACGACCGGATTCATCGTCGTCGGCGCAGGTGCCACGTAGGGCCGATGGTTGCGCACCGCCAAGTTCTGGCTCTGCGCCACATGGAACGGCGCGTACCGGTGGCCAATGGGAATCGCCACCGCGCCGGGATGGAGCGTCGGCGACACGTAGGCGGGCAGCTCGACGGTGCCGTGCTGAGACGTCACGCGGAGCACGTCGCCGTTCGTGACGCTGAGCTTCGTCGCCGTCTCGCCGGGAACCTCGACCCAGGCGTCCCAGCTCGCCTGCGTCATCGTGTCCGGTGCTTCCTGCAGCCATGACGAGCCGGCGGTGCGTCCATCATAGAAGCGGAGCGAGGGATATGCGACGAGCGCCAGGCCTTCGCCCTCGAGCTTGGCCGCTCCGACCTCGACGGCGGCGATCTTCGGGCTCACCGGCGCCGTAATGGTGTCGTGCCAGACGCCACCCTGCTGGAGCGCCGCTTCCCACTTGTCCTTCACCAGCGGCTCCCACTGCGCCTTGAGATACTCCTGGAACGTCGGCCAGGGCAGCGGTCCCTTGCCCTCCTCGGTCCCGAGCGCGCCGCGCCCGATCCGGAGCAGCGCGTCGCCGAATGCCAGCGAATCCCGGATCGGCGACATCGCCGGCTGCATGAGCCCGATCACGCCCTCGCGCGGCGAGTAGTCGCCCCACGATTCGAGCCAGTGGCTCGCCGGCAGCACGAGGTGAGCGAGCGCCGACGTCTCGTCCGGTTGGTTCGCGAAGCTCACGATGAGCGACACCTTGGCGGCGGCCTCGGCGAACTTGAGCCCGCCCGGCAGCGTGAACGCCGGGTTGACGCCGGGACCGAGCAGGAGCACGTCGATGTCACCCTTCGCCATTGCCTGAACGAGCTGGGCGACCTCGGCAAACGGCGTCACACGACCCCAGGCGGCGTCGGACCCGAAGCGCACGGTCTTGCCGACCGCGCCCGTTGCTGCGTTGAGCAGATTGATCGCGGCCAGCGTGGCGGTGGCGTTGGTGCCCGTGACCGCCGCGCCACCTCCGACGGCAAGTCCCGGCCTGGCGTGACCGAGCGCCTGCGCGATGTGCTTGATCGTCTCGGCGGAGACGCCGCTCGCTTCGGCGGCCTTCTCGCCGGTGACCGAGCCCACGGCCTCTCCGTAGCGCCGATCGACCAGCCCCTGCTCGACCATCGATTTGAGCACGGCCATCGCCACGAGCCCTTCGGTGCCGGGGGCGTTGCGAACCCAGCGGTCGGCGTTCGAGGCGGTCAACGACTGCCGGGGCTCGACGTGAATGAACGTCCCGGCCCGGCCGCCGGCGAAGCCGTGAGATCGCGCGAAGCCGCGCGCGTACGCGACGTTCGACAGCCAGGTCTCGAGGAAATCGGCGCCGAAGGAAAGCACGACTTCGGCATCTTCGAAGGCGTAGTACGGCACCGCGTCGCGGCCAAAGACCTGACGGTTCGCCGCGCGGATCGCCTCGTAACCGAACGGCTCGAAGGCCACGCGTGGGCGCGCGCCCACGCTTTGCACCCAGCGATCGAGCAAGGCGGCCTGGCTGCCGTTTTCGAGCTGGGTGATGACCGCGACGGCATGTCCCTTGTTGGCTTTGCGAAGCTCGCCGATCTTGTCGGCGACGCCCTTGATGGCGTCATCCCATGACAGCGCCTTCCCCGCCTCGCCGCGCCGCTGGGGGCCGGCGAACCGATCGGGGTGGTAGACGTGCTGGAGCGCGGCCTGGCCGCGGATGCAGAGCGCACCCTGATTGACGGGATGGTCGGGGTTGCCCTCGAGCTTCACCACGCGGCCGTCGCGGTTTCGCGCGAGCACGCCGCAGCCGGCCGGGCACTCTCGGCACACCGTGGCAAACCACGCGGGCACGCCCGGAACCAGCTGCTCGTTCGGCACCACCAGCGGCAGGATCTTCTCGGCCGATTGCTGGCAGCCGGCCACGGCGGCAGCCGCGCCCGACGTCGTGACGATCTTGAAGAAGTCGCGCCGTTTCATTTATCGAGCGCTCCAGATCGGCTCGAACCGAGGGTGGCGAGCGATGGGTACGTGTGGCTCCATCCGTACGTCAGGGCGGCGATCGTCTTCATCAGTGGTGACAGGTGATGCAATCGAGCGGAGCATGGGTACCGCGCGCCGCGTTCTCGCGACGGTGGCACTCGATGCACCACCCCATGGTCAGCGGCGGCGCCGCCGGACGCAGGCCGACGAGGTTCAAGAGGTCATTGCTCAATTGTTGGCCCGTGCGCGCGGCAACGGTCGTCATCGTCTCCACCGGGCCATGACACGTCTGGCACCTGATCGCGGCGCGGATGTGCGCCTTGTGCGGGAAGTACGTGAACTCGGGCAGCTTGTAGACCCGCATCCACGGGATCGGCTCGCCTTTGCTGGCGTACTCGGCCAGCTTCTTGATCTCCGGCTTGTCGGCGGCGGTGATCTTGTGGCAGCCCATACACCGCGTGACCGACGGCAATCCCGCGTACTCCGAGCGCCGTGCGTCAGCGTGACAGTACTGGCAGTCGATCTTGTACTGCTGGACGTGAGTGCTGTGCGGGAAGCTGATCGGCTGTGTGGATGGTGTTGCGACGGCGGGTTGACGGCTCCACGACGACACTGCCAGGAAGATCAGAACGGCGAGGAACGCGACACCCAGCGCTCCCACACCCGCCCTTGCGTTCATCGACAGTCGAATGCCCTCCGAGCGTTTGAACGAAGCGGGTGCAACGTATCACCAGCCTCGAACGGAAGTCAACGTTCAGTGAGCGGTCGCCATCGACTGGGCCGCCGCCTCGGCGGCCGCCGCGATGTCGGCCTCACGATGGGCGAGCGAGACGAAGGCGGCTTCGAACTGCGAGGGCGCCAGGAAGACGCCGCGCGCGAGCATCCCGTGGAAGAAGCGACCGTAGCGCGCCGTGTCCGACCGCTTCGCGGTGGCGTAATCGGTCACGGGCCCATTGGTGAAGAACCCCGTGAGCATGGACCCCACACGATTGACGGTGAGCGGGACGCCGGCTTTGCCCGCCGCGGCGAGCAGCCCGCGCTCGAGCTCCGCGCCCAGCGTATCCAGCCGACGATAGACCTCCCCTTCCCGGAGTGCGCGAAGCGTCGCCAGGCCAGCGGCGACGGCCAGCGGATTCCCGGAGAGCGTGCCGGCCTGGTAGACGGGGCCGAGTGGCGCGATCCGGCTCATGAGGTCACGGCGACCACCATAGGCGCCGACGGGCAGACCGCCGCCGATGATCTTGCCGAGGCACGTGAGATCGGGACTCACGCCGTATTTCATCTGCGCGCCACCGAACGCCAGGCGAAAGCCGGTGATGACCTCGTCGAAGATCAGCACGGCGCCATGGCGCGTGCAGAGCTCGCGCAGCGCTTCCAGGAACCCGGGCGCCGGAGGCACGACACCCATGTTGCCGGCGACGGGCTCGACGATGACGGCGGCGATCTCTCGGCCGCGCGCCTCGAACATCGCCCGGACGGCGGCGATGTCGTTGAAGGCTGTCGTCACCGTGAGGCGGGCGAGGCTCTCGGGCACCCCGGCGCTGTCGGGAATCCCGAAGGTGGCGCCGCCCGACCCCGCCTTCACCAGGAGGCTGTCGGCGTGACCGTGGTAGCAGCCGTCGAATTTCAGGAGGACGTCACGGCCCGTCGCTCCCCGGGCGAGACGAATCGCGCTCATCGTCGCCTCGGTCCCGGAGCTGACGAGGCGCACCATCTCCATCGACGGATAGGCGGCCGTGATCATCTCGGCCAGGTCCACCTCGCCCGGCGTCGGCGCGCCGTAGCTGGTACCGCGTGACACGGCCGCGGTGACCGCTTCCACCACGGGCCGGGCGGCGTGACCGAGGATCATCGGGCCCCACGAACCGACGAAATCCAGGTAACTGCGACCGTCGACGTCGGTGAGGCGCGCGCCTTCCGCGCTCGCCACGAAGAACGGCTCGCCGCCGACTCCGCGAAAGGCGCGGACGGGGCTGTTGACGCCGCCGGGAATCACGCGGTTCGAGGCGGCAATCAACGCCGCCGAACGTGATGACGGACTATGCGGACTTCCCACGAGGTCCCCCTGGTCGATGCGGTCGAAGGTCCGCCGCTCTGGATTCCAGTTGTAGGCGGCCACCGCTTTGAGTGTCCTGCTCACCACCGACATCACGACGTACGTCACGCCCGGGTAGTTCGGCTCACCATCACTCAGGGCCTGCCTACGGTCCGTCTCCGAAAAATACGGCCCGTGGTCGGGATGCGAGTGATAGATCACTCCGACGCGGAAGCCGTCGTCTTCGAGACGACTGAACGCCAGGATGTCCTTCGGATCCATGTAGTAGGCGACGCGTCCCGTACTCGGAAAGGCACTCGGATCCTGTTCGTGCTTGGCGTCCTGGATGTTTCGGCACGGGATCAACCGCCGCTCCTGGCCACGGAGCATGATGACTCCACAGCACTCGTTCGGGTATTCGGCGGTGGCCTGGCGCGTGATGACGCCCAGTTCGTCTGGGGTCCGGATCACCGGTCGCCGCCCGCCAGCGCCGGAATGATCGTCACCTCATCGCCGTCGTTGAGCGGCGTCTTCAGACCCTGGAGCGCCTCGATCCCCTCGCTGTTGACGAAGATGTTCACGTGATGGTGAACCTCGCCTTGCTCGTTGCGGACGAGGCCGCGCAGCGCGCTGTACGACTCTTCGAGTTGATCCAGCAGGTGACCCACGTCGGCGGCGGACACGGACAACCGGTCGCGGTTGCCCGTCGCGCGCCGAAACGGAGTCGGAATGTAGACGGTGACGGCCATCAGAGCCTCCTCGAGGCCCTTATCCTACGCTCAGGTACCGCTCGCCGGTATCCGGGAGCACCGTGGCCACGATCTGCCCCGGCGCGAGATCAGCCGCCACCGAGCACGCAGCAAAGACGGCGGCGCCGGCCGAGATCCCGGCGAGGAGTCCCTCCTCGCGGGCGAGCCTTCGCGACCACGCCAGCGCGTCCTCGTCGCGCACCTGGACGATGCGGTCGATGATCTTGCGATTGAGCACGCCGGGAATGAACGACGCGCCAATCCCCTGAATGGCGTGGGGGCGCGACTTGCCGCCGGAGAGGACTGGCGACCGCGCCGGCTCCACGGCGACCACGTGCATGTCCGGCATCGCGTCCTTGAGGACCTCCCCCACGCCGGTCAGCGTGCCGCCGGTGCCGACGCCGGCCACGAACGCGGCGAGCCGCTGGCCACCGAGCGCGTCGAGAATCTCCCGCGCGGTCGTGCGTCGATGGATCTCGGGGTTCGCCAGGTTCTGGAACTGCTGAGGCATGAAGAACTCGGGATGCTCGCGCAGCAGTTCTTCGGCGGCAAAGACGGCACCGGTCATGCCCTCGATGGCGGGCGTCAGATGGATCTCGGCACCCAGCCGCTGCAAGAGACGCTGGCGTTCGACGCTCATGTCGTCGGGCATGGTGAGGATCAGCCGGTAGCCCTTCACGGCGGCGACGATGGCGAGCCCGATGCCGGTGTTGCCACTCGTCGGCTCCACGATCGTCCCGCCCGGCTTGAGCGCCCCGCGACGCTCGGCGTCCTCGACCATGGCCACGCCGATGCGGTCCTTGACGCTGCCTCCCGGATTGAACGACTCGACCTTCGCGATGACGGTCGCGCCTTCGGGTTTGGGCAGGCGATTGAGACGCACCATCGGGGTGTGCCCGATGAGCTCGAGGACGTTGGCGGCGATCGGCGATCGGCTCACAGCGACAGCCTCCTCAGATGTGATACATCGGGCGGGCGGCGCTCTCGCGCTCCCGCACCCGCTCGGCCATGTCGGCGAACGTCAGCCGGTCGATCACGCGCGACACGGCCTCGGCGATCTCCTCCCACAGCTCCATCAGATTCTGACCATCGCGGGTGGGGCGAACGTTGCCCCGCGCCTCGAACGGCCCGCTCGGCCCCTCGACGGCGCGCAGGACGGCGCCGACGGTGATCGCCTCCGGCCCCCGGGTGAGATGGTATCCCCCGGTGGCTCCTCGCTTCGACGTCAACACCCCGGCGCGCTTGAGCGCGAGCAGCACCTGCTCGAGATAGCGCTGGGGAATGGCCTGGCGCGTCGCGATCTCCTGGATGGGAATGAGGCCTCGGCCGTGATGCAGCGCGAGATCGAGCACCGCCTTGATGGCGTACTCGCCCTTGGCCGAGATGCGCATGGCGCCTGCGGTCGTCACACCTCAGGTCCGTCGGTGAGCAGGCGCGCAGCCTCACGAGCGAAGTACGTGATCACGATGTCGGCGCCGGCGCGACGGATGGCCGTGAGGGCCTCCATCATCGCGCGCCGCTCGTCGAGCCAGCCGAGCCGGCCGGCCGCCTTGATCATCGCGTACTCGCCCGACACCGAGTAGGCGGCCAGCGGCACGCCGAAATCGCTCTTGGCCCGCGAGATGACGTCGAGATAGGGCAGCGCCGGCTTCACCATGACGATGTCGGCGCCCTCGTCGAGGTCGAGCGCGATCTCCCGCATCGCCTCGGTCGCGTTGGCGGGATCCATCTGGTACGAGCGCCGGTCACCGAACTGCGGCGTGGAGTCGGCCGCGTCGCGGAACGGACCGTAGAAGCTCGACGCGTACTTCGCCGAGTACGCCATGATCGGCACCTCGACCAAGCTCGCCTCGTCCAGGGCCTCGCGGATCGCGCCGACGCGGCCGTCCATCATGTCCGAGGGCGCGACCATGTCGGCGCCCGCTTCGGCGTGGGAGACGGCGACGCGCGCGATCAACTCGAGCGACGGGTCGTTCTTGACCGTCCCGTCCTCCACCACGCCGCAGTGGCCGTGACTCGTGTACTGACAGAGGCAGACGTCGGTGACGACGAGCAAATCAGGCACGGTGTCCTTCACGCCGCGGACCGCCTGCTGCACGATGCCGTCGTCGGCGTAGGCCTCGGAGCCTCGGGCGTCCTTGTCCTCGGGGAGTCCGAACAGCAGCACGGCGGGAATGCCCATGCCGGCGACGTCCTTGGCTTCCTTCATGAGCTCGTCGACGGAGAGCCGGCACTGGCCGGGCATCGACTCGATCGGCTCACGCACGCCGCGCCCGTGCACGGCGAACATCGGGTAGACGAGGTCGTTCACGCCGAGCGTCGTCTCGCGGACGAGCCGACGGAGCAGGCTTTTTTCGCGAAGCCGTCGCGGGCGGAACATTGCATGTGGCATCATTCGCTCCTTCTCGCGCCCCGCGACTCGGCCCGGCGCGGCCTCGCTCCGACACGGGCGAAGTGGTCGCCAAGCGCGCGCGCGAGGGCGGGAATCGTGTAATCGACGGGCATGACCTGGGTGGTGAGCCCATACTCTTCCGCCGTGGCCGCCGTGATGGGTCCGATGGAGGCGACCACGACGTCGGCGAACCACGTGCGCCGTTCGTCCTCGGTGAAGAGCTCGGCGAAGTTTCTGGCCGTCGACGAGCTGGTGAACGTCACCGCGTCGACGTCGCCCGCCGCGAGTGCCTCGCGCAGCCCGCCGGAGTTGGTCTCCACCCGTCTCGTCACGTAGGCGGGAACCTCACGCACCTCGGCGCCAAGACGGGTCAACTCCTTTACCAGGACGTCGCGGGTCTGGGCGGCGCGGGGCAGGAGCACACGCTCGCCGGGGCGGAGCACGCCGCGCAGGTGCTCCACCAGCGCTTCAGCCCGGTACTCACCGGGGACGATTTCGGGGCTGACCTCGTGCTCACCGAGAGCATCAGCGGTGGCGGGACCGATGGCAGCGACGCGCTTGCCGGCGATGCCCGTCCACCCGAGGCCGCGCTCGCGCAGTCGGCGGTCGACCATGGCCACGCCGTTCACGCTGGTGAACATCACCCACGTGAAGGTGGTCAGATCGTCGAGGCCGCGATCGAGCGGCTCCCAGGAGACCGGGGGCTCGATGGCGATCGTGGGCGCTTCGAGGACACGGGCTCCCGCGTCTTCGAGCAGCGTGACGAAGCGTTGGGCCTGCGCGGCCGCCCGCGTCACCACGATCGTGCGCCCGTTCAACGCGCCGTCGCCCTTCACGACGTCCACCGTCCCGGGTCGAGCCCGGCGACCTCCGCGGCCCCCTGGGCCAGCAGCGACTCGGCGAGCCCCCGTCCGATCGTCTCGGCGTCCTGTGCGGCGCCGGCCGTCTCGGCGCGCAGGACCTTCCGTCCGTCCTCGCTGGCCACGACCGCGGCCATGCGAAGCCGCATGGTGCCGTCGAGAACGGCGTGGGCCGCCATCGGAGTCGTGCAGGAGGCTCCCAACCGTCGCAGGTATGCACGCTCGGCGAGCGCGCAGACGCGCGTGGGATGGTGATCGAGACGCTCGACCGCCGCGCGAGTGTTGCGATCGTCGCGCCGGATCTCGACGCCGATGATCCCCTGTCCCACAGCCGGCACGAAGACGTCGGGAGAAAGGAACGCCACGTGAGCCGGGCGCAGCCCGAGCCGAGCCAGGCCCGCCGCGGCCAGAAGAATGGCATCCCAGTCGCCCGAGTCGAGCTTGCTGAGGCGTGTATTCACGTTGCCCCGGACCGGCTCGACCCTCACGTCGGGCCGCGCTGCGAGGACGAGGGCGCGACGACGCAGGCTGGCGCTGCCGACGAGCGCTCCCGGCCTCAAGGCGTCGAGGCCGCCGCCCGTGCGCGAGACGAGCACGTCGCGAGGATCGTGGCGCTCGGGATAGGCGGCCAGCTCGAGGCCATCGGGAAGCTCGGCGGGCAAGTCCTTGAGGCTGTGCACGGCGAGGTCGATGGTTCCTCCAGCGAGCGCTTCCTCGATCTCGCGCACGAACAGGCCCTTGCCACCGCTGTCGGCCAGCCGACCCAGCAGCCGATCCCCTTCCGTCTTCATCGGCACCAGCTCGACCTCGGCGCCCGCTCGACGGAGATCGGCAGCGACGGCGTGCGCCTGGGCGAGCGCCAGCGGGCTCGATCGCGTCCCGAGCTTCATCACGACTGCCGCCCGAGGCCGAACAGCTCATGGACCAGCTCGGTCCACGAGCGGCCGTGGCCCGCGCGCGACGATTCGCGGAGCTTGGTGATCGGGGCGTGAAGGATCTTGTTGACGATCGCCGACGACAGCGCGTCGATGGCGTCCTTGGTTTCCGGCGAGGCGTCGCCGAGGCGCGCCATGGTCTTCTTCACCTCGCCGAGCCGGATCGATTCGAGTCGCTCGCGCAGCGACACGATGGTCGGGATCACGTCGGCGTCGGCCAGCCGGGCGAGGAACTTCCCGACTTCGCGCTCGACGAGGCCTTCGGCGCGCTGGGCCTCGCGCCGCCGCTCGCGAAGGTTGGCGTCCACCACCTGCTTGAGGTCGTCGATGTCGTAGCAGTAGACGTCTTCGAGCGTCTCCACACTCTCCTCGACGTTGCGTGGGACCGCGATGTCGATGAAGAACAGCGGGCGGCCCCGGCGTCCGTGGAGGACACCCGCCACCATGTCGCGCTGGATCACCGGCTCGCGCGCGCCGGTCGAGGTGATCACGATGTCAGCGGAGGCCAGCACGGTGGTCAGCTCGTCGAACGGCACCGCGGTGCCGGAGAGCGCGCGGGCCATCTCCTGAGCCCGGCTCCACGTGCGGTTGGCGACGTAGATCGGAAACGCGCCCTGCTCGACCAGATGGCGCGCCGCCAGCTCACCCATCTTGCCCGCGCCCACCAGGAGCACGGTGCGACTCGCCAGGCCGTCGAAGATCTTCTTGGCCAACTCGACGGCGGCGAACGACACGGAGACGGCGTAGCGCCCGACGTCGGTCTCCGTGCGGACCTTCTTGGCCACCGCGAAGGCCTGGGTGAAGAGCGTGTGCAGCGTCGGGCCGACGGTCTCGCACGACTGCGCCAGCGCAAAGGCGTCTTTCACCTGGCCCAGGATCTGCGGCTCGCCGATCATCATCGAATCGAGACTGGCCGCGACCCGGAACGCGTGGCCGACCGCTTCCCGGTCGAGGTGGGTATAAAGGCAGGGATCGACAGACGCAGGATCGAGTCCGCGATGGTGGCAAAGGTGGCGGAAGACGGTCGCGCGGGCCTCCCCCGGCACTTCGGCGACGCCGTACAGCTCCACCCGGTTGCAGGTCGAAACGATCACCGCCTCGCTCATCCCGCCGCTGGCCAGGACCTCGCGCAGGATCTCGCGGAGCTTGTCCTCCTCGAGGGCGAGTTGCTCGCGCACGCCGACGGACGCCGTTCGATGATTCATGCCGGCCACGAAGAGGCCCATTACGAGCCGTGCCGTCCAGGAAGGAGAAATCCGGCGCCGAGCGTCAGCACCAGCGCGGCAAAGCCGATGATCGCGAAGTATGCGGCGCGCCGGCCGTGCCAGCCCCCAGCCGCGCGGCCGGCCAGGGTGGCTGCGTAGATGATCCAGGCGACGAACGAGAACATCGCCAGCGGATCGAATGCGAAGACGCTGCCCCAGACCCGCCGAGCCCACAGCGCGCCCAGCAGGAGCCCGGTGGTGAGGAACGGAAAGCCGAGGGCGAGCGTGCGGTACGTCAGGCGGTCGAGCGTCTCCAGCGAGGGCAAACGATAGTAGAACGTTCCCGGACGCTTCGCCTTCAGCGCGCGCTCCTGCAGCAGATACATGACCGCCCCGGCGAAGTTGAGAACGAACGCGGCGATGCCGATCAACGCCAGCCCGATGTGGACCCAGAGCCAGGCGCCGGAAAGGGCACGATCGATTGCCGGGCCCTCCAGCGATCGCCCCACTGCCGACATGCTCAGCATGACGGCCACGGGGAGCACGAAGGCCCCCAGGACCCTGACGTTGTAGTGTCGCTCCGCCCACATCTCGAGGAGGACAACGACCCACACGGCGACCGAGACCGCCTCGGTGAGGCTGGCGAACGGCGGGCGCCCCTGCTCGATTCCGCGAATCGCGAGCGCCAGGGAATGGCAGGCCCAGGCGGCAAGCGTGGCGAGCGATCCGAGGCGATAGATCAGGTCCTGGCGCTGAACCAGGTAGGCGAGAGCAAGACCGGTGGCGCAGACGTACCCAATGACAGCGAGAGTGAAGAATGTCGGGCTGATCACGTCAATGCCTCGGAAAATTTTACCACGTTCCCGATGGGTTACGTGGAGCGAACCGCTATGAATCGCCCTTCTTGCCGAGCTCGACGATGCTCGGTAGGGGCCGCCAGTACCCGCTGCGTTGAGCGGCCAGATCGAGATGCGGAGATCCCCAGTCCTCCACGATGGCGGGGCCGCCATTCCAGCGGACCCGGCGGTCCAATTCCTTCAAATATGCTCGGCACTTCGTGCAGGCCGAGATGAAATAGCCCTCGTCCCCGGACTCGAGCTCGAGGCGGCGCAAGTCCTGGCTTTCGGTGTTGCCGCAGAACGGGCACCACATCCGCGACGCCAACCAGCTGGCGCCGCACACATGACAGGCCAGCCGGCGCCGACCGTCCTCGACGACGTCGCTGAAGCCGGGGGGAGCCCCGCAGAACGGGCACACGCCGAGCTGCCACACGCCGTCCGCCA
>Ga0066710_100002545_pt1 | contig 14819 bp, 10 predicted proteins | sample GraSoiAngelo_159_FD_79666 | JGI IMG/M metagenome (GOLD analysis project Ga0066710, IMG submission 79666) | Grasslands soil microbial communities from the Angelo Coastal Reserve, California, USA - 14_1009_16_40cm | ecosystem: Environmental > Terrestrial > Soil > Grasslands | place: USA...
CGATCGGATACGTCCACTGCCAGCGCTCCTTGAGCACAGCCGATTCCTCGCCGGAGAACATCCGCGGATACGGGCTCACCTCGCGAATTTCGCCGGTGCGGCGGTTCAGCTTCGTGAGGAAGCCGCCGCCGTTGGCGTTCGTACCGGAATAGAAGACGTCCGGATCGCTCGGATCGGGCGCGATGTAGCCGTCCTCGGAGCCGCCCGGACTGTAGGTCGCGGGCGCGCCACCCCGACCGCCACCGCCACCGCGTCCGCCCGCGGCCAGGCCGGTGTTGCTCGGCACGCAGACTTCGCTCGCGTCCTGCTGCGAGCCGCAGACGTGATACGGCGCGTGCGGCGTCGCGACGGCGTGATAGAATTGGCCCGTCGGGTAATCGCGCGACGTCCACGTTCTGTCCTGTGCAGCGGCGTTGTACGTGACGGCGCCGCCACCGTCGCTCGCATGCAGGATGTGATCGGTGTTGTCCGGGTCGATCCACAGGTCGTGCGAGTCGCCGCCGGCGAAATTCGTCATCGTCTTGCCGCCGTCCGTTGAACGGAAGGTGCCGACGTTCATGACATAGACGAGATCCTTGTTTTTGGCGTCGGCCGCGACGTGCGTGTAGTAGAAGGCTCGCTGACGGATGTTGCGGTTGCCGTTCGCCAGCTTCCAGGTCGCGCCCGCGTCATCGGAGCTGAACAGGCCACCGTTCTCGTTCTCGACGATCGCATAAACTCGGTTTGCATCGGCGCCGGAGACCGAGACACCGATCTTCCCGTCGAGGCCTGCCGGCAAGCCATTGTTTCGCGTGATCTCCGTCCACGTTTCGCCGCCGTCGGTCGACTTGAAGAGGCCACTGCCGGGCCCACCACTCGACATCGTGTATTCCGTACGGAAGGCCTCCCAAAGCGCCGCGTAGATCACGTTCGGGTTCGTGCGATCGATCGAGATGTCCACCGCTCCCGTCTTGTCGTCGCGGAAGAGCACGCGGCGCCACGTCTTGCCGCCGTCCGCGCTTTTGTAGACGCCACGCTCGTCACTTGGCGCGCCGTACTTGCCGAACGAGGCGACGAAAACGATGTCAGGATTGGTCGGATGGATGCGAATCTTCGAAATAGCGTCGGACTGCGAGAAGCCGACGTGCGTCCAGGTCTTGCCCGCATCGGTGGATTTGTAGACGCCGTCGCCCGGCATGATGTTGCCGCGGATGCACGCCTCGCCCATGCCGATGAACACAATGTTGGGATTGCTCTCCGAGACCGCCACGGCACCGACCGACGCGCTCTGAATCTGCCCATCGGTCACCGGCGACCAGCTTTCTCCGCCGTCGGTGGTCTTCCAGAGACCGCCACCCGTGGCGCCGAAGTAGCCGACCTTCGGCTGGCCCTTGACGCCGCTCACCGCGATCGAGCGGCCGCCGCGCAACGGCCCGATGCTCCGCCACCGATACGCTTTGAGAATGACGGAGTCGATGGCGAAGGCGCTCGCGCGCGCGGGCCGTGTCGCGGCTGTCGCGTGTCCGACGCCCCAGCCGGTGGACGCAGTCACCAGCGCCGCCGCGCCGAGCCACAGACCCAATTGTCGATGAGCACGAAACATTACCGGTCCCCGTGAGAGTGTGCGTCGAGTGTAGCTCCCGAACATGCCGAGTGAAAGAGCGACGTCGCCCGGAGTTAGTGCTTTCGCCCTGCCCGACGCATATTTCTCTATGCCGCACCGCTGTCAAAAAGCTGGGAGATGCAACCACTGACCTTGCGACCTTCGGGGGCGAACCGTGAAGATCCTTCAGGTGGTGCCGCGGGCGGACTGCGACGAAAGTCTCAAAGCATTACTCAAGGCGAAGGAGCGGGCGCTGCGTGGTGGGACGACGGCGTTCCGGCGGCGCCGCGAGGGGCGCTGGCAGCACGTAAAGCATCCGGGATGGATCCGGTGGGACGAGACGATGGGTGGCATTCTCGTCGCCGAGATCCACCCGCGGGGCGAAGGCCCTGATTGGCAGCTCCTGCAGTCGTTCGTCGGATATCTCGACCGCCACTTGGGCGAGTACATCGAGTCGATCTCCATCACGTACCGATAGTCGCTGTGAGCTTGCTGAGATGACGGACATCATTCGGCAATCGGATGGGGGGAAGCGGGAGGTCAGCCTCCCCGAGCTGCTCGCCAAGCGCGCGCGTCGTGCGAGCGACGGAAGCCTCGCGCTCGACACCGGCAGCGGCATCGTGACGGCGACCGTCGTTTTGCTTTGGCATCCTGTGGGTTGGCGTCTGCTGCTCAGTGCCGCGCTCTGCTGCGCCGCGTACGGCGTGTGGGGGATCGCCGACCGGCAGCTCGCCGAAAGCGAAGAGCGGGAAGCGGGCGGCGCGGCGTCGGCGGTCGCACTCGGGCGCGTGCTGCGCGGCGTACGCGCGAGCGCCGTGGCGGTAGGCGTCGTGTCGCTGGCCGCGCTCGCATTCAACTTTCTCGCCGCGGCGCTGGGGCCCATCATCAGCTAGTTACGCATCACTCTCCGCCCGGACTCGAGAACCCCTCGGGGATCACAAGCTGCTTCTCGTCGACGTCCGTCTCCTTGATCGACGTGATCGCGGTCGTCTGCGTGATGCGCATCGTCGAACGGGCCGGATCGTCGGTGCTGAGTCCGGGCAGGCCGACAACGTTGTCGAGGCCAGAGAGCGTCGTCGTCGTCGTCACCTTGATCGGTACGCCTTCGACCTGATTGCGAATCCGCGTAAGCTTGAGGATATACTCGAGAAGCGGACCATCGGGCGCAGTCTCGACGGCACTGAGCGGCTCGAATGGATTCGGGATCATCGTCGGCAGTGCTGCGCTCCAGAGCTCGGTCACCGCGTGCGCGTCGACCACCTGGCCACCCCAGACGATCCGGTAGTCGGCGTTGATGCGGTAATGCTGCGTCGGACGGCCGTCGATCGTGTCGCCCGCGCCGAGTTTCTCAATCTCGAACTTGACGTCGCGGAGCTGCGTCTGGTCGAGGAACCCGCGACTGATGCCGCCGCGACCGCGCCCACGGCCGCCGCGACCAGGGAACCCAGCGCCTCCTCCCCCACCGCCACTGGCCCCCCCTCGTCCACCACGCGCAGCTCGGCCACCGCCGCCACCGGCAGTGCTGTCGACGCCCGCGCGACCTGCACCGCGTCCACCGCCACCGCTGCGGGCGAGCGCCACGATGCCTGGTCCGCCGAACATGTCGCTACCAAGCGTATAGTTGCGGCTATTGGTGTGCAGCACATACACGACACCGGAGTCGAGCGCGAGGATGAAGTCGTTCAGCGTGACGCCATCCGGCAGCGGCGTCATCGCGAGCAGCTCGATACGGGCGTGGTTCCGCGCCGCGATGCCTCGACCGCGCATAATCTGATCGTCCTGACCGCTCGCGTTCTCGCCGACCGAGATGCGCGTGGAGGACGAGATGCGGAACGAAAGTCCCGGTACCGTCTCCCTGCCTGGCATCGATGCACCGATGAACGCGACAGCCGCGACCGGCCCGAGGGCGGAAAGCCCGCGGCGCAGAAAACGATTGCGTTGCTTGTATGACGGCACGTAATTCTCCGGGATGGCAGGCCTGTGAGACTCACGTATTACGTCTCAGGGACGTCGAATGTTCGCCGAGTGCCGCGGCGACTACGCGGCGTATCGCAAACGCGTGCGCCGCTGGCTCTGAGGCAGCGCTCCGCTCACACTCGCGTTCGCCGCGACTAACTTGACTGCGATGCGCGCGACAGATGCCATTCGAGAACGACGCTCGATCAAGCGATTCGCCGACCGTGCCGTGTCGCGCGAGGAGATCGAGTCGCTGCTGGCCGCGGCCACGCTTGCGCCCAACCATCGGTTGACACAGCCCTGGCGATTCTACGTGCTCGGTCCGCAGGCGAGGTACGCCTACGGGTTGGCCTTGGGCGAACGCAAGGCGCGGAAGCTCGACGACGCCGACGTGGCGCGCGCTACGCGGGAAACGGTGGCACAGGAGCACCGCACCCTTCCGTGTATGATCGCCGTCGCGGTCGTCGACAGCGATAATCCGGAGATGCGCGAGGAGGACTACGCGGCGGCGATGATGGCCATCCAGAATCTCGCCCTGGCAGCCGTCGAGGTGGGGCTGGGAACGCACATCAAGACGGGCGGCGTGATGAGCGACTCCGCCGCGCGCGCCGCCGCCGGTGTGGCCGACAACGAGCGCATCGTCGCCATCGTGAACGTCGGCGTACCGGCGGAGGTCCCGCCGCCAAAGAAGCGCGAGCCGGCGACGGCGTTCACGACTTGGGTGCCGTAAGACGGTCCTGGTGCGCGACCGATACTCGCCGCGCGAGCGCTCGCTCGGGTCGCGCTCATTGCAACCTTTCCGGCCGCGCGCCTGTCCTACTCGCTTAATGACGCGCGTACCATAAACCGGCCGCCCCCGCTACCCGATGCGAAATCTCAAACTCGCCTTCCGCACGCTGTTCAAGACGCCATTCGTCGCTGTGGTCGCAATTCTCTCGCTAGCCCTTGGCATCGGCGCGAACGCGGCGATCTATTCGCTGTTCCACCAGATGCTGCTCCGGCCGCTGCCGGTGGTGCAGCCCGATCGGCTAGTGAACTTCGCCGCACCGGGACCACAGAACGGCTCCAACTCGTGCAATCAGGCGGGTGACTGCGACGAAGTGTTCAGCTATCCCATGTTCCGCGATCTCGAGAAGGCGAACACCGCGTTCAGCGGCATTGCCGGCCACTTCCTGTTCGGGGCCAACTTGGCAATGACAGGCCAGACGCCGATCAGCGGACAAGGAGTCTACGTCTCGGGTTCGTACTTTCCCGTGCTCGGGCTGCGCCCCGCGCTTGGCCGCCTGTTCACCCCCGACGACGACCGCGCGATCGGCGGGCACTACGTCACCGTCCTGAGCTACGCCTATTGGGAGACGCAGCTCGGCGCCAATCCGGCGGTGCTGAATCAGCAGATGACGATCAACGGCAAGCAGATGACCATCATCGGCGTTTCGCCGCAGGGATTCGACGGCACCACGCTTGGGGCGCGGCCGTACGTGTTCGTCCCGATCTCGATGCGCGGCGTCATCACCGCCGGCTGGACGGGATTCGAGCGGCGGAACAGCTACTGGGTGTATCTCTTCGGCCGCCTCAAGTCCGGCGCGACGATCGAGCAGGCGCGCGGGTCGATCAACGCCGTATACAGCCAGATCATCAATGGAGTGGAGGCACCGCTTCAGAGGAGCATGAGCGCGCGCACGATGACCCAATTCAAGGCGAAGAAGGTCACGCTGGCCGACGGGCGCAAAGGCCAGAGCTCCACCATTAAAGGGGCGCGGACGCCGCTCACGCTGCTCTTCTCGATCACCGGCATCGTCTTGCTCATCGCCTGCGCCAACATCGCGAATCTGCTGCTCGCGCGCGCCGCGAACCGGACGATGGAAATGGCGGTTCGTCTTTCACTCGGTGCCACGCGCCGGCAGCTCGTCGCGCAAGTCCTGACCGAGTCCGTGCTCCTCGCCGCTCTCGGCGGCGTCGCGAGCATCGTCGTTGCGCACTGGACGCTGGCAGGCATCACGGCCATGCTCCCGGCGCGCGCTGCAGACAGCATGACATTCACGCTGAGCATGCCAGTGCTGTGGTTCACCGCGGCCGTCTCGCTCGGCACCGGCGTGCTGTTTGGAATCGTGCCCGCGCTCAGCAGCACGCGGCCTGACCTCGTGACCGAGCTGCGTAACAACTCTGGCAAGCTGTCGGGCGGCCGGGGCGCGGCGCGCTTTCGCACCGGTCTCGTGACCGCGCAGATCGCGCTGTCCATGGCGCTGCTCATCTCGGCGGGTCTCTTCATCAAGAGCTTGCGCAACGTCAGCCGAGTGGATCTGGGAATCAACGTCGACAACCTAGTGACGTTCGGCGTCTCGCCGCAGCGAAGCGGCTACGACACCACGCGGACCTACGCGCTCTATTCCCGGTTGGAAGAGGAGCTCGCGGCCATTCCGGGCGTGACGGGGGTGACGGCGTCGGGGGTGCCACTCCTCACCGGGAGCAATTGGGGCGAAGGTGTCTCCGTCGCAGGCTTCAAGAAGGATCCCGACACCGACGACGGGTCGCGGACGAATGTCGTCGGCGCAAACTTCTTTCACGTGCTCGGTGTGCCGCTACTCGCGGGTCGAGATTTCACCGCGAGCGACAACGCCGGAGGCCTGAAGGTGGCGATCGTCAACGAAACCTTCGCCAGGAAGTTCAACCTCGGCACGAGCGCTGTCGGCAAACACATGTCAGTGGGCAACGACTCGCTCAACATCGAGATCATCGGCCTGGCCAAGGACTCAAAGTACTCGCAGGTGAAGGGCAAGATTCCGCCGGTGTTCGTGCTGCCGTACCGCCAAGCGGGGCGGCCAGGGAGCACGAACTTCTACGTGCGGAGCGCGCTGCCGAGCGCGCAGGTGTTGCCAGCGATTCGCGTCGTGATGAAAAAGCTGGATCCGAATCTGCCGATCGAGCAGCTCAAGACGATGCCGCAACAAGTGCGCGAGAACGTGTTCCTCGATCGGATGATCAGCACCCTCTCGGCGTCGTTCGCGGCGCTCGCGACGCTGTTGGCGGCCGTGGGCCTGTACGGCGTGCTCGCGTATTCGGTCGCGCAGCGCACGCGTGAGATCGGCGTGCGGATGGCGCTCGGCGCCGATGGCGGCCGGGTGCGCGGCATGGTGTTGGCGCAGGTCGGGAGGATGACGATCATCGGCGGCGCGATTGGGGGCGTGGGCGCCCTGGGGCTGGGCCGCGCGGCACAGTCGTTGTTGTTCGAGCTCGAGGGTCACGATCCGGTCGTGATCGCGTTTGCGATCCTGTCGCTGGCGATGGTGGCGTTCGGCGCCGGATTCATTCCGGCACTGAGGGCGTCGCGGATCGATCCGATGCAGGCGTTGCGCTACGAGTGAGTCGGCGTTACGGCGTTGCGGGTGAGGTCAGGCGAAAGTTCAGCCCCACCGCTGCCAGCCATGGATGCTCGGTCGAGCAGACGGTCGGTGACTGGCACAGCCTGACGCCGGACGCGTTCATTCCCTGTACGAAGACCTGGTTCAATCCGCGCTTGTCGGATAGCTGAAGCCCGAGGGCGTACAACCACGCCCTCTCACGGCCTGTTGTCGAGGTACCATTCACGTTCGCGCTAGGTGTGTAGCCGGCGGACGCGAACCAGCCGGCGCCGCGTTGGTTGACGTGACCGATTGTCGTGTAGGGGATGACGGTTGCAGCGACCCAAGGAAGCGAAACACCGACACCGGCGTCGAGTCCGCCGGTGATCGATCGCGGGGCCTGCACGTAAATGTCCGGCTCCGGCAGAAACACCAGCGCGAACGGCGCGGTGACACCGGCCTCGATTGACGGCCGGTGCTCCGGCTCAGGCGACCAGCCATACGACAAACGCGCCGCCACAAGGTTCAGGATCGGGTAATTGGAGCTTGAGTCCGAACCGTGTGCGACCGGTACCGCGAGGGCGACACTCGCGCTCCGCCCGGGAGTCACCCGCGGATCGCGCGCCAGCAACGGCAGGCAGCCGCCGCTCACGACGTCGAGCCCGACGGCGACCGCGATCGAGAGAATGGCCAGTGCTCTCCGCTTGTGACGCATCCGTCTAACAGCTAAAAGACGTGCACGGTCACGTACTTCTTTGGGTTCGCTTTGATGTCCGCGACGAGACCGCGGAGCTCGAGGACGAGCGAGTCGCTGCGCCGATAGAACGACGGATCATTCACGAGGAGCCCGAGGGTGCCGTGACCGGCGTTCACCTTCATCAGCACCGAGTCGCCGCTCGCGAGAAAGCTGTCGAGGCGTGTTTGCGATTTCGCGAGACGGCTCGAGAGCTCGTGGATCTGCGACGTCGTGAGCCGAAGCTCGGCGGCCGCGGCCGACATGTCGTTCACGAATTGCCGCACTTCGCCGCTCGACGCAGACGAGTCGATGCGAGCGACGAAGCGCTGCGTCGCCGCGGTCGTATGGTTGAGTGAGAGTACAGCGGCGCGGAGCTGATTGGAGACAGTATCCAGGTCGCTGGCGTGCGACCGCACGGTGCGCGAGAGAATCGTCGATAGATCGGCGACGTTTCGGATCGAGCCGCGGAGCTCGCGCGCCGCTTGTTCGTCGAACGCGACTTCCACGCGCCCGGCGACATTGGCCACATCCCCTGCGATCTGGCCAGCCACCGCGGTAAGCTTGCCGATGCCGGGAAGAGTCGCCCCCGGTAACACCGAGCCGCCGCCCGATGCCTCGATGATCTGCCGCCGCACCGTCTCGTCGTGCGGCAGCGAGCTGCGCTCGTCGATCGTCGCCTGCCAGTCGCCGAACAGGCTCGACTCGTTGAGCAGCACCACGGGGTCGCGCGGGAGCTGCACGTCGCGATCGATCGTCATGCGGACGTGTACCCAGCCGGCGGGCGCCAGCTCGATGGCGTCGATGTGGCCGCCCCGCACACCGCGGATCACCGCCGCGTTGCCGACGCGCGCGTTACCGACGTCGTGGAAACGCGCGACGATGCGCTGCTGCCGCTGCCCGACGTCTGCCTGCCGCACCCAGAGCACGGCGGCGATCACCGCCGCAATTACGACGAGCGTGACACCGCCGACGAGGAAATCGTTCGTGCGTTTCATGAGACGGCCTCCCGGCCGAGCAGCCACACGACCGCCCAGAACGCGTCGAGGACAAGGATCATCACCGCCGAATACACGACCGCGCTCGTCGCCGCATCGCCGACACCTTTCGCGCCGCCCTGCGCGCGCAACCCACGCATGCAGCCGATGAGCGTCACGGCCGCGCCGAAGCTCGCCGCCTTCACGATTCCGTACTGGACGTCGAACGTGACGAAGAAGAGCCGAAGTCCCTTGATGAAGTCCGCCGATGCCAGGTCGAGCAGGAAGACGGACGCGAGCCAGCCCGATCCGATGCCGACGATCATGGCGCTCGCTACAACCAGCGGAAACATCAGCGTCCCGGCGAGCACGCGCGGGACAACCAAGTAGGAGAGTGGATCGTAGGCCAGCGTCTCGAGCGCGTCGACCTGCTCCGTGACGCGCATCGTGCCCAGCTCGGCGGCGATGTTCGCGCCCACGCGGCCGGCGAGCGCCAGACCGGTGAGCACCGGCGCCAGCTCCAACGTGATCGTTTTGCCGACGAGCGTGCCGACGAAGTAGAGCGGCACCGCGCCCGTAAACGAGTAGCTCGCGAGCAGCGCGAGCACGATCCCGGTGAACGTGGCGATGAACAGACCGATGGGCAGCGAGTCTACGCCGAGCCTGCGGGCCTGCTCGGTCGCGTTGGGGAGCCAGGTGCGAACGTCGCGAAAGGCGAGCACCGTTTCGCCGGCGAATCGCGCCGCGCTGCCGACCGACTCGAACGCACGGCGCACGAGCGCTCCGAGCGACTCGACGAGCCGCGACGCGGCCGTGCCTGAGTCGGGCGTGGATGCTGGCAGATCGATCGGCGTTGCGGAGCTGGTCATCGCCAGTAAAGGAACTCCTCGTGTACCGCGAGCGTTGTCCAAAGCTTGACGACTTTCGGGCGGAATGCAGTCGGGATGTCAGGCCGGCCAGTCAGGGATTCGACGACGCCCGCCGCAACGCGTAACCGCTCGTGAGCGGCGCGCTTAGTCGGAGCGCCGCCGGCTGCGCGACATCTTACCGTCGGTCTTCCAGCCAAAGCGCTCGAGCGGAACTCGACCCGCCGCATTGAAGCGGACGCGTTCACGCTCCAGGCGAATGCGTTGCGTCGTCGCCGCTCCGGAGTGCGAATCGCGCAGACTCACCTCACCGCGCGCGTTGATGACCCGATGCCACGGTACGACCGTCCCGCTTTTCAACGCGCTGAGCGCGTAGCCAACGAGCCGCGCCTGCCCAGCGAAACCAGCCAGCCGAGCCACCGCGCCGTACGTGGTGACGCGGCCGCGAGGGATCCGGCGCACGACGTCGTAGATGCGTTGGTACGTGCTGCTCATTGCTGCGCCGGCGCGGCTCAGCGAGAGAGCGCAGCGATGGCGGCGCTGCGCTGCGCTTGGAGTGCGTCCGTGAAGGGACTTGCCGGCATCGAGGATGTGCGCGCGCATGAGCTGGCAGGCGGTTTTGACCTGCTTCGCGCGCACGGCCATGGCGATGGCACGATGCTCATCGATCGCTCGCGCACCGCCCTGCGTCAGCACGAGCTGGATACGAAAGTATCGGTCGCTGTGTTGATGCAGCTTCTGCAGCACGCCCATCGTGAGGTTGCGGTTGGCGGGCGCGTACAGCGCGGCGTGAAAGTGCCAGTTGAGAGATCCCCACCGCGCCACGTCACCATCGCGATACGCCGCCTGAAATGCGTCGAGGATCTCGAGCGCGCGATCGAGGTGCTGCCTGTCCATGCGCGGTACGGCGCGGGGCAGCAGGTCGCACTCGATCTCCGCGCGCAGCTCGAACAGTTCGTCGATTTCATCGAGCGACAAGCTCGAGACGATCGCGCCGCGGTGCGGGTTGAACGTCACCAAACCCTCGGCCTCGAGCTGCCGCAGAGCTTCGCGCACCGGAATGCGACTGACGCCCAGCTCCATCGCGATGGCGTCCTGGCGCAGCGGTTCGCCATCCGGATAATCGCCGCGCAAAATGCGCTCGCGCAGCGCATCGACCGCCATGCTCGCGAACGTCTGCCGGTGAATGGGCGCGAGCGCCGGGCGCGGGCGAACAGGCGCGTCGATGGCTGACCGCGCGGATGCAGATGAGTGTGCGTTGATCGATGACTGTTCGGTCATTCGGCGTAGACTACCGCGGGTGATACGGGCGGGCAACCCGCCGGGTGGTATGGCGTCCGACTTGGATTCTCCCAAACGCCATCGGACCTGAATCATCGCCCTACCGTTTCGTCTGTCCGCGTAGCATCGTCTAACGTCGCCAAAACCACCACAGGCCCACTCAACCCACCCGCCATGTCCCTCTTCGCCTCATTCGATGCTCGCGACGGACTGTTCATCGCCCTGGCGATTGTGACGATCGTCTTCCTCGTTGCGCTGACTCGTGCCCTGCAAGCGCGCGCCAGCGGGGGCGCGCAGGTGCGGCCGACCGGGCCCATTTCCGCTGCGAGCTTCGTCGCGAACTTCCTGGATACGCTCGGCATCGGGTCGTATGCGACGACTACCTCGATGTTCCGGCAGTGGCGGCTCGTGCCGGATGAGAAGATTCCCGGCACGCTGAACATCGGATACGTGCTGCCGACGGTGGCGCAGGCGTTCATCTACACGCGCATCGTTCCCGTCGACAGCACGACGCTCATCCTCATGATCGCGGCATCGGTCCTCGGCGCCTGGCTCGGCGCGGGTGTGGTCAGCTCCTGGCCACGCCGCAGAGTGCAGATCGGGATGGGCCTGGCGCTCCTTGCCGCGGCGAGCATCATGGTCGTTCGGCTCACCGGGGCAACGCCGGCGGGCGGCGAGGTGCTTCAGCTTACGGGGGCCCGTCTCGCCATGGGCCTGGGCGGCAATTTCGTGCTCGGCGCGCTGATGACACTTGGAATCGGACTCTACGCACCCTGTATGATACTCGTCAGTCTGCTCGGCATGAACGAGAGAACGGCGTTCCCGATCATGATGGGATCGTGCGCGTTCCTGATGCCGCTCGCCAGCGTGCGGTTCCTGCGCGCCGGCGCATACGAGCCGAAAGCCATTCTCAGCATGCTGGTGCCGGGTATTCCCGCCGTGCTAATCGCCGCGTTCATCGTCAAAGAGCTTCCGCTCTATTACGTGAAGTGGCTCGTGGTGGTAGTGGTGACCTACACCGCGGTCAACCTTCTGCGAGCTGCACGTCGTGAGCGCGATCTGGCTGCGCAGGCCACCGCGGCCGAAGCAAGGGCAACGACGACGATCTAAGGACGCGGGTTACGGCGCGCGCGAGCATTCACATTGACGCGCGCACACAGCATATTTTAGCGGCGTGATCCCGCCGCTCGGGCGCGCCCGTCCCGAGCCCTCACAGTACCGGCCCGCGCCATCCGAGCCGCACCCGCTCTGCCCGGCTGACACCACTCGAGGTCCTTGCACATGATGCGCTGCATTCGCTTCGCGCCCGCGTTCGTTCTGCTGTCGACTGTTGGCTTCGCTCATCGGCTGGTCGCTCAAGGGGGACCACCGCAACCGGCCGGCGCCACGCCAGCCGCAACGACGCTACCCCTCAAGTCCGCGCGAACGCACACCTTTACGACCACCAAGGGCACCTGGATCTCGCTCGACGTCTCGCCCGACGGCCAGACCATCGTGTTCGATCTTCTGGGCGATCTCTACACGATGCCGCTCGCCGGCGGCAAGGCGACCGCGCTGACGACCGGGATCGCCTACGATGCGCAACCGCGGTTCTCGCCGGACGGTAAGCGCGTTGTCTTCGTCTCGGATCGAAGCGGCGGCGACAATTTGTGGGTCATGAGCGTGGACAAGAAGGACACCGTCCAGCTCACGAAGGGCAACGACAACCTTTATGTGTCTCCGGTCTGGACGCCCGACGGGCAGTACATCGTGGCATCGAAGTCCGGAGGACTTGGCGGAGCGGCCAAGCTGTGGATGTATCACGTCGACGGTGGCAACGGGGTCGCGCTCCTCGCGCCACCCGCCGCATCACCGCAGCTCAAGACGCTCGGCGCGGCGTTCAGCAAGGACCCTCGCTACATCTGGTACGCGGCGCGTCAGGGCGATTGGCAGTACAACGCGCTCGGGCCGCAGTACGAGCTCTACATCTACGACCGCGAGAATAGTCGCACATCGCAGATGTCGACGCGGCTTGGCTCCGCGTTCCGTCCCGCGCTCTCTCCCGACGGCAAGCTGCTCGTCTACGCCACGCGCTTCGAGACCAAGACGGGTTTGCGCGTTCGCAATCTGGAGACGCAGGCCGAGGATTGGCTCGCCTACCCCGTGCAGCGGGACGAGATGGAATCGCGCGCGCCGCTCGACGTCTACCCAGGCTACGCCTTCACGCCCGACTCGAAGGCGGTCGTCGTTTCGTACGGGGGCGAGATCTGGCGCGTGCCAGTCGACAAGAGCGCGCCGACGAAGATTCCGTTCGAGGCGGAAGTGAAGCTCGAGATGGGGCCGGAGGTGAAGTTCGCGTATCATGTCGACACGGCGAGCACCTTCACATCACACCAGATCCGCGACATCGCACCATCGCCCGACGGCAAGAAGCTCGCGTTCACGTCGCTCGATCGCGTCTATGTGACGGATTTGTCCAGCGGCAAGCCGACACGGGTGACGTCGAATGAGGTTGGAGAGTATGCGCCAGTGTGGTCGCCGGATTCGCGGTCGCTGGCCTGGGTGACGTGGAGTGACGCGAACGGCGGCCATATCATGCGGGCGACCTGGCAAGCCGGTGGACGCGTCGCGGCGCCGACGATGACGCAACTGACACGCGCCGCCGGTCTCTACACGGACCTCGCGTGGTCGCCGAGCGGCGACCGCATCGTGGCTGTGCGCGCCGCCGCTCGCGAGATGCAGGAGGCCGGCGCGGCATTCTTCGGTCCAGCGGCGGCGGATTTCGTCTGGCTTCCCGCGACGGGCGCTGGCAACGCGGCGGCAACATTGATCATGCCGGTCGCGGGCTTAGGTAATCCGCACTTCACTGCGAATCCGGATCGCATCTACGCGTACGGCCGGCGCGACGGCCTCGTGTCCTTCCGATGGGATGGCACGGATCTCAAGTCGCATCTCAAGGTGACCGGTCCCATGCCGCCGAACCCGGGCGTCGCCGGTACGGCCGGCGCGCCGATGACGCTCGACGCCGCGCTCGACAAGACGACATCGCAGCACTGGATCGGCGGACGCGCGGCGCACATGACGTTTGGCGACGACGATCCGGCGGAGCCGACGACGCCCCAAGCGCCGGCCGCCGGGTTGGTGCTGATGGCGCCCAAGGGGGACCAAGCGCTCGCGATGGTCGGCATGGATCTGTACGTCGTGACGGTTCCGCAGGTGGGCGCGACGCCGGCGACGGTGTCCGTCGCGTCGCCGCAGTCGGCGCCCGTGCCGGTCAAAAAGCTGAACGAGATCGGCGGCGAGTTCCCCGCCTGGAGCAGCGACGGCCGCAAGATCATCTGGTCGCTCGGCAACGCGCTCTGGACGTACGATCTCGACCGGGCGAAGGTGGTTGAGGATTCGCTCAAGGCCGACGCAAAGCTCAAGGCGGCCGCAAGGCGGGACAGCACTGCGCGCGACAGCACAGCGCGCACCGCCGCACGACCGGACTCGGCGAAAGCCGATTCGACCAAGAAGGACAAACCGGGTTACAAGCCCGTCGAGACGCGCATTGTGGTCAGCGCCAATCGCGACACGCCGCGCGGCGCGGTTGTGCTCCGTGGCGGGCGGGCGATCACCATGAAGGGTAACGAGATCATTCAAAATGCCGACGTCGTGGTGCGCGACAACCGTATCGTCGCCGTCGGCCAGCGTGGAAGTGTCGAGGTCCCGGCCAACGCGCGTATCATCGACGTCAGCGGCAAAACGATCATGCCGGGTTTCGTCGACACGCACTACCACCCGCAATGGCTGACACCGCACGTCCACAGCAACCAGGTCTGGCAATACTTGGCGACGCTCGCGTACGGCACGACGACGACCCGCGATCCCCAAACGGCTACCACGGACTTCCTGTCGTACGGCGATCGGGTCGAGACGGGCGACGTCGTCGGCCCGCGCATCTACACGACGGGACCGGGCGTCTTCAACGGCGAGCAGGTGCGCGACCTCGACCACGCCCGCACCATCCTCAAGCGGTACGCGCAGTACTACGATACGAAAACGCTCAAGATGTACATGGCCGCCAATCGCCAGCAGCGCCAGGGGATCATCATGGCCGCCAAGGAG
>Ga0066710_100002546_pt1 | contig 14818 bp, 15 predicted proteins | sample GraSoiAngelo_159_FD_79666 | JGI IMG/M metagenome (GOLD analysis project Ga0066710, IMG submission 79666) | Grasslands soil microbial communities from the Angelo Coastal Reserve, California, USA - 14_1009_16_40cm | ecosystem: Environmental > Terrestrial > Soil > Grasslands | place: USA...
GCCCGGGTGGGACTGGGGGCGCTGGGGCATCGGCCTCTGGTTTGATGCTGACCTCGACCCCCGCTTCGACTGGACGCACGTCCTGCTGTTCGTCCACCTCGGCCCATTCCGCCTGACCATGGGCCTCGAAGATAACGATTGAGCGCCCCACCCTACCTTTGTCCTGCCGCCTCCAGCCGCTCCGCGGCCTGCCGCAGCCGCGCCAGCGTCCGCTCCCGGCCCAGCACCTCCATCGTCTCGAAGAGCGGCGGCGCCGTCGTCTTGCCCGTGATCGCGACTCGGGCGAGGCCGAACAGGTCGCCTGCTTTCGCTCCGATTTCGTCGGCCAGCGGGCGCACGGCCGCTTCAAGCCCGTCATGCGTCCACGGTTCAACCGACTCGATGGCCGCGATGACGCCACCCAGGGCGTCGGCGGCGAGGCGCGGCTGACCGCCGTACTTCTTGCCCAGGAGAGTCTCGATGTCGTAGGCCATGTTATCGCCGGTGAAGAAGAAGTCGGCCATCGCGGTGATTTCGCTCAGCAGCTTGATGCGCTCCTGCACCAGGGGGACGATGCGAAGCAGCAGAGCTCGGTCTAACGGCCGGCCAAGGTCGCGCTCGAGAAACGGGAGGGCCTGGTCGGCGAGTTCCTCCGGCGGGAGCGCGCGGATATACACGCCGTTCATCCACAGCAGCTTGTCGGCGTTAAAGACGGCCGGGTTGGGCAGAACGCGGTCGAGGTCGAAGTGCTTGACCAGCGTCGCGCGGTCGATGATCTCCGTGTGGTCGTCGAGCGACCAGCCGAGCAGTGCGAGGAAGTTGACCACGGCGTCCGGCAGGTAGCCCTGCTCCCGGTACTCCAGCGCCGCGTGGGCACCGTGCCGCTTCGAGAGCTTGGCGCGGTCCGGCCCCAGTATGGTTGAGAGGTGTGCGAAGACCGGCGGCTCCCAGCCGAACGCCCCGTATAGGAGGACGTGACGGGGCAAGCTGGAAAGCCACTCCTCGCCGCGCAGCACGTGCGTGATATCCATAAGGTGGTCGTCCACGATGCTCGCCAGGTGGTAGGTCGGGAAGCCGTCCGACTTGAGCAGCACGAAGTCGTCCAGCGTCTCGTTCCGGAAGGTGACCTCGCCGCGCAGGACATCCTGCGTTTGCGTCTCGCCGGCCGGTGGCGTCTTGAATCGAACGACAGGCGTGATGCCCGCCGCTTCCTGGGCACGCCGCTCCTCGGACGAGAGGTCGCGGCAGTGGCGGTCGTAGCGCGGCGGCTCCTTGCGGGCCTGCTGCTCCTTGCGCACCTGGTCCAGCCGCTCCGGCGAGCAGTAGCAGCGGTAGGCTTTGTCCTCCTCCAGCAGGCGGTCGGCATGGCTGTGGTAAAGCGGGAGCCGCTCGGACTGCACGTATGGCTCGTGCGGGCCGCCGACGTCCGGCCCCTCGTCCCACTGCAGGCCCAGCCAGCGCAGCGCGTCCATCTGCGCGCCGACTCCGGACTCGACGTAGCGCGCCTGGTCTGTGTCCTCGATGCGCAGGATGAACTGCCCGCCGTAGTGCCGCGCCAGCAGCCAGTCGAAGAACGCGGTGCGGATGTTGCCCAGGTGCGGCTCACCCGTTGGGCTGGGGGCATAGCGAGTGCGGACGCTCATGGGTCGATTCTAAGCCATCGGCGGTTGGCTATCGGCAACGGCTATGGCCTGCTAGCATGTCTGATTGTCCGGCGGCGCGTCCTCGCATGTGTGCTATTGCCGGCAGCGGCTGGATACGAGTCAAGGGAGGATTTTGCTTGGCCAAGGAATATGATGCCATAGTCGTCGGCGCCCGCTGCGCCGGCTCGCCTACGGCGATGCTGCTCGCCCGCAAGGGCTACGATGTGCTGCTCGTCGATAGGGCGTCGTTCCCGAGCGATACGATCTCCACGCACATCATCTGGCCCGCCGGAGCTTCGCGCCTGAAGCGCTGGGGCCTGCTCGATCGCGTCGTCGCTACCGGCTGCCCGCGTATAGACCAGCCGCTAACGATGGACTTCGGACCAGCGGTGCTCCAGGGCAAGCCCGCCGGATACGACGGCGTGCGAGAAGCGTATTCGCCTCGCCGCACGGTCCTCGACAAGATCCTAATCGATGCTGCAGCCGAAGCGGGCGCAGAAGTGCGAGAGCGATTCACGGTTGATGAGGTCGCGAGCGAAGCCGGCATCGTTACCGGCATCCGCGGACACTCGCAGGGCGGCGACGCGGTGACGGAGACGGCGAAGATCGTAATCGGCGCCGACGGCCTGCACTCAGCGGTAGCAAAAGCGGCGCAGGCGCCCAGCTACAACGAGAAGCCTCCGCTCGCCTGCTACTACTACAGCTACTGGAGCGGCGTGCCGGTGGAAGGCGGGCAACTTTACGTCCGCCCGGACTGCGGGTTTGGCGCATTGCCGACCAACGACGGTCGGACCCTCGTGATGGGGTTCTGGCCCAGTCGTGAGTTCCCCCGCGTACGCGAGAACATCGAGGAGAGCCTATTTCAGGTATGGGCCCTCCACCCTGAGTTTGAAGAGCGCGTACGCGGCGGGAAACGCGAAGAGCGCATCGTAGGCACCGGCGATATACCCAACTTCTTCCGAAAGCCGTACGGCCCCGGCTGGGCGCTCGTCGGCGACGCCGGCTACCACAAGGACCCGGTGACGGCACAAGGTATCAGCGACGCCTTCCGCGATGCCGAGGCGCTGGCGGAGGCCGTTGACGCCGGTTTTACCGGCAGGCAGCCGCTGGATGCGGGACTCGCCGGGTATGAGCGGCGGCGAAACGAGCAGGTGACGCCGCTTTACGAGTTCACCTGCCAGTTCGCGAGCCTGGAGCCGCCGCCCGAGGAGCTTCAGCAACTGATCGGCGCCCTTCAAGGGAATCAGGAGCAGACAGACCGGTTCCTGGGCGTCACGGCTGGCAGTATACCCGTCCCCGAGTTCTTCGCTCCCCAGAACATCGAGAAAATATTGTCCGGCGCCTGATCGCTCCTCGCTCCTCCCCGCCGTTCCTTGTTCCTTGTTCCCCGTTCCCTGTATCTTGTCCCCAACATGCAGGGCGTCCATGAGGTGCATCCGGACAGCCTCGAAACGCTGTACACCGAGGGCATGGAACTGCCGTATGTCGAATACGGCAGCATGGAGCCGGCGGTCAAACTCCGGTTCGAGGGCGAGGACTACTGGTACTATCGCACCCTGCCGCTGAAAGGTTACGGCGCCGTGCTCGCGCCGTACATTCGCGACCTGCAGGCGGAAGGCCACAAGCCGCTCCTGGCGCGCTACGGTACCCGGATCTATATCTACGCGACCGGCGTTACGCCGATCGGCGCCGGCAAGCCACCGGGCGGCTAGGCGACTGATTTTCCACTATCTTTCGCCACGTCGCAGCCGCTCCAGCGGATCCCGCAAGTCCACCGGCAGCGGCGACTCGAACTCAACCTGCCGGCCCCCAAGGGGCAGGGCGAAGGCCAGCTTCCACGCGTGGAGGAATTGGCGCTTCACCAACTCCGAGCGGCGTCCGTAAACCGGATCGCCAACAACTGGATGGCCTGTCGCTGCCATATGCACGCGGATCTGGTGCGTGCGCCCCGTCACCGGCTCCACCTCGAGCAAGGCGTAACGCCCGAGCTCTTCGCGCAGGCGATATTTGGTCACCGACTCCCGCCCGCCCGCAATGATCGCGATCTTCTTTCGGTTCTGCGGGTGGCGGCCTATCGGCGCCTCGATGACGCCCTCCCTTGGCTCCGGGATGCCGTGCACCAGCGCCAGGTACGTCTTGTGCACCTGCCGGTGCTTTAGCTGCGCCTGCACGGCGAGCTTTGCCCGCTCATTCTTGGCGACGATCATCAGCCCTGAAGTGTCTTTGTCCAGGCGGTGCACAATTCCCGGCCGCATATCACCGGGTGTCGTTCCCAGCTCCGGCACTATCGCCAGCAGCGCGTTCACCAGCGTCCCGCTCTCGTGTCCCGGCGCCGGGTGAACGGTCAGCCCTGCCGGCTTGTCGATGACCAGCAGGTCGGCGTCCTGGTAGAGGATTGTGAGCGGCATCGCGATCGGCCGCAGCCGGGCGGCGGAGCGTGGCCGGTTCGTTAGGCAGACGCTCTCGCCCGCCCGTAGCCGTTGAGAGGGCTTCGGCTGACGGCCCTCTACGGTGGCTCGACCCTCTTCAATCAGGCGGCGCGCATCGCTGCGTGAGATATCCGGGACCCGCCGGGCCAGAAATGCGTCGATCCGCTCGTCGTCCCGGTCTGCCCGGAGCTCAAGTTTCGTCATGAGCGACGCGGTTTGGTGCCGGCGAGAGGAGCACGTAGCCCGTCAATAACACCGCGATGCCGACGGTGATGCAGGAGTCCGCGACGTTGAAGGCCGGCCAGGGTCCGACATCGATGAAGTCGGTGACCCGTCCCAGGCGGACGCGGTCAATGAGATTCCCCGCGGCGCCGCCAAGCATCATACCGATCGCCACCGGCACGATGGCATGCTCGAACGGAGGGTAGCGGTAGTAGAGGTAGATCGCAGCCAGGCCGATGAACGCCGTGATAACCAGGAACACCGTCTGGTCCTGGAGGATTCCGAATGCGGCCCCCGTGTTTGTGACATAACGTATCTTCACCGGCCAATCGGGCTCAGGCCAGCTCTCTCCCCGCGCCAATCCACTGCGGACGAGCGCCTTGGTCAGTTGATCGAGGGCAATGACGGCCGCCGCCGCGCCCCAGAACAACAGCCTCCGCGCCCACCTCTTATCGACGCTCGGCGGTTGCGATTCACTTACTTCCGCGGGACGCATCGGCTTCGATGATAGCATTGCTGCCGCGACCTAACTGCTGGCCGTGCGTGGCGCCGGTTTGATACTCTCAGAAGAGCGATCGGATGATCCGAAAGGAATCGCTCTTGGCTTTCGACATGCTTTCCCGCCGAAATAAAGATCGCGAACGCTACGGCGATAGGGTGCCGCCCGGCCAGAAGGTGGTCGAGGACTGGCCCGTTCTCACCTACGGCGGGACGCCGAAGCTCGAGACGAAGGACTGGAATCTGCGCATCATCGGCGATGTCGAGGAGGAAACCAGCCTCAATTGGGAGCAGTTCACGTCGTTACCGACGGCGAAGGTGCATTGCGACATCCACTGTGTAACCTCCTGGAGCCGAATGGACCAGGACTTTGAGGGCGTCGTCGTCCCGGAGCTGATGAAGCAGATCAGGCTGAAGCCCGGCGCGGCCGCTGTAATGGTCCACTCTTATGGCGGTTACACCACTAACTTGCTTCTCTCCGATTTCATCCGGGACAACAACCTCCTCGCCTACAAGCACGGAGACGGCCCGCTACCGGCGGAGCACGGCGGTCCCTGTCGGCTCCTCGTACCACACCTCTACTTCTGGAAGAGCGCCAAGTGGGTCCGCGGCCTCGAATTCCTGCCGGGCGACCGCCCGGGATTCTGGGAGCAGTACGGTTATCATATCCGCGGCGACCCCTGGAACGAAGAGCGGTACTCGTAGGCCAAACTGTGGTAACGAAAAGCACGCCGCTGAGCCTCGACGACCCGGTAAACCGCGCGATTCTCACCGTCTCCGAAGATCGGCTGGCCGGCTTCCAGCATGACCCCTTCGGCGAGATCGCCGCGCGCTCCGGAATCGACGCCGCGATCGTAATAGAGCGGGTCAGGGCGCTGCTCGCCGCCGGCACGATCCGTCGTGTCCGCCAGACTCTCCTCTCCAACAACCTCGCCGATGGGGCGCTCGTCGCCTGGCAGGTCCCGAATGAGCGCCTGCACGAAGCGTTCGAGTTCATGTTCCAGCGAGACCCATTTAGCGGCCACGTCGTTATCCGGACCACCGACGCCGTTACCGCCGGGTCTGCCTACCGCCTCTGGACAACCGTTAAGGTGCCTCAGGGCTACTCGCTTGAGAAACACTGCAATCTGCTGGCTGAGAAGGCCCGTGCCGAGTGCTACCGTCTTATGCCCGCCAAAGCACTATTCGCGCTAGGCGTCGGCCATACGAGGCGGCGTGGCATGGAACCCGGCGCCAGGTCCGACAGGCCGGCCGATGTCATCTACCCGCAGGTTGTACGGCTCACCGAGCTGGAGTGGCGCGTCCTCGCGGCGCTCAAGCGAGAGTTCGCTTGCGAGGATCTCTGTCAGCACCTCTGGCGAGCGCGCGCTGAAGAGGCGGGCCTTCCTCTCGATGACTTCTGCCGAGTCGCTGAAGACTTCAGCGGTCGCGGCATCATCGGTCGCTTCTCCACCTTCCTGGAGCACGTCAAGGAGACGGCGAGCGGCGAGCGGGTCACCCGTTACAACGCTCTTTTCCACTGGGCTGTCCCCCCCGGCCGCGAGCTTGAGGCTGGCCGCGAGGTAGGAAGGCATCACATCCTCACCCACGCCTACTGGCGCGAGGGCGGGCCGGAGTTCAACGACGTGAACGTCATGGCCGTTGCCCACGGCATGGACAAGCAGCTCCTCCTTGAACACAAAGCCGCCATCGATGCGCACCTCGACTCCTGCGGTATTCAGGTAAGCTACACGAACGTCTTCTGGGGAGGCCGCAGCGAGATCAAGCCATCCGAAGTCCTACCGCAGGCATACGAAACGTGGTGCGAGGAGGTAGAAGTGGAACCGGTTGCGATGCGCGGCTAGTTATGGCGCGTGATGCATAATTATGGCTATAGCGTTATAGTGGTCGCATGGTTCAGAGAACGACGATCGTGCTGCCCGAGGACTTACTAGATCGCCTTCGCCGGATTGCTGCTGAGCGCGGAGTCTCGTTGGCTACTGTCATGCGAGAAGCGGCGGAGGAGAAGGTTTCGGGCCATCGGCCGAAGGCTAAGAGCTTTGGGCTGGGGGCGTCGGGCAAGAATGACACCGGGCGCAAAGGCAGCGATCTTTACCAGCCGGATACGTGGCGCTAGTAGTCGATACTGGGCCGCTCTATGCAGCGTTGGACAGGGATGATGACGATTACAGACGCTGCCGGGACATTCTCGACTCGTCCGGCGAACGTCTGGTAGTCCCAGCTCCAGTCCTTGTCGAGGTCGATTATCTCATCCGGTGCATTCAGGAATAGTCCTAGTGTTCCTCAATGACTTGCTGTCCGGAGTTTTCGAAATTGAGAATCTCACCCAGACCGACTACCGGCGGGTGCGTGACATTTGCCAACGCTTGCTGATTCGGACATCGGCTTTGTGGACGCCGCAGTCCTCGCGATCACAGAGCGGCTAAACGAGCCGAAAGTAGCCACACTCGATCATCGCCACTTCTCGATGATGCGCCCGCGCCATGTCGAGGCGCTGCGGCTACTTCCCGATTAGCCACCGTCTTACACTTATACCATGAGCAACCCTTCCCCGGATTCGTCCGCTTTCGCCCGCATGCAGTATTACCTGCGTGAGATCGGCACTGGGCCGCGCGGCTCGCGCAACCTGACCACCGAGGAAGCGCGCGACGCTATGTCGCTGATCCTGCGTCAGGAGGTCGCCCCTTCTCAGGCCGGTGGACTCCTGCTCCTCCAGCGCTTTAAAGGCGAGTCGCCGGAGGAGCTCCTCGGCTTCGCCCAGGCAATCCGCGAGGGGGCGATCATCATTCAACCGGCGGTCTCCGGCTTGCTCGACGTTGGCAGCCCGTATGACGGCCGCAAGCGAAGCGTCGTCGTCAGCCCGGCGTCCGCCATCGTCGCAGCTGCCGCCGGCGTGCCGGTCGTATTGCACGGCGAGCGTGGGCTGGGGCCCAAACACGGCGTTGCCGTCGGCGACGTGCTTGATGCGCTGGGCATCGACACGGACGCCGCGCCGGAAACCACTCAGCGGATGATCGAAGGGACGGGGTTCGGATTCATGAGGCAGGCGCAGTTCGTCCCCCAGGTCTTCGCGCTCAAGGATCTTCGCGAGGAGGTCGCACTCCGTACCGCCATCAGCACCATCGAGAAGATCTACAACCTTGCGTCCGCGGACTACAGCATCATCGGTCTGACCCATCTCCCTTACGCAGAGAAGATGGTGCTCGCCGCCTCTCGGATGGGGTTCAAGCGCATACTGATCATCCAGGGGATCGAGGGGAACGAGGATGCGCCCACATCCAGGCCCTGCCGCGCATTCCTGTGGGAGCGCGACCGAGAGGACAACGAGGCCGAAGGTACGACCACGGAGCTGCGCGTCAATGCCGCTCAATTTGGCCTGCGGCCGGCCACCAAAGAGGAGATGGCCGGCGGCGATGCGGCCGAGAACGCCCGTATCGCCGAGGCCGTGCTCGCCGGCGAACCAGGCGGCCACCGCGATCTTGTCGTCCTAAATGCCGGCCTCCGTATCTGGCTTGCCGAGCGCGCATCGAGCATCGGCGACGGCGTCGAACTGGCGCGAATTGCCCTCGATTCTGGTGCGACCGGACATAAGCTCGAAGAACTCCGCGCGATGAAGTTGAGCGTCTGATTTCTTGTCCGACATCAACCCTTCCGTTAAAATTCGTCTCATGGATGACTACGGCCTGGACATTAACGAGGTGACGAAGGTCATTGATAACGCCGATGTCCTGATCGTCCGCTTCGCCATCGTCGACAAGCGCCTCCTGATCGACACACGGATGAGCGAGCAAGAGGGCCCGCTGATCGCTGTCGTCCCCCGTGCAGGCTCCGTGGAGGAGCGATTCAAGGCGCTGAAAAAGCTCCGGCCCCGCTTCGCGCTGCCGGAGAAGATCATGTCGTTCATGTGGCCCAGGCACATGGAGACCTTCCGCAATTCAGGACTCTGGGAGCGCATACAGCAGCGGATGATCAGCCTGGGCGGAGAGGCTATGGCGAGTCGCTGCAACGAGGTATTCCAGGCCCTCGCTCAGGAAGAGCACACAGAGGTCCTCTCGGCCATCCGCGGCGGCGAGGGCTACCAGTCGCTATGGGAGCGGGCGGACTGAACGTTGAGAGCGCGGACGCCGGCGAACCCTCGCTAGCAGAGGCCGAACCCGACGCAGGCGGCTGCCCGGAGCCGCAGATCATAGCGGCGGAAGCCCTTAAGACGGTGGCGAAACCCTGGGGTGAGGAGCGCTGGCTGGCGCACACCAACCGGTATGCCGGCAAGATACTGCTCCTCAAGAAGGGGCACCGCCTGAGCCTCCAGTACCACGAACGCAAGCACGAGGTGCAATACATCGACTACGGGCGCGTGAAATATACGCTTGGCACGGCCAAGAGGCCGGGCGAGTACCGGGAGGTTGTCCTGGAGGCGGGTGACGTCGTTGTCCTGCCGCCCGGCGCCGTACACCGCATGGAGGCGCTAGAAGATACGCGCTTCTTCGAAGTCTCCACGCCGGAACTGGAAGACATTGTCCGCATCGAAGACGACTACGGCCGGGCGGGCCCTGCATCATGAAAACGATCGATCTGCGTAGCGATACCATCACGCTGCCGTCGCCGGAGATGCGCGGGGCGATGGCCGAGGCGGAGTTGGGCGATGACGTATTCGGTGAGGACCCAACCGTGAACTGCCTTCAGGACATAGCCGCGCAGCTGCTGGACAAAGAAGCGGCGGTGCTCACAACCAGCGGCACCCAGAGCAACCTCATCGCCCTTCTGACCCACTGCCGGCGCGGCGACGAGGTCATCGTCGGCGACCAGTCCCACACGCTCCAGTTCGAAGTCGGTGGCGCCTGGGCCGTCGGCGGCCTGGGCTTACGCTCGGTGCGCAATGATGCCCGCGGCCGGCTGGACCCGACCGAATTGGCAGATGCCGTTCGCCCGGACAACGATCATTTCCCGCGTACGCGCCTTATCTGCGTGGAGAATACCCACAACCGCTGCGGCGGCACAGCCCTTAACGAAGAAGACCTGGCTTCTGTCCGAGCGTTTGCTGACCGCTTCCAGTTGGCCCTTCACATGGACGGTGCGCGTCTCTTCAATGCGGCGGCCGCGCTCGGGGTTCCCCCCGCCGCCCTCGCGTCCTACGCCGATTCGGTCTGCTTCAGCCTATCCAAGGGCCTTGGCTGCCCGGTAGGTTCTATCCTTTGCGGGAGCGCCGCCTTCATCGCCGAGGCGAGGCGCTACCGCAAGATGCTGGGTGGGGGCATGCGGCAGGCCGGGGTCATCGCAGCAGCGGGTGTCTACGCGCTCCAGAATATGGTTCGCCGGCTGAAGGACGACCACGAGAACGCCCAGTTCGCCGCTACGGGCCTCGCCGAAATACCCGGCGTGGCCCTCACTCCGCCCCCTGAGACTAACCTTGTATACTTCACCGTCGCCGGCTGGAAGCTTCCCGAGTTCGTAAACAGGCTCGCCGAAGCCGGCGTCCTCTGCTTCGATGAAGGCGGCCGGGTGCGCTGGGTGACCCACTTCGGGATCGAACGGGCGGATGTCGAACAAGCCGTCGCCCGCACGCGCTCGGTCCTGGCGGCCGCGGCTTGACCTTCGGGCGCGGCCTGCCGCTGGCCATTGCCCTCCCGCTGGTTCTTGTAATCGTTGGTTGCGGCGGCAGCACCTCCACCCTTCCGATAGCGGCACCATCGTTGGGCAGATACCCTGGACTGCTCCAGAAACCACTCACTACCGCCTGCTCCGCGACGACGATGCCATAGGGACGGCCGACCTGCGCATCGCCGGTGAAAGCGGCGGGACGCTTACCTTCACGCAGGACTATGATTTCCCCGACCAGAAGATTAAGGACTCCGTGGAAGCGACGACAGAATCGCAAACGCTTCAGCCCCGGTCAGCCAAGCGGACGATTGATGGGCCCGAGGGCAAGCGTACCTGGGATGCGCGTTATGAAGGCGCCAAGGCGACGATCGAACAGCATTCGGAGAAGGAACAACGGACCGATACCCTCAACATACCAAGGGGCTCGTATGACACCTGGACGGACATCTTCCTCTGGCGGACCATCGCGTTCTCGCGAGACTATCAGAGCACATACCAGGACGCGCTCACGTGCACCCTTGGCAAGCCGGATATTGTCTCTGTTGCCCTCAAGGTGACGGGCAAGGAGTCCGTTACAGTACCGGCCGGCACGTTTGACGCATGGCGACTGGAGATCCGCTCCGGTGGCAAGACGCAAACAGCCTGGTACGCGGATAATGCAATACGCACCCTGATCCGCTACGACAACACAGACCTGGTCTTCGAGCTACAGCCCGCCTGATCATTAAGGGCAAGCCGTCGGCTCCGGCCGGCTTGGTTCAAACGTCGATCAGGCGAAGACTCGTTGGTCCAATAAGAGAATCGCCGGCCAACTGTCGAGTTGCGGCCGGCTGCGCCTGGCGGGTTGGCTGGGGCACCGCGAGCGGCTCGTCGCTCCCGCCCACGTTGGCGATGAACTCGATGAAGATGACAAAAACGGCCAGCAATGCCAGCACAATCCAGAGGACTCTGATCCCACGGACCTGCATCCTTAAACTTTAACCTTCGCCAATTCCTGGCGTTCCCCTAGATAATAGGCTCCTTGCCGGCTGGGGGCTATTCGGCCGGCAGAAGGCCAAGCGTTGAGAGCTGAACGAGGGTGCATCGTGAAGCAGATTCCCGTTGAGCATATCGATCTGCTGATTCTTGCCGTCCGGCCGGCACCCGCGGTTACGCCGGGCAGGTGCGCTGCGTCTTACCACGAGGATACAGGTTGCGCATCTCGCATGACTGATCGGAGGACCCCTTGAAACGCCTTTCTGTTCTCTTGTCCGTTGTCTTGAGTCTACTTCTCGGAGCGCTTCTCATGGGCGTCGAACCCGCGCACGCGGCAACGTTCACTGTAAGTTCCACCGGGAACGGTCAGGACGCGAACACTAACGACGGAATCTGCGAGACAGCGACGGGCAATGGCGTCTGCACGCTGCGCGCGGCTATTGAGCAGGCAAACGCTCCCAACTCCGCCGGGCTCGATACCATCGCATTCAACATTCCTGCGAGTGACCCCGGTTACGTCGCTTCGACGGGGACCTTCAAGATCCAGCCTATCTCTCCGCTGCCGGTCATCGGTGATCCGGTCATCATAGACGGCCATACGCAGCCCGGGTTCGTTGATAAGCCTGTTATAGAGTTGAGCGGCCTTTCTGCTGGCGCGCTCGTGGACGGGCTGCGCATCACGGCCGGCAACAGCACCGTTCGAGGTCTTGCCATCTATAAGTTCGGCAGCGTCTCCGGCAGTAACGGTATCGAGCTCCAAAGCGCCGGCAACAACGTCATCGAGGGCAACTTCATCGGCGTAGACGTTACCGGGACTATCGAAGACCCGAACGGGATACCGGGTAACGGCGACGAGTACGGCAACGCCGGGAGCGGCATCTTCATCAACGGCTCTTCGAATAACACGATCGGCGGTACGGCTGGCGCCACGCCCGGAGGCCCCTGCACCGGCGCCTGCAACATTATCTCCGGAGCAGGCCGCGGCTCCCTGAACGACGCACACGGCGTCGAGATCGCCGGCTCCGGTGCCACCGGCAATGTGGTGGAAGGTAACATCATTGGCCTGGACATCGGAGGCACGCTGGACTTCGGGAACAAAGGCGATGGCGTGCACATCACCGGCGTGGGCAACAACACAATTGGCGGCAGCACAACGGGGGCCGGCAACACAATCTCCGGCAACGGCTCCGACGGCGTGGAGATAACGGGCGGCGGCGCCACCGGCAATCACCTGGAAGGCAATTATATCGGGACCGAGTCTTCCGGCGCCACGGCCACCATCAAGACGCGGAACGGCCTTTACGGGGTACTGGTTAACGGTGCGCCGGGCAACATTATCGGCGGCACCGCGGCCGGGGCCGGCAACGTGGTCTCCTTCAACCTCATCGGCATTCAGGTGCAGTCGGGCGCAGCTACCGGCAACCTCATTCAGGGCAACTTGGTGGGGACGGACGTCACAGGCAACCTTGACCTGGGCAATATCGCATACGGGATTATGATAAGCGCGGCGCCCGGCAATACGATTGGCGGGCCGGCCAGTGGGGCACGCAACGTTGTCTCCGGAAACAACAACCATGGCATCGAGATCAGTGGCGCTGCCTCCACCGGCAACCTTGTTCAGGGCAATTACATCGGCACGGACATTACCGGGAACACCGAGCTGCCCAACGGCTTGCTCATAAGCAACACTGGGAATGGAATCCGTATCAACGGCGCTCCGAGTAACACCATCGGCGGCACGGCATCAGGAGCGGGCAACGTGATCTCCGGCAACGTCGCTTATGGCATTGAGATCGATGCGGCCGGCGCCGCCGGCACTACGATTCAGGGCAATCACATCGGGACAAACCCCACTGCCACAAGCGCCGTGGGCAATCACAAAGACGGAATTTACATCAACGGCGCGCCGAACACGGTCATCGGGGGTACAAACTCCGGCGCACGCAATGTCATCTCCGGGAACGGCGCACTTTTCGTGGCATCCGGGGTGACCCTAACGGGCAGCGGCGCCAGCGGAACACAGGTTAAAGGCAATTTCATTGGTACAGACGTTAGCGGTATGGCGGCCCTCGGGAACAGCGGCGAAGGGGTGCTCGTCGTCGGCGCGCCGGGAAGCATAATCGGCGGCAACACGGCCGGCGCGCGCAACGTCATCTCGGGAAACGGCATCCATGGGGTTGAAATCGATGCCGCAGGAGGCACCGGCAACACGGTACAGGGAAACTATATCGGTGTGAGCGTCAGCGGAAACGGCGCCATAGCTAACGGCGGCGACGGCATTTACATCAGCGATGCGCCGGCCAATACCATCGGTGGCGGCGGGACGGGCTTTGCGAACGTGATTTCCGGGAACGGCTCAATGGGCGTGGAAATCCTCGGTGTCGCGGCGTCCGGCAACGTGGTTCGGGGAAATTACATCGGTACCAATGCTGCCGGAAGCGCCGATCTGGGGAACGCGCAGCACGGAGTCTTCATCAACGGCGCACCGAGCAACACCATCGGCGGCACCTCGCCGGCGGCACGGAACGTGATCTCCGGCAACGGCACCGGCGTCTTCATCCAGAACGGCGGTGCAAGCGGAAACACGATTCAGGGGAACTACATTGGCACAACGGCCGCCGGCAACGCCGCTCTGGGCAACACGTTTGACGGCGTTCGGATAGGTGGCAACGCCTCGAACAACGTGGTCGGCGGCAGCGCGGCCGGTGCTGGCAACACTATCGCCTTCAACGGCGCAAACGGCGTCCTGGTGGATTCCGGCACGGGCAATTCTATGCTCTCCAACTCGATTACCCTCAATACCAGCCTCGGCATCGACCTCGGATTCGACGGCGTTACGGCAAACGACGGGGGAGATGGCGACTCCGGTGCAAACATGCTTCAGAACTACCCGATCGTCAGCTCGTCCAATAGTACCGCTTCCGGCACGACTATGACGGGGACGCTGAACAGTCTGGCGAATACGGTATTCACGATTCAGCTCTTCTCCGATCCCGCCTGCGACCCTTCCGGCTTCGGCGAAGGCCGCGTCTTCGTTGGTTCAGTCGATATCACGACTGACGGCGGCGGGAACGCCAGCTACAACCACGTCTTCCCGACAATCGTGCCAAACGGAATGTTCGTGACGGCCACCGCCACGGACCCGAGCGGCAATACCTCCGAGTTCTCCGCGTGCAAGCAGGCAACCGGGGTGCCACCGCCGACCCTGATGCAGGGGGACGTGGACTGCAGTAGCGCCGTCAACTCAGTGGATGCGCTCAAAACGCTTCGCTACACTGCCGGCCTGCCGGTAGTTCAGGCCGCCGCCTGCCCTCAGATTGGCGCCCTGCTCAACCAGATCTTCGGCGACGTAGACTGCAACGGTCAGGTGAACTCAGTGGATGCGCTCAAGATATTGCGATTCGCAGCAGGGCTTGCGTACAGCCAATCGCCACCGTGCACTGCGATAAGCGCCGTCTTGCCATAGATTGGCGC